>Ga0206679_10000153_pt1 | contig 53465 bp, 44 predicted proteins | sample M110012015metaG_FD_155464 | JGI IMG/M metagenome (GOLD analysis project Ga0206679, IMG submission 155464) | Ammonia-oxidizing marine archaeal communities from Monterey Bay, California, United States - M1 100m 12015 | ecosystem: Environmental > Aquatic > Marine > Intertidal zone | place: USA...
GAAAGACAAATAAGACTTGTTTTTCAACGGGCGCGAGAAAAATCTGAACAAGGGTGGCCAGTTATTGTTTTTTTCGACGAAATGGAATCTCTTTTTCGAACTCGTGGGACAGGCATCAGTTCTGATATGGAATCGACGATTGTTCCACAACTTTTGGCCGAAATTGATGGAGTGGAAACTTTACAAAATGTGATAGTTATAGGGGCATCTAACCGTGAGGACCTTATCGACCCTGCGATTCTTAGACCAGGCAGACTCGATGTGAAGATAAAAATAAAGCGCCCTGATGAAATTGCCGCTGCTCAGATCTTCAGCAGATATCTAACCACTGATTTACCGGTAGATAGCGATTTGATCGAATCACTCGGGGGTGGAGATCAGGACAAAGCACTTAAAGCCATGACTGATGAAGCAGTTGCCGCTATGTATAGCACAGAGGAAGCTAACCAATTCCTTGAAGTCACTTACCAAAATGGCGAAAAAGAAGTTCTATATTTTAAAGATTTCGCATCAGGAGCGATGATTGAGAACATCGTTAAGAGAGCAAAGAAACTAGCCATAAAAAGAGATCTTGCTGATGGCGCAAAAGGTTTACAGATTGAAGATCTACTTACCGCAGTTAGACAGGAGTTCAGAGAACATGAAGACCTCCCGAACACTACTAATCCTGATGATTGGGCCAAAATTTCCGGAAAAAAGGGCGAGCGAATCGTCTATGTCAGAACGTTAGCTCCGGACACTCCCGAAGAAACCGGCGGACGCTCTATCGAGGCTGTTACGACCGGACAATACCTGTAACCACCATCTGTTCTTTCTGCTTGAGGCAAATTTTTTCCTTTCTTGGGTTAAAGTCCGGTTGTGGCACTCCGGAGAATCTATGGAACTGAAACCGAATATGGAATAATCCATCGTGGAGTAAAAGATTCGAACCCTATTAGTGCATCTTCTTTTTTGATTAATGCTTATTTGAGTAAAATCTCTAACCCGGGTGTTGGTCCGGGTTCACCAAGAGTGGGTTGGGACTTTATAGATGAAACTCCTGGAGTAGATATACGAGGATTTGCGCCGATTGGTTCTTTACCTCCTGAAATAGAACCAAATTTGGTTAACGCAGTTCTTGTAAATGGTTCGCGATATTATGTTGACCACGCCCACCCTGAGTTGAGCACTCCGGAATGTTTTGATCCCCTTTCTTTACTCAAATGGGATAGAGCCGGCGACGAAATACTTATTAAATCAATGGCAGCCGCTAATGAAGCACTTCCTGAGGGTGAAGAGTTGATTGTCTATAAGAACAATTCGGACGGCAAGGGAAATAGTTATGGCTGTCATGAAAATTATCTTTTGAGTAGAGAAACCCCGTTTGGGAGAATAGTTCAACATGCGACCACACATTTTGTGACTAGACAGATTTTTACTGGAGCTGGAAAAGTTGGAAGTGAGGCTGTAGGCGAAAAAAGAATGGAAGTACCTTTCCAGTTGACTCAGAGGGCGGATTTTTTCGAAGAAGAAGTCGGTTTAGAAACAACACTAAAAAGGCCAATCATCAATACAAGGGATGAACCTCATGCAGATCCCCTTAAATACAGACGCCTTCATGTAATTGTTGGTGACGCTAATCTTTGCGAAGTGGCTACCTTTCTAAAGTTGGGAACAACAGGAATTTTAATGGCAATGATTGAGGACGATTTTTTAGATAATCAATTAAAAATTGCAGATCCTGTGCATGCACTTAGAGAAGTTTCACGCGATCTGTCACTAGACACTCCGGTTCTTCTAGAAGGTGGCAAAACAGCTACGGCTTTATCTCTGCAATGGGATCTATTTGAACGTTCTCATAAATATTTGAATGAATTTGGTTTTGAAAATGTTGGTGGTGAAAGCGTCAGAACAGTTATGGATTATTGGGAGAAAATATTGTCAGCGTTGAGTTCTGATCCAGAGCAACTGTTTGGGGTTCTGGACTGGGTGACGAAAAAGAAAATTATCGATTCTTACACAGAACGGCACGACCTGGAAGTAGACGATTACAGGTTGGCCGCTCTTGATTTGCAGTACCACGACCTTCGACCTGAAATGTCACTTTTTTCCCGTATAGCAACGGAAAGAATTGTTTCTTTCGAGGAAGTTGCTTCAGCAGTAGAAAATCCTCCGGAGGAAACTAGAGCTTTTTTTCGGGGAAAATGCTTGCAAAAATGGCCTGACAAGGTGTTGGTTGCAAATTGGGACTCGATAGTTTTCGATACTGGTGATCAGAATCTTCAACGCGTACCGATGATGGAACCTTTAAAAGGAACCTCTCAACATGTAGGAGATCTGATTGATCGCTGCGAAACGGTAATAGAGTTAATTGAAAGCATGTCTGAAACGATCTAATAATTGAGGTCTATAAAAAATGGCTGAAAGTGAACAGAAAAAACGTAAATCCTCCGAAAGCGATAGTACTGAGACGGAGTTAAGTGAACTTACTTCTATTCGTAATGAAGAGCTATCGTCAGAGATTGACGAACTACTTGATGAGATTGATGAAGTACTCGAAACAAATGCGGAAGAATTTGTTAAGAACTATGTACAAAAAGGTGGGGAGTAGGCAAGCTGGTTCTGCTTGTAGAGTTTTATTGTGACACTCCCAATCTTTACCCCACCAGAAGATCCAGGACCTAGTTTCTTCAATCTTTTACAAAAGGTCGGACTTAACGACAAGTTTCCTGAAAAAATTGAAAATAGTAATTCAATTACACATGGAACAACTATTGTCGCTATCCGTTATGACAACGGTGTCCTTATGGCAGGAGATCGTAGAGCGACTAGTGGACATTTAATCAGCCATCGGGCCATGGAAAAAGTTTTCCCAGCGGATGCTTTTTCTGGCGTAGGAATATCTGGCGCTGCGGGACCAGCTATGGAAATGGTGAGGTTATTTCAACTGCAGCTCGAGCATTATGAAAAAGTGGAAGGATCACCATTAAGTCTTGAAGGAAAAGCTAATCAGCTAAGTCTCATGCTTAAAGGCAATTTTCCTGCAGCAATGCAAGGCTTGGGAGTTATACCCATTTTTGCTGGATATGAGGAAAAAACAGACGAAGGGAGATTATTTCAATTTGATATTACTGGAGGTCGTTATGAGGAAAAGGATTTTGTAGCTACCGGATCAGGTAGCCTTCATGCTTCAACCGTAGTAAAACTACGACATTCTTCATCAGTGAATCTTGGTGAAGCAACTGATATTGCTTTAGAAGCACTTCTGGAAGCATCAGAAGAAGATAGTGCTACTGGCGGACCCGATCTTTTAAGAGGTATTTTTCCGATTGTCGCGAAAATTGACTCAAACGGATTTGAGCGCATATCTGATACTGAGTTAGAGGAACGCACACAAACAATAGTCCAAAATATTTCACAAAGGGGCAACTCGTAGACATGACTATGCCAATGTACGTTTCACCCGAACAACTAATGAAAGATCGTGCTGACTATGCGCGAAAAGGAATATCGCGAGGCAGAGCTGCAGTCGCCTGCACATATTCTGAAGGAGTTTTATTATGCGCAGAGAATCCTTCAAAAACTCTGAGAAAAGCGGGCGAGATATATGACAAAATTGGATTTATGGGGGTTGGAAAATATAGTGAGTTTGACCAGTTGCGAATAGCGGGAATAAGACACGCTGACTTAAAAGGTTATTCTTTCAGCCGTGATGATGTAGATGCACGTTGGTTGGCGAATCAATATGCACAAATCTTGGGCCAGTACTTCACTCATGAGATGAAACCTCTTGAAGTTGAAATGATTGTCGCAGAAATTGGTGACATGTCGGAAGATGATCAGCTTTTTCATTTACTGTACGACGGGACTGTCATGGACACTTCTTCTTTTGTAGTCATAGGAGGGGAAGCCGAACTCATACGAGAACGAGTCCAAGAAAATTGGGCATCAGGTTCCTCTCTTAAGGAGAGCATTCAGGTGGCGACCCTTGCATTGTCTGGACCTGATAGAAGTTTTTCATCAGATGAATTGGAAGTAGCTCTTCTTTCACGCGGGAATGGCAGGAGAGCTTTTACCCGAATAGAAGGTGATGAGTTAAACGAACTTCTAGCCTGAAGCTCGAGAAGTCTCACAGACACATGCAGAGACGAATATATGGAATCGAAAGCGAGTATGGAGTTACTTGCACAGTTGATGGACAACGGCGTTTAAGTCCAGATGAAGTCGCTCGGTATCTATTCAGAAGGGTCGTTTCTTGGGGTAGAAGTTCGAACGTTTTCTTGCAAAACGGAGCACGTCTTTATTTAGATGTTGGTTCTCACCCGGAATATGCAACACCAGAATGTGACTCCGTTCGATCTGTAATAGCGTACGAAAAGGCTGGCGAACGAATATTAGAAGAACTTTCTAAAAGTGCAGAAACGCGCTTGAATGAAGAAGGCATTGAAGGAAAAATATATCTTTTTAAAAACAACACCGATTCAGCCGGTAATTCATATGGATGTCATGAAAACTACTTAACGAATAGACAAGATGATTCACTTCAATACTCCGAAGTTTTAATTCCATTTCTCATAAGCAGACAGATATATGCGGGTGCTGGAAAAATTTTACAGAGCGGAAACGGAGCTATTTACTGTATTAGTCAAAGAGCTGAACATATTTGGGAAAGTGTTTCGAGCGCAACTACAAGATCGCGCCCAATTATTAATTCACGTGACGAACCTCATGCAGATGCGGAAAGATTTCGTCGACTCCATGTAATAGTGGGAGATTCTAATATGAGTGAATACGCCTCTTTTTTAAAAGTCGGTGCCTGCGGTTTACTTTTACGAATGTTGGAGGAACCAAACATAATTTTTCGAGATATGACCTTAGAGAATCCAGTAAGGGCAATTAGAGAAATTAGTCATGACCTTACTTGTAGACAAAAGGTCCGGTTAACCAATGGGCGTGAATTGTCAGCCCTCGAAATGCAAAAAGAATTTCTTGAAAAAGCACATCGGTTTTCCGAGATGCGCGAATTGAACGATGAAGAAAAAGAAGTTATGAAAATGTGGGAACATTGTTTGGATCGTTTAGAAGATGACCCTCTGTCTTTGTCAGCGGAATGTGATTGGGTCGCGAAATATCATCTAGTCGAAAGATACAGATCTCGAAATAATTTTTCGCTCGCTGATTCAAGAGTGGCTCTTCTGGACCTTCAATATCATGACATTAATATGCACAGAAGTTTGTTCTATCATATGAACAGAAAAGGTTTAACTAAAAATATATTAAACGAAGAAGAAATTCGACGCGCTGTAGATGAACCTCCGAAAACGACTCGCGCAAAACTACGGGGCGATTTTATTCGCCGGGCAAAAGAAAAGAACCGTGATTACACGGTTGATTGGGTTCATTTAAAATTAAATGATCAGGCTCAAAGAACTGTTCTTTGTAAGGATCCATTCCGCTTTGAGGATGAAAGAGTCCAAAAGCTTATTGATTCCCTATAACGGTATTACGGTCTAACATATTCCAATGAAGAAAATTGAAAGGCTGTTAAATCTAATTGCCGCCCTTCTAGCTACTGAAAAACCACTAAGTAGGCATGAAATACGTAAACGTATACCTGGAGCTTATGCGGATAGTGACGAAGCTTTTAGACGAACTTTTGAGCGAGATAAAGATGACTTGAGAGCCTTAGGACTTCCACTTTCTTTGAAACGAATACCAGGCACTGATCCACCTTTAGACGGCTATCGAATACTTAGAAGCGACTATGAGGCAGATCATCCGATATTAGATGCTGAGGAAATAGCGGCTTTGCATTTAGCATCAAACTTGATTCATCTAACTGGAGACGATGTAGATTCACCTTTTTACAAAATGGGAGGTGTCATACAGGAAAAACCGCCCAGTCTCATTGAAATACCATCAGAAACATTGATTGAAACATGTGTAAACGCCATACTTGAACGTTTAACTATCTTGTTCAGTTATAAAAATGAAATGCGGAAGGTAAATCCTCAGCGAGTAGTTTTTTCAGGTGGTAAGTGGTATCTGATCGCTTATGACAATGGTCGTCAAAATATTAGGCATTTTCGAATCGATCGCATCGAAGGTGAAATCGAATTAACTTCCGAAAAATATGAATCCAATTATGAAGTTTCAGAAATTGTACAAGAACCTCCTTGGCGTTTTGGAGAGGAAGAAAAGTTGGTCGAACTAAAGATAGATGAAACTCATGCAGCGTGGACTTTAGAAACGCTGGGTGAGAGTGCCATGTATGAAAAACTGGATGACGGGTCAATAATTTTGCGTGAAACTGTGCGTGATTGGAAAATCTTTTGCACTTTCATATTTTCCTTTCTTAATGCCGCTGAAGTTTTGAAACCTCCAGAATGTCGCGAAGCGATAATTGATTGGTTGGAGTTGATGAAATGACTCAGATGACCTCCCTGGAAAGAATCAAACGCCTGTTGGCAGTACTTCCGTGGATTGAAAATCAAAATGGTCCCTATATAGAAGAAGTGGTAACGAGATTTAATTATCCACGCAAAGAACTAATAGAAGATTTGGAAAATGTTGTTTTCTTTGTTGGTGTTTATCCGTTTACACCAGATTGTCTGATTGAAGTCTCAATTACAGAGGAAAAAGTGTGGGTTCGCTATGCAGATTGGTTTAGACAGCCAATGAAATTAGACAAAAGAGAATTAACTTCACTCCGGGCGGCTGGAGAAGCTCTTATTGAGTTCAGTGGATTTTTGAAGGATGACATCGAAGAAGAACTAGGACCTTTAGAGAGAGCCCTAACGAAACTGTCCGCTTTTGAGGACGGAAGTGACAATCTTTTAAAAATAAAATTGACAACGCCGACAAGTCATCTTCTTGAAATGCAAAATTCCATAAAAGACGGAACTGTTATCCAGATCGAATATTTAGTCGGCTCTCGAAATGAAATTTCCTCTCGAAAAATAGAACCTGAAAAGATCTTCGCTGATGGAGGAAAATGGTACGTCCAAGCATTCTGTAAACTTTCATTGGCTAGCAGAACTTTTCGTCTGGACAGAATAAGAGACATCAAGATTCTTGATGAGATTCGAGAAACACAATCAAGCACCGATCTTATGGATAAAGACTTTTTTAATTTAGATAAATTCCCTAGTGTGATTATTGAAATTCCAGTTAAAGATAAAGCACTTATCGATGGGTTTCCAAATATAGAGGTGGAAGAAATTTCAGGTGAAAAATTACGACTATTTTGTCCAGTAGCTTCGGAAGCATGGCTTAAACATTTACTGATGGTTCTGGGGATAAATGCTCAACTTGTAGAAATCCCAGCGGAAATAGAAGACAACGTTCGATCAAAAGCGGCTAAAGAAATCCTCAAACTGTATACCTCTTAGCGGTCACACATGCCACATAAATGCGACTAGGTTATTCCCGTGGACGGTAAAAGTAAAAACGAAGAACATGACGAAAGTCTTACTGATACTGAAAAATGGGCGCAAGAGATTATAGAGCGTGCTAGAAATCGTTCTGAGAAAACTTTAGACACTGAAAACCTGCTTACTGAAAATATTTCATTACCACAAATGGAAGACGTCGACGAGGTTGGGGTTAATGAAAGCAAAGAGAACAATGAAAGTTCCTTCCGCGGATCAATCATAACCCTTGAAGATATTGAAGGAGAGGGATCGACTGACTCTTTGCCTTCAAAAATTGATCTAAAAGAACCTAAAAGTGATGATTTTTTCCCTTCTGTTGTGAAGAGGTCACGCAAGTCGATAATCGAGTGGACAGTTGTGCTAGTGGGAGCTATTGGGCTGGCACTAGTAATAAAAGCTTTTCTTTTTCAAGCTTATTACATCCCATCACCATCTATGAACCCCACACTCGTTGAAGGGGACCGAATACTGGTAAACAAACTTAGTTACAATCTCCATGCTGTTAATAGAGGTGATTTGATTGTTTTCGCCTCTCAGGAAACAAGTGGAGGTGATGATGACCTGATAAAGCGCGTTATTGGTTTGCCGGGAGAATTTGTAACTGTCGATGAAGGAAGAATTGAAATTGACGGAGGTTTGTTGCTCGAGCCCTATTTACCATTAAAGACTGAGATCAATACTTTTTCTACACCTGTTAATTGTGTCAACCATCCTGAAGAAAGTTTTGGTTGCAGAATACCTGGTGATTACGTTTTTGTAATGGGGGACAACAGAAACAACTCGCGAGACAGTCGATTTTTTGGACCTGTTCCTCTGGACGATATTGAAGGTAGAGCATTTATACGTATTTGGCCTCTGGGTGATATCAAGAGACTTTAGGACTATTAATTGCATACTTTTTCCAGGCATCAGTCATTTTTTTAACGTGATCGCTGTAAACACCGTCAATACCGATACCAAAAAGCCAATTCAATTGCCTTTCTTCTTGAACATCCCAAGCGAAGCTTCTAATTTGGAAACGATGACAAAGTGAAACAAGTCCTTCATTCCACTCGGAAAAATGCATGTTAAAAGCATCCGCACCAATTTCTTTTAGAGTTGCAAGCCTCTTTTCGGGCCCTTCCTTTACACGATCGAGTGTTGTTGAATTCACAAGTCTTACAGTTTCATTCAGGTTGCGCCAAGAAGCTATTTTTTCAATATCAGGATGACATAGCCACAGTTTCTTGAGAGGAAATGAAAGTTCCTGAGAAACTTCAATTACTTTCCCCACAGCTTTTGGATCTTTAATGTCGATGGAAAATTCGTAATTTCCATTAATTTCAGAATAGAAAGATCTAAGCGATGGGATTGAAGAGGGAAGGGAAGCCAACTCACATTTATTGATTGCCTTGCGTTTGAAAAGTGTGCCGAAATGACGATCATGGTGGAGAACGACATGCCCACATTTAGTCATCTGAGCGTCACTTTCCAAACCATTAGATCCGTTCAAAATAGCGCGCTTGAATGCCTCAATCGTATTTTCGGGGGCATCAGCTTTACCTCCACGGTGCGCGAATAAAAGTGGGAATGTTTCAATTCGGTTTAGAGCCTCCATACAGTAAGCATGCCTCAATGGAGTATCTATGCCATTCATTTGATCCTTATTATGTAGGCTCACAGCATGGGAAATATTGGTAGTGGAGAAATTTTAGTTATTTTGATTTTAGGTTTGTTAATACTTGGTCCTGAACGGCTTCCAGAGTTTGCCAGAAAAAGTGGGAATTTTATAAAAGAAGCAAAAAGAATGAATAAAAGTTTTCAAGAAGAACTACGTAGTGCGGTAGAGGATCCTGATATTGAACTAAAAGCAAGAGCTCAGGGAGCTCTTTTAGCTCAAGATTTTAAAAAAAATGATGATTCAGGAAATCAGAGTACCTAAGTGATTGGCATAGAAAAAAATAGGATGTCTTTACTGGATCATCTTCAAGAGTTGAGAAAAAGATTACTGATTTCATTTCTGGCGGTTTGCTTAGGCGGAATTGCCTGTTGGTTTTTATATGACTTTATTCTAGAACTTTTGCTAGATCCATACTGTCAAATTAAGAACACCTCAGACCCTGGTCCTATTTTTGGAACCGGTTGTGAATTATTGGTAACTGACCCACTCGAGCCTTTTAGCGTCAGACTGACAGTCGCCGGATATGGGGGAGTGATTCTGGCAATTCCGATGTTGCTCTGGCAAGCGTGGCGGTTTATTGCACCAGGTTTACTTTCTAAAGAGAAAAAATGGGCTATTCCTTTTGTGTTCTCAGGCTTGCTGCTATTTATCGCAGGCTCTCTTCTGGCTTATTGGAGTATCCCGCGTGCTCTCGATTTCTTAGTTGACATTGGAGGACCTGACCTGGTTAGCGTATTTTCGCCAGCGAAATACATTGGTTTCGTAATAAAGATGATTGTTGCTTTTGGAATTGGATTTGAATTTCCATTACTTTTGATATTTTTACAATTACTCGGCATATTAACACCCGGTGCTCTACGAAAAAGTAGACGGTACGCAATCGTGGGAGTCGTTACTTTGGTAGCTGTCTTAACTCCCAGTGGAGATCCTTTTACACTGATGATACTTTCTGTTCCCATGTTGTTATTTTATGAAATAGCAATACTTGTAGGCTCTTTACGGAATCGCAGAATGCGAACAAAGGCGTGAAGATAAATTTCCCCTATGAGCTAGATGAATTTCAAAAAAAAGCTATCGAAGCTTTAGATGAAAAAAATTCAGTTCTGATAACAGCACCAACATCAAGCGGAAAGACTCTTGTAGCCGAGTATGCCATCGGGCAAGCCCTCGAAAAATCCAAACGTCTTTATTACACGGCACCTATAAAAGCTTTGTCCAATCAAAAATTTAGAGATTTTTCAAATCAGTACGGTGATGAAAATGTTGGCCTCGTAACGGGAGACAATTCGATACGAAGTGATTCGAAAATACTTGTAATGACTACCGAGGTTTTACGAAACATGCTTTATACAGCGCAAGGAGTTCCTGACGATCTTTACTGTGTTGTCCTTGACGAGATTCATTTTTTGGAAGACCCGTATCGCGGAGCAGTCTGGGAAGAGATTATTTTGACATTACCTAAAACGGTTCTCCTCGTTGCCCTGTCAGCGACAGTTTCTAATGCTGATGAACTCAAGGATTGGATCTATTCCGTGCGAGGAAACATTCACCAAATAAGTCGTGATACTCGTCCAGTTCCTTTGAAGGGGCATTTCTTAGCTTCTGAAAAAAATAGAGATTATCAACTGACCAAAATTCCAATTCTAAAAAATGGGAAGCCAAACCCTAAAGGAGAAATTTTTAAAAATTCATATAGAGGAAAAGAAAGGCGATTTTCCAAACGTTGGAGCATTCCACGGCGGAGTGAAATTGTTGCCGAGTTGAAGAAGTTTGAAATGTTGCCAGCTATCTACTTTATTTTTAGCAGAAAAGGATGTGATGAAGCTCGTGATTCGATGGTTAGGTACTCCGGCTCGCTTAACAATAAGGCAGAGAGATATAAAGCACGAGCTTATGCTGAGAAAAAGTTTGAAGTACTCACACTCGAAGAAAAGAAAATTTTACGAGTTGATTCTGTTTTAGAGGGTTTTGAAAAAGGCTTTGCATCTCATCACGCAGGACTGTTGCCACTGTTCAAACAGACAATTGAAGAAATGTTTTCATTGGGTTTGCTTAAGTTGATATTCGCTACAGAAACTTTAGCTGTAGGAGTGAATCTGCCTGCAAGATCGGTAGTCATAGAAAAATTAACCAAATTCAACGGTGAAAGCCATGACCTGCTAAAACCCAGCCAATTTACGCAGTTAACCGGCAGAGCGGGAAGGCGGGGAATTGATGACGAAGGTCATAGCTTCACATGCTGGTCACCTTTTGTTCCTTTCGATGAAGTGGCGAATTTGCTTATGAGTAAAGAATTTGTTCTTACTTCTGCTTTTACACCGACATACAATATGCTTGCAAATCTATTATCCACTCGCACCGAGACAGAAGCTGCAGAACTACTCGCTAACTCTTTTGCGCAATTTCAATGGGTTAGAAATACTAGAAATATAAATTCCGGTCTTCTTGAAGAGGTGAAACGCCGTAGAAACGTATTAGAAGCAACCGGATTGGCTGACGGTTGGAGTTTGACTGAGATTGGTATGCCACTAACTAAGATCTTTAACGAATCAGATCTCTTAGTGACCAGAGCGATCTCTGATGGAATATTTGACGAAGTCTCACCTGAAGAACTAGCTGCGCTAGTTTCATGCCTAATTTTCAGAAGTAGAGGAAATGATAAAAATAGACGAAGAAAGCAAAGTGTGGAAAATTTCTCAACTAAGCGGATCAACGAACTGATGTTATTGAATGATGAAATTGAACAAATAGAATTGAAATTTGGAATTGGATCCACCACTCATCCAAATTCAGGTTTCGCTAAAGTTGTATTTGATTGGGTTTCCGGTCGAAGCTTAAGTGAAGTTTTAACAAAAGAATTTACAGGAGGAGAGTTTGTCAGAAATATGCGACTCTCCATTGATTTGCTTCAACAAATCTCCAATGTCTCAACTCTTGAGACGAAAAAGCTTGCTATGCAAACAATTGGATTGATGGAGAGAGGCGTTGTTTCACTAAGCGGGGAATTTGAATCAGAAATTTCGCAAGAAGATGGTTCTGTAAGGTGAACATTAATAAAGGTGAAAATTGGGGGGTTTCAGCCCCGTTGCCTTCTGACGGACTGATTGTTCGAAACAATAAGCAACTCTTAGAAGAAATTACTATCCACAAAAGAAATGGTAAAAGATTGCCTGTTTTTGGCTTATTGGGAGGTGACTTGTGGCGTACTTTAGGTGGACGTTTAGAGGAAAACCGACTTTACGGAGAGAACGCTATTACTGTGGATGTTGATCTGGGGTGCGTTTTACTTGACGGGAAAATCCACTGGTTCTGTGCACACATGCTTATTGGTGGTAAGTGCATCGGGGAGCAAATTTTTATCTCTAATGGTGCTCATTACGGAAAAATGAACCCAACTCCGAAAGCTCATCCTGGAGATGGAAAGTTTGATGTGTTGAAAGTTGATTTATCCGTAATTCAAAAAATTAAGGCATTGAAACGAATTACCTCGGGAACACACATTCCACATCCAGGAATTCAATACGAAAGAATTAAAGCCGAACAATTTTCATTTTCAAAAAAAATAAAGGTTGAAATCGATGGGCAAAAGATCGGTAAGTTTTCAAACATTTCAGTTCGAATTGAAAATGAGGCTATAAGAGTAGTTATTTGATGAACTATTTTGGATTAGGAAAAAATGACTTCGCAATTTTTAAATGAAACTACCTTTGAAAGAGAAAGTGAAAATAGCTGGAAGGGAAATTTGAATGAAAACTGGAATATTGGCTCTATTCCAAATGGCGGTTACCTGCTGGCTGTGGTCCTACGGGCGATGCAAGAGCAGATAGGACCAAAGAATTTACTCTCTGCAAATGCTCACTATCTACGACCTGGAGTCACCAAGGAAGAAGCAAGAGTAGAGTCTGTAATTCTTCGGAAAGGAAGCAGCATTTCAACTTGCAGTGCTTCACTTGCGCAACATGGAAAACTTTCGTTGCAAGTTTTGGCTGCTTTTGGGGATTTGCAAAATACGGATAATGGTTTAGCAGAACTACAACTAAAATCACCCTCCTTGCCGCCTCCAGAGGAATGTCAAGAGAGGTCCTCGGCAACTCAAGGTATTGAATTACCAATTCAAAAAAGAGTAGATGTTCGGATAGCTCAATTAGAAAAAGATTCTGATAGAGCGGAGTTGTATGGGTGGATAAAATTTTGTGATTCAACTGCAGTTGACACCTTAGCTTTAGCGCTTTTTTCTGATGCTTTCCCTCCATCAATATTTTCGAAACTTGGGAAAGTTGGGTGGGTTCCTACAGTTGAGTTAACTATTCAAGTAAGAAGAATTCCCAGAGAAGGCTGGCTAATGGGCCATTTTTTTACCGATGACTTACAAAACGGCACAATGATCGAGACGGGACGCCTTTGGGACAGCGGCGGGTATCTTGTAGCACAAAGCAGGCAACTTGCTTTGATAAAATCATCGCCTGAAAACTAATAGATTTTTTATTTACTAATCAGATTTTTTTATTAACCCGATGAGAAAGATGCTACTTGATGTTAGGACAGCCAATATCACAGAAAGTGCCATTGCTTGACCTCGCAGTTCTTCCCCAGGTGTACTTAGTAGTCTATAAATAACTAATGGGGCAGTAAGAGTGTCTGGATTTCTTGGGAGAAATGAAGTGGCGCCGAATTCCCCTAATGAGATAGCAAAGGAAAATCCACCCCCGACTAGAAGAGCCCGAAGAGATAGTTTGAAATCTAGATCAAACCATGTTTTAACAGGACTCATGCCGAGAAGTTGTGAGTTTTCGTAGAGCAACGTTGGAATACGTCGCATAGCGGGAACGATGCTTCTGACAACGAATGGGACACCGAGAAGTGCATGTAGTGCCGGGATCATAAATTGAGAGCTCCGCAAATTTGTTAAAGGACCGTTGAAAGATAGAAAAATACCAAAACCTATTGTTACAGCTGAGATTCCAAGAGGAATGGAAGTTGACACATTGAGAAAAGTAGAAAGTAGTTTATTTCCGTGAATAATGATGATAGATACTGTTAGTCCAATAAGAACAGCTATGAGTGAAGCTAATAGACCAAAGTAAAGAGAATTCCATAGAGAAGCAAGTGGAGTTATAGGGATTACATTTGTTTTCTTAGACAAACCTGTGAAAAAGGTGAATGGGTTGGAGCCGGTTGCATTTATTGAGCGTTCTAGAAGGATTAAAATTGGCAAGCCGAACAAACAGAAAAGGTAAATGAAGTGAGAAGTTAAAATTGTTCTGTTTGGTTTCTTTTTTCTGGCTTTCGAAAGATCTTCTTGTGATGTTGTTTTTTTCTCAGCTTTTATGAGGATTGAAGATAGTAAAACCACGAAAGAGAATTGAACCAGAGCGAAAGCACTTGCTGTGCCTATTTCTCCGCGCCAGATGGCTTGCCGCCAAATTTCTGTTTCAATTGTTGACTTTCTGGGACCTCCAAGAATTAGAATTATTCCGAAAGAAGTAACGCAAAACAGAAAAATTGTAGTCGAAGCTGAAAATAATGCAGGGCGTAAACGAGGAATGGTAATTTCGAAAAAAGTTCGTATCTTGTTGGTTCCCAAAATACGTGCCTGGTTTTCTGGGTTGTTATCTAAACCTTCCCAGTAAGTAGAGACGATACGAATTGCTATAGAAGCGTTGAAGAAAGTATGTGCAATCAAGATCGCCCATACTGTATGCCGTATGTTAAGTGTTCCTTCATCGAGGTTTAATTTTGCAAATACAGCAGTAAAGGCGCTTCCTACAACAACGGTCGGTAAAACAAAAGGAATTGTAATTAATGAGCGTAGAAGCTTAACTCCTTTAAATTCGTATTTGGCAAAAAGATAAATGGCAGGAAAAGCAAAAGCAATTGAAAAAACGGTTGATAATAATGCCTGCCAAAAAGTAAACCACGTGATTTGCCAAAATCGGGTAGTGGTAAAGATCTTACGGATCGGGTGAAAAGAATTTTTTGAAGTTTCTTCAAAAATTTGAAAAATGGGTAGAAAAAAGAATAATGCAAAGAAAGCAATAGGTAATAGGACGATTGACCATTGCTTGAGATGAAGGAAAGATTTCAGCGAAGCACCGTTTCTGTCCATATTTCAGTCCAAGCATTTCTATTAGTTCCGATTTCAACAGCAGGGATCGTATTTAGATCGTTTGAAATTATTGGATAATTGGCAAATTCGTCTGGGAGGATAGCTTCTGTTGAAACTGGCATCATAAACATATTTAAAGGAATGTCTTCTTGAAATCGACGCGACAGTAAAAAGTCAATTAATACTTCCGCATCGGATTGTTTTTGACTGTTTTTTAGAATCCCTGCATATTCGATCTGTTTAAAGCAGGTGTCTTCAATTATCTCGGTTGGTGCTACTTCAACGGGTGGGTCAGAGTAGATGAGTTCGGCGATCGGACTCGATGCATAGGAAACAACTATCGGTTTTTCCCCGCCACCAGCAATAAAATCCCCATAGTACGAACTCTCCCAATCGCTTGTTACGGAAACACCGTTTTGATTTAGAGATTTCCAAAAATTCATCCACTCATCACCAAAGCGTGAAATGGTTGCTAATACAAAAGCTAAACCGGGTGAGGATGTTTCAGGATTTTGAACAACCAATAATTTTGAATATCGCGGATCAGTGAGATCAGTAATGCTGCTCGGAGGAGGAAAAGAATCAGTAAATGCACTCTTCCAATAATTTATACAGACATGTCCGTAATCGACTGGGGTCAAATAGTTTGATTTTTCGTTCCCTAAATTGTTTATTATTTTGTCTGCGAGTGGGGATCTGTAGGCGCTAAAAATATCCGCATTGAGTGCTCTGGTGAAGAAAGTATTATCAATTCCGAAAACAACGTCACCTATTGGGTTTTCTTTGGTCAGAATTGCTGTTGCGATTAATTGACCTGTGTCACCTAAAGCTAATTGTTCGACAGTGATTCCAGTTTCGGAAGTGAAGGTGTCAAACAAACCCTCAGAGACAGCAAAAGAATCATGTGTAAGGAGAGTTACGGAAGATGTGCTGGTGTTACTAGAAGGCGACTTGGAACTCCCACATGCCAAGAGTATAAAAAGGAGTATTATCGCTGTGAACTTTGGATATTTTTTCATTATTCCTCCGCTGGTATTACCCAGATCAGGTGCTCGGGTCAACTGCCCTCCGTTAGCGGATTCAGTTCTCTCAGCTCGGATGGTCCGAGCTCCCCGTATGACAATTCATATACTATCTCATTTGAGATAGGTAAGATTTAATTTCTTAATTAGGAGAAAAATGAGCTTTGATGGAATGCGAGTTTTAATTACAGGTGGAGGTACAGGCATAGGCCGTGCGTGTGCAGAGTCGTTAGCTGCTCAAGGAACGAGCGTAATAATATGCGGTAGAACTCTGGAAACACTGGAAAGAACCGCTAAAGAAATCCATTCAAATCTTGGTGTCGAAGTTGAATATGTGGTCTGCGACATAACCAATGAAGAGTCTGTTCGAGAATGCATAGCACAAGCAGCTGGTTCTTCAAAAAATTTAGGAGGTTTTGTAGCTAATGCGGGTGGAGCGATTGGACTCGGTTCCTATCAGGATCTAGACGCGGAACAATATTTGGACACCCTGAAACTAAATATCTTAGGCACCATGCATTGTGTAAAGCACTCAATTTCTTATCTTGCTAACGGTAACGGCGGCTCTTTTATTGGAATGTCTTCAATAGCTTCTCATTTAACCCACCGTTTTTTTGGAGCGTACACAGTTTCCAAGGCAGGAATTGAAACGATGATGAAGAATGCAGCAGATGAATATGGTGATCTTAAAATTAGGTTCAACTCTGTCAGACCTGGATTTATAGCTACTGAAATGATGGAAGTGATACCACGTGATAGCGAAATTTTTAAAAGCTATCTTGAAAACATACCGCTAGGTGAGGTCGGTAAACCTGAAGACGTTGCTGCTCTTGTAAAGTTTTTAATTGGATCGGAGTCAAGCTGGATTACCGGTCAAACATTCACCATTGATGGTGGGCATTCATTACGAGCTGGACCCGATTATTCAGAGTTTTTCAGCAATTGAACTGAAGTTTAGATTTCTATTTTTCATCGAGGATTTTTTTACGAGTTGGTAAATGAATTATTACGTACCAAACTCCGAAGATAGCCACAGCGATTATCAGTACTCGTATAAAAAGGTTTTCCAGTAACAGAATTGTTGCTAAGGCGGTAAAGATACATATCGATGAAAAAGCGAATATTTTCGCCTTTAGTGGGATGCCCAAACCTTCACGAAAGTTAGAAATCGCAGGACCAATTTTAGGGAGTTCTAGAATCCATTTTTCAAAACGTGGATTAGAAATAGAAAATAGCCACGCAGCCAAGATCATAAAAACAGTTGTTGGAAGTCCGGGTACCACTATTCCTATAATTCCTACTGCCACACATATAAAACCTAGAAGTGTCAAAGTTGCTTTTTTCGCTTGACTTAAAAATCTTTTGCCAGTTGACACTTTGTTCACCAATTTTTAAGATAAAAGTTCTGAAATGTCTATAGCCACGAGAATAGATAGAAGGATAATTACACCTACGTTCACTCCGGCGACGATCCATTTCAAGTTGTGATCGCTTTTCCAGAATCTACGGATACTTAAAAGATTGAAAAAAATTGCTATCAAACCGATTGGTAAGCCGAGTCCTGCTGTGATTCCTCCAGCTATTCCCAAGAGAGGTAAGAGCCAAGGGAATACTACGTAGGTCAACGTGCATCTAATACCAGAAATCACCATTGAGGTGGAGAAAGTTTTACTAGCTGACTCCAGTTCTGTATCATTAGAAATATCGAGGCTCATACGTTAAGCCTGCCATGAAAAAAACATTTATGGTTAAAACCCGATCATAATAAGTGGATCAATTGCGGATAGTTTCGTTTATGGACGAAAGGTGACTCTATGTCAATCTTAATGAAGGATTTTGCAGAAACTAAGGGAGATGAAATTGCTTTAGTGGATGATAACGGTTCGATAACTTGGGACGATTTTGATAAACGAATCAACTCACTTGTTAATGGTTTTAGAAAATCCGGTCTTGAACAAGGGGATTCGGTAGCAATTATTGCGGGAAATAGAATTGAGTGGTTCGAAACCTCATTTGCTTGTGCTCATGCTGGTCTTATTTATGTGCCTGTTAATTGGCACTGGGTTTCTGATGAGCTGGCATATGTTTTTGAGGATTCTGGTTGTAAAGCAATTATGGTCGGCGAACGGTTTCAGGAAGAAGTCAAAAAAAGTCTTACTGATCCCCGTTCTAATAATATTTCTTTGGTTTTACAGGCAGGTGGTGAAACTGTTTCAAATTTTGTCAATTATGAAGATTTTTTGACTAGTCAATCGGATGAAGAACCAGAAGATCAGCTTCTCGGAGGACCAATGTTCTATACGTCTGGAACGACTGGAAGACCGAAAGGTGTTCGAAGCGGTTTAACCGAAGCTGGTCCTGGGGTCACTCCAGATGTCATGCAATTAGTGGCTGCAGGTTTCGCCGCAATGCTACCTGTACCAGGTGTAACGGCCCTTTGTGGTCCTGTATACCACTCAGCACAATGGGCGTTTTCGTGGCTTCCAATGATTGCTGGTTCTTCAGTTGTTATGCAACATAAATTTGATCCGGCTGGTTTGCTTTCGATGATGGAAAAACATAAAGCAACCAACGTTCATTTAGTACCTACTCAGTTTAAAAGACTTCTTGATTTACCTGATGGTGAAAAAGAAAAATTTACTGGGGAGTTTCTTCAAACGGTTTTACATGGCGCAGCGCCATGTCCTCCTAAAGTAAAAATGCAAATGATCGAATGGTTCGGTGAAAAAATCACTGAATACTACGGAGCTACCGAAGGTGGAATAATTTCACTCATAAGTTCTCAAGAATGGTTAGAACGCGGAGGCAGTCTAGGTAAACCACTTGAAACTATCGAGGCGATAGTCGTTGATGATTCTGGTAAGCGTTGCAAAAGTGGTGAAGAGGGAACCTTGTATTTCAGAAACTTAATGGGAACAGACTTTGAGTACCACAATGCTCCCGAAAAAACAGAAGCAGCACATCTAGAACCAGGTGTTTTCACATTTGGGGATATTGGATTCTTAGATGAAGATGGCTATTTGTGGTTGAGTGATAGAAAGATTGACATGATAATTTCTGGAGGTGTCAATATATATCCCGCCGAAATCGAAGGTGTTCTTGGGGGTCATCCTGATGTTAAAGATGTAGCTGTCATAGGGGTTCCAGATGAAGAATTTGGTGAGCAGGTAAAAGCCATAGTGGTACCAGGAGAAGATCATGATGACCTAGAATCATTAGCAAAACAATTAGTTGTGTATTGCAGAGAGAATTTAGCAGGCTATAAATCACCAAAATCAATAGATTTTCTTGAGGAATTACCGCGAACTGGAACAGGCAAAATTCAAAAGCAACCTTTAAGAGAACCATATTGGAAAGAAGAAGATAGGCGGATTTGATATGAAAAATGTGAATCAAAAAGTTGAACAATTTTGGGATACGCCAACACACTCAGAAATAGTCGAAATTTCACACGCCCATGTTGAATCATTGGAAGCGAGTGAGGAAGATAACGTGTGGCAGCAAGTAGGTATGCATCATGTTATTCTCACAACAACAGGAAGACGTTCTGGTAAAGAGCACAAGTGTGCGCTTCCAGTCTGGCTAGATGCTGAAGGACACAGAGTGGTTGTTGGTTCTTTCGCTGGAGCAGATAAAGAACCTGATTGGTTAGCGAACTTGAGAGATACGAATTCGAATGGCCGAGTAAAAATTCGAACACAAAGTAGCGAGTATCTTTCAGTTCCAGAAATTTTAGAAGGAAAGGAGCGCGACTTGCTCTGGGGTCAACTTTGTGAAGATAGAGCTTGGTATAACGATTACCAAAAGCGCACAGAAAGAGTTATTCCTTTAATTAGATTTCCAGAGTAGAGGTTATGGTTTTCCAGAGTGCGGGATTTTTACCTGAGCAGTGTAAATAGCACCGTTACCGGGTTCAATTCCCGTTTCAGGGTCGCTGGTAGCGGTAAGGATAAATAGTGTTTGACCGTCATCACCACCCAACATGCAAGCAAAAGTACGTTGAGGTAGATCTATAACGTCAGTTATTTCGCCGCCTTCAAGAACTCTGACGACCTGTGAGGAAAAGGCATCAGCAAACCATATTCCATTCTCACTATCTAAGGTGCAGCCATCTGGTAAACGACCAGGCATTTCGGCCCAAATTCTACCGTCACTTAAAGATCCATCGGAAAGAATGGAAAAGGCTGAATATTGGCAAGAAAAAGTTTCTCCTACAATCAACGTTTTCTCGTCTGCTGTTATTACAGAGCCATTGGGAAAGTTTAGACCTGTTGCAGCTACTGTTTTAGTTCCATCTTGGAAGACCGCTGCGAGATTTGCCATTACAGCGGGAACTCCAGATCCATAGTCGTAGCCAAAGTTACCGACATAAGCAACTCCACTGTTCGAAACGACCATGTCATTACAGTGCCACGTGGCTATATCATCTAACTCCGCGTGAACGGTTGTTTGGTTACCGTCATATTTAAGTATTTTACGTTCCAACATTCCTACAACGAGCAACTCTCCATTAGGAAGCCAGCCAAGACCAGATGGTTGCTCATTACCCAAATCCAAAATAGTCTCGCGTTTTCCATCCGAAGAAACCGTGTAGACGCGATGCTGGAAAAAGTCAGAATACCAAAGTAGTCCGTCATGCCATCGAGGTCCTTCGCCGAAATCTAACCCGTCAATAAGTAATTCAGTAGAAGTCATCTTGCACCTTTCCAGTAAAAGAATATCTCGACAGAGACAATTAACTAACTTTTGCTGATAAATCAAAGGCTACGATTTGAGGAGAGGTGAAAAATGCTATTTGTGATTCATGCGTTAGATAAGAAAAATTCTCTTCAACTGAGAATGAACATCCGCGAACACCATCTTGCATATCTAACAAACTCTCCTTTAGTTTTTGCAGGCCCTCTTTTGGATGAACAAGGGGAGATGTGTGGATCTTTAATTGTGCTCGATATGGAAGATATCTCAGAGGTTGAGAATTTTGCTAAGAACGACCCTTATGCACTTGCAGGTCTATTCAAAAGTGTGGAAATTAGAAGGTTTATTAAAGCTTTCCCGCTAGATGAAACCCATTAGTCATGAAATTAATTTCATCAGAAATCGAAAAAAAACGTTCTAACAATATTCGAAAAATTGAAAAAACTAATTTTGATGCACTCGTTATCGGTGGTGGTATCAATGGAGCTGTTTCAACATTGGCTTTACGATCTCACGGAGTAAATGTAGGGCTTTTCGAAAAAAATGATTTCGCTTCAGGAGTTAGTCAAGAGTCCTCGAATTTAGTCTGGGGAGGGTTCAAGTATTTAGAAAGCTATGAATTAAAGCTAGTTGCAGAACTATGTCACTCCCGAAACCGACTTGCACGAGCTTACCCATCAAGATTAGTTGAAAAAAGATTTCTCGCAGCTCTTGATGAAACTTCGCCTTTTGCTCCATGGTTTGCATCGTTAGGAGCAAATGCTTACTGGGCTTTCGGGCAGTTTGCCACTAAAAGACCGCGCTACCGATCGCCTAGAACTATTAAGCGACTTGAACCTTCGGTTGAAGTCGAGTCGTTAATTGGCGGAATCGAATACTCCGACTATTTAATCGTTGACAATGATTCAAGATTTGTTATTCAAATGCTCGTCGATTCTACTGACAGGGGAGCATCAGTTAGCAACTACATGACAGTGATCGAAGCTGAACGTATTAAAAAGAAATGGCATCTAAAGATCAGAGACGAAATATTGGGAAAAGAGTTCGAAACATCTTCTGATGTGCTCGTAAATACCGCTGGTCCAGAAGTCAGTGAAATTTGCAATATGACTCAAACACAAACAGAAAGCAAGCTTGTGTTTTCAAAAGGTGTTCATTTGATAGTTCCGAAAGTTACTGATTCTGGGAGAATACTAGCATTTTTCGATGAAACGCAGCGTCTTTTCTATGTGATTCCAATGGGTGAATGCTCTGTAATAGGAACAACTGACGAACGTGTCAAACAGCATGAAGTTCACGTCAGTGAAGAGGATAAAGATTTTTTAATTAAAGAAGCAAATAGAAAACTTACACTTTCTAAACCACTTACATCACAAGACATAATTGCTGAAAGGGTTGGAGTTAGACCGCTTGTAATTCCAAAAGGTGGAATCGATCAAGACACGGACTGGACAGAACTGTCGCGCAGGCATGCAGTTGAAACAGATCGCAGACACCGAATGATATCCGTCTTGGGGGGCAAACTTTCAGACTGTTTAAACGTTGGTGAAGAAGTTGTTAGTGCATTAGAAGATTTTGGATATAAAACATCGAAACCTACTAATCGCTGGTACGGCGAACCATCTGAAGCAGAAAAATCTATATTTTTTCATTTTGCGAAAAAAAACAAAATTGATGATGACTTAATAAAAGAACTTTGGAGGCGACATGGATCGCGATCTTTTGATGTTGTTCAAAAAATCGCAGAAGATAAAGCAATGGGTCAAACATTCAGTGAAAAGATCAATTACTGTCCAGCCGAACTATCAGTAATGAAAGATTTTGAATTTATTTACTATTTAGACGATTTTATGAGAAGAAGAACTATTCTCGGACAAACAGTTTCTCAAACTGAACTAGAAAAAGACAGCGGATTCACAAGACTTATTGAATATTTAAAAAAATAGCTATTTATCCTGATCCGGTCTTTCTTTTGGCCACACCGCTAAGGGGTTTCTGATCCACCGACCCAAGGAGTGGGCAATCTGTCCGGAACGTGCCGTCAAAGGAACGAAAGGTGATTGCTTGTCGACAGGAACCGGTTCTCTGACACGGGTACGATAAGAAATGTAGACCCCAATAAATATAAGAACGCTTGCATTAGTGAGAAAATAAGAAGAAGGTCCGAATTCTCCTAACAAGAAGCCTATAAGCAATGGTGCTATGACTGAACCGATACTACTTGCAAGCACGAGAGTGGAAGAAGCAGAAACGCGTTTTTCGGAAGGTATCCAGTCATTAGCTAGTGCAGCGAACAATCCGTATAACGGGAATACAAATGCTCCAAATGTCAAGTTCAAAATAATCTGAAGGTCGCTTGAATTAGACAATAACGATTGAAATAAAGCGATAGCAGCTGAAGTGAAAATGCATATGAGAATAATTTTTCGACGAGGAAATCTGTCAGAGAGACGCCCCAGGGGTATCTGTAAAAGCATTGCTCCAGTTAGACCCGCACTAACAAAAATTGTTGCTTTGCTTGTAGACATACCAGCTTCAATCGCAAAAACTATTGCCATGCTCGACATAGCGCATTGCACGAAAGAAGCAAAAGTTGTTCCTACAACTGCGGAGGGAACAAGTTTGTACAGTTCTAAAAAAGGCATAGAAGAACTGGGTGGATTTGGTGGATTAGACGAAGCAGAGAGAGTCATAGGAACTATTGCTAAAGAAAGTAAAACGGAAGAAAGTATGAACATTTTAAATCCGCCTGCATCACCTAAATTGGCGAGAAGTTGACCCCCTGCGTTACCACCAAGCATAACAACCATATAGCTGCCTAATATTTGTCCACGATTTTCATTAGTGGCCCTGTCATTCAACCAACTTTCCAAAACCACAAGGATGGTTGCGTTACATAATCCACCGAGAAGATAAATTCCACACCAAGTAAATGGTGTAATAAAGGCTGAATTCATTAGTACAGCAATTGAGGCTAGAGAGGCCATTGCAGAAAAAACTCTAATGTGACCTACAGAACGTAGACCAACAGGAGCAAATTTGGCCCCGAGAAGATAACCGCCAAAATGAAACGCCATAACAAGTCCCATAGTTGAGGGACTGAAACCCTCGCTTTCTCCTCGAACTGGCAGCAATATTCTCTGAATGCCATTACCTAACTGGACAAAAGCACAAGCTAAGAACAGAGCCCAGATTCCAAGTAAAGTTTTAATGGTGGGAGTATTAGAAAAACTGGTCGTCATCAGATTTGTCTAATCCCGTTACCCAAATATCCGGGAGGGTCAATTTTTGAATGAAGTTTACGAATTTCTGCAAGTTTTTTTGCTAGTGGTTCTTGAATTGTAGAAGCGCTTGGAACGCCATTACTTCTTGATACGTGAAGTAGCATCGCTTCTTGTGTTGCTGCAGGAATCGAGTTCTTGTTATCGAAAAGTGAGTGATGGAGTTGAATTCTTTTACTATCGAACCCAACTAAGAGTGTCTCAGTATGAATTTCTGAACCCTCTTTAACTTCTTCAAGAAAGCGAATTTGAGCTTCAACTGTGTAAAAAGTTCCACAATTTTCTCTGTACGTGGAATCGAATCCGATGTGAATCAGAAATTCGTCCGAGGCCTCAGCAAAGGCAACACCGTAATATCCTTCAGTCATATGAGAGTTGTAATCAATCCAATTTTCTGGAACTACTGTTTTCCAAATAGCTAAAGGTTTTTCTCTCATAATGATCCAGACGAAAAATAAAGTAATGTAACCGGAGCAATCTAGCGCATATTAGAAACAGATCAGTAGAAATAACTTATTAAATCTGACACATCCGTAAAGCAGAATTGAAGAGTATCGCCTATTGTTGTTTTATGGATAAAGAAGAAATATCTGGTTTGCATGTAGTCGAACATCCACTTGTTCAACACAAACTCACGGAGATGCGTCGGAAAGACACTACAAGTCAAAGTTTCAGGACTTTATTGAATGAGATAAGTCTTTTACTTGCTTATGAGGTGACTCGAGAACTCCCCACAACAGAAATCGAAATTGAAACCCCGCTAATGAAAACTAAGATGCCTCAAGTAAGTGAAATGCCGTCAGTGGTATCAATTTTGCGTGCTGGCAACGGTCTACTCGAGGGAGTTCTGCAGGTGATACCAAATGCGAGAGTAGGACACGTTGGTTTGTATCGCGACCATGACACTCTGGAAGCGATTGAGTACTATTGCAAGTTCCCCCCTCTTAAAGATGGCATGACGATAGTGGTTGACCCAATGTTGGCGACAGGTAATTCCGCGAGCGCTGCATTAGCAAGAGTAAAAGAAGAAAAACCCGCTTCAATCAGATTCCTTTGTCTTTTGGCCGCGCCAGAAGGCGCTAAAGCCTTACACGAAGCTCACCCTGACGTTGAGATTTGGACTGCTTCACTTGATGAAAGATTGAATGAGAAAGGATACATAATGCCGGGATTGGGTGATGCTGGTGATCGTATCTATGGAACGACTTAATAAATTCAAACGCATCGTTGCAGTTCTAATAGCAGGAATACTTTTATTTTCGGGCTTTTTCCTATTTTTTGGAAACACTGCTTCAGGGTTAGAAGATAAAAAAACTATTTATCTAACGTTTGATGACGGACCACACCCTATTTTCACTCCATTACTTTTATCCCTCCTAGACGAAAACGGAGCGAAAGCGACATTTTTCCCTATTGGTAGCCGGCTCGAAGAGCGCTGGGTGAATGATGATTTGCAAGATCTTCTAAACCGTGGACATGCAATTGGTAACCACTCATGGAATCATCGAGACTTAACTGAGGAAAAAGAGAACGGACTTATATTTCAACTTGAGCAAAGCTCAGTGCAGACTGAAATAATGTCTGGGTTACGTCCGAGCTGTTTTAGGGCTCCATTCGGTGAAAGAAGTCAAAAAGTTTTAGAAACCGGCAAAACATTAGGTATGGAACATGTCGGCTGGACTGTCGACCCGCAGGAATGGAACGACTCTTCCGTAGATAAAGCAATGGAACATATTATTAAAAGGTTTGAAGATGGTGCTGTCGTTTTATTACATGATAGAAGATTTCTGGCACTTCCTATAGTTCGAGAAATCTTTCAGACCTTTCCAAGTGATCTGTGGAGTTATGAAACGCTACCTGATTGCAGAAATGACAACGAAAAGCATCTACGTTCAAATATTCGTAAAGAGGGAGATGTACCGATTGGAAAAATTATTAACGTAAGAAAAGTCGGACCAAATCACCTTTTTACTGGATGGGGCTATGATCCGGATTTACCAGAAGGTGGTCTTCAAGTTTTTATTCAAGAACCTAATAATCAGATTTCACATTTAATTAAAACTGACTCACAACATGGGTTCACATTTGAAATACCTGATCTCGAAATAGAAGACACTATATGTTTATGGTTAAAGAATGAAGGACCATTGAGACATAACACTTTTATAGGCTGTCACCATGCAGATAAATGATAATGATAAACGCAACATTCAAAAATCATTTCGTAATTTAACTTCATTCACGTCCGCATTCGCAAAAGTTGAGGTGGAAGATTTACCAACTGAAGTAAATGGACCGATTATATATGCTGCCAATCACAGAAGTCTTTCCGATCTTTTGATAGCAGGTCCGACTTTTTTCCACTGGGGTCAACCAATCAAGGCTATGGTAGCTGCTTCATATTTCACTCACCCTATTATTGGTCCTCTTCTCAGGGCTTTAAAATGTATTCCTGTAGACGGTCTAGAATCCATAGATGAAGCCGCGGAAGCTCTAGATGCTGGATGGTCAGTAGCGATAATGCCAGAAGGACGAGTAGTGCCACGAGAAGAATGGATAGAAGAGGGCGTTTCTAAAGGACATATAGGTATAGGAAAACTTGCCACTGAGACAGGTTTTCCTGTTGTAGCTTCAGGTGCAAGTGGTTGTGAACTGCTTTGGCCAAGAGATAAATATCTCCCTTTTATGAAACCTTGGAAGCGACAGCACGTCGTTTTGTGTTGTGAATATTTGGGAGTAATAGATGAAAATACTCCTCGGGATGCCACTGACCTGATTATGGAAGGAGTAAGACGTTGTGTGGAAAGAGCGGAGAGTGTGACAGGATTTATTAGGTAGTTATTAAAAGTGGTATGGAAAAGAAGAGAAATCGCTTTCTCGTTTTTCCAAAAAAGCTTCTCTCCCCTCGGATGCTTCATCTGTGGAGTAAGCAAGCCTGGTCGCTTCGCCGGCAAAAAGCTGTTGACCGACTAAACCGTCGTCAATCAGATTGAAAGCAAATTTAAGCATACGGATGGCCGTAGGGCTTTTAGAATTTATTTCTTCTGCCCATTTCAAAGCTTCGATTTCAAGACTTTTATGATCAACAACTTTATTAACCATTCCCATTTGAAATGCCTCTTCTGCATCGTAAGTTCGTCCTAGGAAGAAAATTTCTCTAGCAAATTTTTGTCCTACTTGTCTGGCGAGATATGCCGACCCATAGCCACCGTCGAAACTTGCGACATCAGCATCGGTTTGTTTAAATTTGGCATGCTCACGACTAGCAAGCGTTAGATCTGAAACTACGTGCAAACTATGCCCTCCTCCAGCTGTCCAGCCTGGTATAACGGCAATAACAACCTTTGGCATAAAACGAATTAATCGTTGAACTTCAAGTATGTGAAGTCTGCCCGTTGTTGAAGAAGAAGTGTCATCGTCATATTCGTATCCGTCTTTGCCGCGTATTCGTTGATCACCGCCGGAACAGAATGCCCATTCACCATCTTTTGGAGAAGGTCCATTACCCGTCAGAAGAACTGAACCAACATCAGTAGTCATTCGAGCGTGGTCTAAGGCGGAATACAGTTCATCTACAGTTTTTGGGCGAAAAGCATTCCTAACTTCTGGTCTGTTTATAGCAATTCGGACCGTTCCATATTTTTTTGCTCGATGATAGGTGATATCAGAAAAATCAAAGTCATTATTTTCTGACCACTCATCTTCTTCGAAGATGTCTGAAATGGTAGGGTTTTTAGGGTTCACAAGAGTCTCATTCTACTATCGAGCATATATGTGATGGTGCTTTCTTTGGTTTAGTAATTTAATTCGAGTAAGGAAATTATGGAAAAATTTAACGGCGTAATAGGTAAAACTTATGAGGAGTCGACACCATGGTGGCCTGAAATTAAGCAGCCACCTGAAGGAAGTCCAAACATAGTAGTAATTCTTCTGGATGACACAGGATTCGCCCATCTTGGTTGTTATGGCTCTTCTATCGATACACCAAATATGGACAATTTGGCAAAAGAGGGTCTGCAGTTCACGAATTTTCATACAACGGCACTATGCTCTCCAACTCGGGCGTGTCTTTTGACGGGTAGAAATCACCATACGGTTGGAATGCGTGCTGTTTCAAATATGAGAAGTGGATTCCCGCATTTACGTGGAAGGGTTACAAAACACGCAGCGAATGTCGCTGAGTTGTTGCGAAATGAAGGTTACGGAACGTATTGCGTAGGTAAATGGCATTTGACACCGATGGAAGAAACCTCTGGGGCCGGACCATTCGAACATTGGCCAACACAAAGTGGCTTCGACAGGTTCTACGGTTTTTTACAAGGTGAAACAGATCAATTCAATCCTGAACTTACCCTTGATAATCACCACATTGAAAAGCCAAAAGAGAAAGAGAACTATCATCTAAGCGAAGATCTGGTGGAAAATGCCTGCAACTTCATAAATGACTCAAAGTCCATTTACCCTGAACAACCATTTTTCTTGTATTTGACATTTGGAGCTACTCACGCACCCCATCAAGCTCCACAGGAATATCTCGACAAATATCGTGGCAAATTTGATTCTGGATGGGACCAGACTCGCAACGAATGGTTCTTAAAACAGAAAAATTTAGGAGTAATCCCCGAGGACACCGTTTTAGCTGATCGAAATCCTGGGGTAGAGGAATGGGAGTCATTAAGTGAGAATCATAAATCCTTCGCTTGCAGATTACAGGAAGCGTTTGCAGCGATGCTTGATCACACCGACGAGCAGATTGGACGCCTTTTGAGTTACCTCGACAGCATGGAATTGAAAGAAAACACTATAGTCATGCTCCTTTCCGATAATGGTGCGAGTCAAGAGGGTGGACCGACAGGTTTGATGGATGAAATGAAATATTTCAATATGGTCCCAGAAGATGTGGATAAAGCAGTTGAGAAATTGGATGATATAGGAGGACCTAAGTCTCACACAAACTATCCGTGGGGATGGGCGCAGGCAGGCAATTGCCCCATGCGGTGGTATAAGCAAACCACTCATGGTGGAGGAGTCAGAGATCCATTTATCATCAGATGGCCAAAAGTAATTAAAGATCCAGGTACAAAACGAGATCAGTTTCACCATATAACCGATGTGATGCCATCAATTTTGGAGATATTAGGATTAGACGCTCCTAAAGTATTTAATGGTCTTGAACAACTCGAAGTTGCTGGTACGAGCTTCGCTTATTTGCTTAATTCTGATTCTGAACCTACTCGTAAGGAAGTTCAGTATTTTGAAATGTTTGGTCATCGTGCGATATGGAGCGACGGCTGGAAAGCTGTGTCGCGCCATGAATTCAGACAAGATTATGATCAAGAAGCCTGGGAATTATTCCACTTAGACCAAGATATTTCAGAGACAAATAATCTTTCCGAATCTGAACCGGAAAGACTCAAAGAAATGATTCAGTTGTGGTGGAGGGAAGCAGAAAAATATGGTGTTTTGCCTTTAGATGACAGAACACTAGAACTATTCAGATCGTCAACAGGTAAGGGATCACCTCACGCTAAACGAACCTATGTTTATCGACACCCAATTTCTCATATGCCCGCAGGAGTAGCTGCGAATATGGGAAATAGATCATTCGTTATCGAAGCTGAAATTAAACGAACAAAAGATGAAAACGGTGTTCTTCTTGCAATTGGAGGAGCGAACGTTGGTTTATCACTGTTTATTAAAGATGGGCGACTTACTTTTGATTACAACATTTTTTACGACCATAAAATAGTTGAAAGTAATGTCATTGTTCCTGAAGGAAATGTAAAGGTGGGGGTTTACCTCGAGCGTGAGGATCCTGGAGGTAAAGCAACTCTTTTAATAAATGGAGAGGAAGTTGGAAATATGGAAATTCCATTTGTTCTCAGAATTTTAGGTAGCACAGGTATGGACATTGGACGGGATTCACTTTCACCTGTATCCGAGCAATACCTTGCACCGTTTCCTTTTGAGGGAAAGATAACTCAGGTGACTGTTCACCTGCCTGAGCGTGGCAACACTTTAGAAGAAGCTTTTCTAGCGATGCGCTCAGAGTTAGGAATGGAATAATTCTTAAGAATCAGGTCTGATTTCTTCTAGAGCTCCACTGTTTACAAGTGATTCAAATTTTTCCTGCTCCATTGAAAGCTCCTCGAGGCAAATTTCTTTTGTGTGTTCACCTATAAGGGGAGCACGGGTTATCACAGGAGAAGCCATCTTTGATCCTTTTATGCATGCACCATCAAGAATGATTTGACCAACTCCACCCAACTGTTCAACTTTTGGTAAAAATTCTCGTGCTATCAGATGTTCATCACCTAATTGCTCAGCAGCATTTAAAACACGACCTGCCGGAATTCCAGATTTTTGACACAACTCTTCAACTTCTCGAGATGATAATGAAACAGTCCAAGCGGAGACAATTAAACTTAGAGACTCTCTGTTTTTAATTCTGTAATTACTGGTGGAGTATTCGTCGGCTATTGTCGAATCGAGGTTCATAAGAGACGAAAGGTTTTTCCACTCATCATCGTCTCTAACACAAATAACACACCATGCCTCCTCACCTTTACAGGGGAAAGGTCCCCATGGAGCACCTCTATCGGAGTCATTTCCTTGCGGAGTTACCGAGTTGGGTTGGAGAGCTTCTTTAAAGAAAAGGTCACCTAGAGTTCCTAATAACACTTCGACTTGAGCAACCTCAATGTGATTACCCGTAACACCACGGTTGCTTTTAACTAAAGCTGCAAGTGCAAAAACAGCAGCGAGGCGACCAGCAAGATGGTCCGGGTGGATTGCACTCGTTCCAGGTGGAGGGTCACCGTCCTTGAAAGCCCAAAGCCAAGAGAACCCACTTACGGTTTGAATAGTTGGACCGTAACCATTCCAATTGGCAAAATCACCTTTACTTCCCATCAACTGGCTACTAATCATTATTGCATCAGGATTCACTTCATTTATCTTTTTATATCCGAGCCCTAATGCGTCCATAGTTCCAGTCGAGTTATTTTCAATTATGACATGCGAGTGTTTGATAAGTTCCAGTATCACTTCTCGTGCTTCTTTATTTTTAAGGTTTGCTCCAAATGCACGTTTGGTACGGTTCGATGAAGCGAATGAAGCAGTCATCGTGCCGCCAAGCACTATTCGGATAAAATCTGGATATTCCCAACTTTCAATTTTTATAACATCAGCCCCATATTCGGCGAGCATGCGTCCACATTCGACACCGACACCACCGTGTCCAAAGTCAATTACTTTTAAGCCCTTAAGGGGGAGGTTCGCAGGGGGTGGAGGGTTGCTGGGTGGAGGAAAAGGGCTGTTTTCGAATTTTGCTTCATCTTGATCAAGCGTTGGTGAGGCGAACCTGTATCCAACACGTTGTCCATCAACTTCAGCAAAGCCTGACATTAAAGGTGCAGAAAGACCTTTTGAAATCTCGAGATTTTGAAAGGTTCCGCGTGATTTGTAGTGTGAATTGACTAAAACATCGCCCGGTTTAAGCATCGGTGTGGCTATGACACCACGGCTTTGTGCTTCTTTGCAGCCTTCGATCATTGTTTTATCTTTCCAGTGTTCCCAGAAAAGAGGATTAATAACATCAAGGTTTAAATAGCGATTGATTGTACTTTCCCAGTATTCATCCGCAAAACCTTCTGGAGATCCCATCCATTCCCATAGTGCCTTCCATTGTCTGGGGGCTAAAATTACCTGTCTGACGAAACCATCTACACAAGGAATATGGGGGTAAAGAGGACTGTCGCCTGATCTTGTAAGTGTCGCAGGAGCACCAGATACCTCACTAGCAGAAGCATTGGGAATTCCCCAAGTGTTCATTTGAGCGAGTGCTTCAACGGCGGAAACATCTATATGTTGCCCGGAATCATTTCGATCCCTATGCAAAATACCGAGAAGAGTTGCATAAGCACCGACTATTCCTAGTGTGTCGTAAGAAACCGATCCAGGTGCCAATAATGGGGGTTTATCAATTATGCCAGAAACTGACAGCCAACCGGAGCGTGCAAAAATGACTTCATCCGTGCCAAGGAAATATGAGTCAGGTCCTGTTTGTCCAAAATCAGTTAGAGAGACGATTATGAGAGAAGGATTTTCTTTCATTAAAAATTCGGGTGATATACCTAATTCATTAAGGGTTCCCGGCATGAATGTTTCGATCAATACGTCACTTTCTTGAATTAAGTTGGCTAATTCAGTGATTCCCTCTTCGGTATGAAAATCGATCACAGAGGAACGCTTATTTAGATTTCTGTATGCAAAATATAAAGAAGTTCCATCTGGAGCAAAAGGACCTAATGTGCGCGATGAAGCACCACCCGAAGGTTCAATTTTCAATACATCGGCACCCAAGTCGCCCAGAATGCGAGCACATAATTCACCTTTTTCGTCCGATAAATCGACGACACGCAAACCTTGTAAAGGAGAGAAGTCGTTTTTGAATGTATTTTCCATTTCGACGTATAGTAATTGCTATTTGAAATTATGTCGAGATGGATCAGTAGGTCTTCTGACTATATAGAAAGACTCATTCGAGCTAAAGTACGAGGGTGAAGAAACGAATTCGGTATGCGCTTTTCGTTATTCTCATATTATTTCTCTTTGTTTCAACGGGTGAAAGAGCTATAGGGGAAACAGATTCAATTCGTGAAGCTCGAGAAAAGAAACAAGATGCCTCAAATCGACGTGCTGATGCTGCTGCAGTACTTAAACTCGCGGAAGCAGATGATGCAGCAGTCGTGGATGCTCTTAATACTCTAGATGGCGCTGTTGCGATGGAAGAGGCGAAGATCGAGGAGGCACGGCAAGCCATAGAAGCTGCAGAAGCAGAAGCCACTCTCCGTTGGGTTGAAACGGATCAAGTGGTCAAGGGTATCGAGGATTTAAGAAGACGTTTACGTGAACTTGCGGTGGATGTTTACGTTGCCAGTATGAACCCAAGTTCTTTTTTTGAATCGGATGACATGTCTAGTGCAGTTAGAAGATCGGCCATTCTAAGTGCTGTGTCTGGTGATCAGGGTGATTTAGTAGATCAACTTAGGGCGTTGGAGTCTGATAAAGAAGAAATTGCGCGCTCTGCTGATCAAGCCATTCGTGATGCTGAACGTAACCAACTTGAGATTGAAGCCGGTTTATTGGTGCTTGATAGTCGCATCTCAGAAAGGGAGGTGACTCGGGACGAGGTTAAACAACGTATAGCGTTAGCTGAGGATGAAATTGCTGACTGGAAACGTGAACAGTACTTAATGGCAGTACTCATTGATAATTTAATCGCGGAAGAGTTGCGAAAGTCGGCACCAGATCTAACGAAAGAGTCTGGTCAAGGATTCATTTTGCCTATTGATAAGAGCAGTAAAATAACTTCAACATTTGGAATGAGAACACATCCAATTCTGGGAGTTAAACGTATGCATAACGGAGTTGATTTTGACTGTGTAAAAAACCAACCAATTTGGGCGGCGAAAAAAGCGAATGTACTATTTGCCGGAACTAAGGGTTCGTACGGTAAAACAGTAATACTCGAACATGAAGGACCTGTAATAACTCTCTATGCACATTTAAATGAACTATTAGTCTCGACTGATATGGATGTATCTACTGGAGACTTGATAGGAAAATGTGGAACAACCGGCCGCTCGACAGGAAATCATCTTCACTTCGAGGTTAGAACAGGCGGTGAAGCTAAAGATCCGATGATTGTATTGCCAAAGAATTAAAGGAAAAGATGATAAACGAAAACCTTAAAATCGGTGTTGCGGGAGCGGGGGTGATGGGTTCTGGAATCGCTCAGGTAATGGCTCTTTCTGGATGTCAAGTGGTATGTCGTGATATAGATGAGAAAGTTTTAGATTCAGCTTCAACAAACGTGGATTCTGGGCGCTTTGGGGTCAAAAGTGCTGTTGAGAGAGGAAAATTAAGCAAAGAAGAAGCAAATAATGCTTTGGGAAGGATCCATTTCACAACAGATTTAAGTGACTTGAATGACTCAGATCTAATAATTGAAGCTATTCCGGAGCGATTCGATTTTAAAATTTCATTCTGGAAAGAACTGGATAAAACGGTTTCAGAGAATACAATTTTTGCTTCTAATTCAAGTGGTTTTTCAATCTCGGCAATGGCGGCTGCGACTGAAAGGGCAGACAGATTTATTGGCTGGCATTGGGCGTCACCCGCTCCAGTAATGAAGCTAGCTGAAATTGTGCGGGGGAGAGAAACTTCTCAGGAAACAGTCGATGTTGTTGTTTCTCTTGCTGAATATGTTGGCAAAAATCCTGTAGTTATTGCTGATACTGATACCAATTGGGGTTACGTTACAAACCGTGTCTATTTTGCGATGGTTCGAGAAGCTGCCGCTGTTGTTAAAGAAGGTATTGCCGATCATGAGCAAGTTGATCAACTGATGACTGATTGCTTTCGCTGGCCTTCAGGTCCTTTTGGAATGACAAGAGGAGCAACCTCGGGATGGAATTAGTCGCATGAGAGCTGCTTTGCATACAGAAATAGGAAAACCATTATCTGTTGTCGATGATATTGAATTAGTTGGACCAAAAGAAGGTGAGGTTTTAATTAGGACTGAGTATTGCGGAATCTGCCATTCGGATCTAAGTGTTATGGATTCACTGGATCTGACTCCTATGATTTTGGGGCACGAAGCAGCTGGAATTGTAGAAGAGATCGGAGAGGGTGTCAGATCAGTAGGTAAAGGCGATTTTGTTGTCATGACACCTATAGGTCCATGTGGACGTTGCGAAATGTGCACCCTTGAGCGACATACACTTTGCGAACGAGGACAGTCTTTTGTCTTTGGAACACTTCCTGACGGAAGCACACCATTTAGAAGAGATGAATCTCCGGTATATCAAGGTTTAGGAGTTGGTGGTTTCACGGAATATACAGTTTTAGAGGAAAGAAATGTTGTCCGTGTCGAAAAGGGCATTTCTTTGGAGACGATCTGTTTAATTGGTTGTGGAGTACAAACAGGTGTTGGAGCCGTTCTCAATACGGCGAAAGTACCCCCAGGTTCATCAGTATTAGTTATGGGTTTAGGTGGCGTAGGGTTATCTGTTGTACAAGGTGCAAGAATTGCTAAAGCTGAAATGGTAATTGTGTCAGATCCTGTAGAAGAAAGGAGATCTAAAGCTCTTCAATTAGGAGCCACTAGTGCGATTGATCCTAAAAATGATGATCTGCTCAATACTGTAATGGAATTAACGTTAGGAAAGGGAGTTGATTATGCTTTTGACGCTGTAGGCAACTCTGAATTAATTACTCTTGGTTTAACCGTTACACGGCTGGGTGGCAGCACAGTAATAGTAGGAGCGCCTCCTGCAGAGCAAGAATTAAGATTCCCTTCAGCTCTGCATTTAATGATGAGTGAAAAGCGTTTGTTGGGTTCATTGTTGGGCTCTTGCAACGCTCAAAAAGATCTGCCGCTCCTAGTTGATTATTGGCAAAAAGGTCTGTTGGATTTGGAGAGTATGGTTAGTCAAAAATATTCCCTAGATGACATTAATTTAGGAATAGATGATCTTAGAACTTCAACTGGTATTAGAAGCGTGATAAAAATCCATGGAAATTAGTGCCAGTGTAAAGTCCCGCATTGGTTACCTATTAACCATCCTGTCTAGTGCTACTGCTGTAGCCTTTTCTATCGCAGTTTCAAAAAAAGGCATTTTGTGGGGAGAAATAGGTATGAGTCGATGGATGCACGAAAACACTCCACACTTCGTGGAGGTTTTAGGTGATGGTATAGATGCACCTATCACCGACATCGGTGCCCCCTTGATATTCCTAGCAATTTCAATTTTGATCTATTGGCGTTGGGGGCGCTATGCAACATTGGGAATTGTTTTAGCAGGTTTTATGACCGGTTTAACCAGAATCTCCGATATTGTCGCAAGATCTGGTCCAAATGAAGACTTTATTTTCTATACATCCAAGTACATCTACGGCGAAGGGGGTTACCCCAGCGGTCATGTGGTCTATGCCGTAATGGTCTTTGGAATGATCGCTTTTCTAGCAGAGAAACACTCTAAAGTACGAACGGTGGCAGTAGTTAAGTATTCGATGTTTTTGCTTATTTTACTCAATCTTTGGACAAGAATAAGCGGCCTTCACCATTGGCCAGGAGATGTTATTGGTGGGCTACTCTTATCTGGCCCTGCCTTGTTGGCAGTCATATGGTTGTATAATCGGTTGCCTTTGATTATTAAACGCAGTCCAAAAATGTATAATTTCGTACTAGCAGGTGAAAATAGTTAACCGACAAAAGCTGAAGCGAATACAAGTGAAACGATTGTCATTACCTTTATCAGAATATTCATGGAAGGTCCTGCTGTGTCTTTGAACGGATCGCCTACAGTGTCACCGACTACAGCAGCCTTATGAGGCTCTGAACCCTTTCCTCCCAGTTGACCGCTCTCAATGTACTTTTTGGCATTGTCCCAAGCGCCTCCTGCATTAGCCATGAAGATAGCAAGACAAAAACCCGACACTAAAGCTCCGGCTAAAAATCCGCCTAACGAATCAATACTGACAAAACCCAATATCAATGGTACGGCAACTGCGAGGATCCCCGGGGCGATCATTTCCCTTAGGGAAGCGGTGGTAGAAATTGCTACGCATCGAGCGGAGTCAGGAATAACACCTTCAACTCCCTCTCTAAGTCCTGGGATTTCACGGAATTGTCGGCGCACCTCTTCAATCATTTTTTGTGCAGCTCTCCCAACAGCATCAATTGTTAAAGCAGCAAAAAGGAAAGGAAGCATAGCTCCTAAGAAAAGGCCAATAAATACTTCAACCTGACCGATGTCTAGTGAAAGTGATCCACCGGCTTGAATTACAGCAAACTCAAAACTCTTAAACAACGCCAACGCTGTTAAAGCAGCAGAGCCAACGGCAAAACCTTTCGCAACAGCCGCAGTGGTGTTACCGAGTGAATCGAGAGCGTCAGTAACTTCACGAACTTCAGGTCCCAATTCGGCCATTTCAGCAATTCCACCAGCATTATCAGCTATTGGACCGTACGCATCGACTGAAACAACAACACCGAGCGTTGCTAACATTCCTATAGCGGCAACAGCGATGCCATAGATACCTCCATCAAGGTTGCCAATCGAATCGAATGCTACTTCACCGCCCCAGTATGCAACGGCGATACCAACTCCTAGCAAAGCGACAGAAGCTGCTACTGATATCATTCCAGCTGAAATCCCACCGAGAATTGTTGTTGCGGGTCCAGTTTTCGCCTGATCAGCAATTTTTTTAACTGGTGCAAAATGATCAGACGTGTAATACTCTGCTGTTTTACCCAAAGCCCAACCAACAAGCAGGCCGCCCACTACTGCAATAGCTAAACCGAGCGGATTATCGAAAGCCTCATTATCGCCGAATAGCCAATAAGAAATACCGACTGTTGCTATGACTGTTAAGAACATCGCCACATTAGTTCCAAGATGCAGAGCACGGCTTAAGGCTCGGCTGTCAGTAGATTCACCACCGCGGACGAGGAAAGAACCAACTATCGAGGCCAACATTCCAGCGAAAGCTATTGCTAGAGGAAAAGAAAGTAGAGAAATGTTAGTCGTCAGTGATGCATCTTCCGCACTAAGTCCTAAAGCAAAAGCGACTAACGATATGGGTGCGATGATTGAGCCTGCATAACTTTCAAAAAGATCGGCGCCCATTCCAGCTACATCGCCGACGTTATCGCCGACGTTATCTGCGATGGTTGCAGGATTTCTAGGGTCATCTTCTGGAATTCCAGCTTCTACTTTTCCGACTAAGTCAGCTCCCACATCAGCAGCTTTAGTGTAAATACCGCCGCCGACACGTGAAAAAAGAGCGATCGATGAGGCACCAAGTCCATAGGCGGTAACAACTTCAAATGCATTGTCAACTTCAGCAACTAAAACAAAAAGAATGTATACAAGTGCTAAACCACCGAGAGCTAGGCCAGCAACAGAAAAACCCATTACAGCTCCACCGCGAAAAGCGATTGGCAGAGCCTTACCGGGGCCATCTTGAGCGGCATTTGCGGTTCGGGCGTTGGCCATAGTAGCTACAGTCATGCCGGCGTATCCAGCTGTGGCCGAGAGGACTGCGCCAATGATGTAAGTTAGTGAAGCTACAGGAGCAATTAGTATTCCTATAAGAATTGCCATAGCAACTACAAAAATGGAAACCCACGAATACTCTTGACGTAAAAAAGCTCGTGCGCCGTTCTCTATTTCCTTCATTAGAAAAATCATGCGGTCGTTTCCGGGTGAGGCTGCTTTTACATTTGTGTAAAAATAGCCAGCCAGAAGCAAAGCTAGTAGAGCAGATGATAGTGCTAGATATGGTATGGCTTCCAAGGGGTTGTCTCCTCATTGGTTATATTTAGGCGAATTATTAATGTACAACCAAAAAGGCTGAACAGTATGGCTAATAGTAGCCAAAACGACGGTATTAAGTGTGATACAACCTTCCAACCTCAGTGTCATATTTAACTTACTAAATCATTAAATAAGTGGACAAAAACATAAAAGATCGGCGACGCTTAATGTATGGAGCGACGGGATTTACGTCACAAAATGCTTGAAAAGCGTAAAATTCTAAACCCTGAAACAGTGTCTACAGTTTCTACTAAAGTATGCGAAAGGGTTAAAGGCTTAGATTGCTTTAAAGAATCTAAAAAAATTGCTTCTTATGTTGCTTACAACGGAGAAATTGACCCATTTTCTCTTGAAAGTAGCGAAAAAGTATTTTCATTTCCTGTGGTTCAAAAAGCAGGAAATTTGAAGTTTTTTCGTTCTGATGGAAATTTCACCAAAGGAGTTTTGAATATCCTTGAACCTATTTCCGAAATTGAAGAAGAAATACAATCACTCGACGTGGTTATCGTGCCCCTTGTCGCCGCTGATACGGCTGGTAATCGGTTAGGTCATGGTGCGGGTTATTACGACAAAACTTTTAATCTTGAAAAAGTATCAAAAAGGCCAAAATTAGTTGGTTTGGCACATAGTTTCCAGATTATTGAACGAATCGAACCACAATCATGGGACATTCCATTAGATGTGCTGGTTACAGAAAACGAAGTATTTTTCTGTGAAATCGCACATTTGAGAGTTTCGATGGGGGAGTATTAACAAATGAGAATCATCGTTGTTGGGGCTGGTGAAGTTGGAACTTATGTAGCAGATCGCCTTAGTCGGCAAGAGCATGACATTGCCCTGATCGAATTAAACCCTGAGCGCTTTAGGCAAGTAGATGCAGAATTAGATGTTTTGGCAATAAATGGTAGCGGAACAGACTCTGCTGCATTAGAAAGAGCAGGCATTGCCGATGCTGATTTGCTGGTGGCAGCAACAAATAAGGATGAAATAAATCTCTTTTCAGCACTTCTTGCGAGACAAGCGGGGGTAAATAAGACAATAGTTCGCGTTGAGTCAAGAAAACTTCGAAGCAAGGAAGTTTCTGCTCTATTTGAGAAATTCGACGACCATTTAGTCATCGATCCCGATCAAGAAGTCGCTGATTCCGTTTTGAGACTGATGGAATATCCCGGAGCGATGGAACTTTCGAGAATGGCAAACGAAGAAGTTGTCATAATCGGTGCTCGGCTTCCCGCTCACGCCCCAATGGTTGGAATTTCCTTACACGCTTTAGGAAGAGAACTCGATCCTGATTGGGATTTTATTGTAGGAACAATTACTAGAAAAGTTGAAGAAGACGACTCAGAAGAAACGACAATCATCCCGCGTCAGGACGAAGTTCTTAGGGAAGGAGATTTACTCCGCGTAATTTGTAAGAGTCGAGCATTACGTGATGTGACTGATCGACTTGGAATAGCGAAAGATGTACCCAGAAGAGCTTTGTTGCTGGGTGGTGGAAGAACTGCCGAAATGATAGCGGAATCTCTTTTATATCGGGGAGTTGATGTTGCCATTATAGAAAAGAAACATGAGAGAGCTATCGAGTTGAGTGAAACTCTAGCTAAAGCACTCATATATGAAGGGGACGTTACAGATGTTGAAATGCTTGAAGAAGCAGATGTTGCTCGTCAAGACCTTGTTATAGCACTCACCGGCGAGGACGATGCAAACGTTTTGGCATGCTTGTATGCAAAGGCGACTTCGGCTCGTTCAAAAAAGAATAATAATGAAGCCGGAATTGAAACAATAGCTGTGGTTCACAGGTTAAAACTTCTGGATCTATTAGAAACAAATCAAGTTGACACTGCTCTTAGTCCACGAACAGCAACCGCAAATAGTGTTCTTAGGTTCGTACGAGGAGATGTCGGAAGTGTGGCAGCAGTAGAAACATTTTTGCATGGTGATGTTGAGGTGCTCGAGTTCGCTGTTTCTGATGAAAGCCCCTGTGTTGGAAGAACACTTTCAGACATGCAAGTTACAAAAGATGCTCTTGTAGGTGCCATTGTGCGTGATGGGAAAGCTCAGATAGCACGTGGACATAGCACTTTCCGTTCGAACGATCATGTAATTGCCATTGCTAAACCCGAATCAGTTGACAAGCTAACAGCTTTTTTCGTGTGATTCTTCGTTCATCTTTTAAAGCCGGGGTTTCAAACAAGAGTTTTTTTGTTACTTCTTCAACTTTAGTGGCAACATGTCTAGGAATAGCGAGTGGCACTTCAATTGCTGGATTACTCTCGATTGCTTCTGGTCTTGTTGATTTGACTGGAACAGGTGAAGATACTTCTGTTTTGCTTATTTTCGGAAGTTTTATAACACTTATCTTTTCATTTTCATTCAGGTATATATCCGACGCCAGGCTTAATAAATCTGAAACTCTTTTGGCGGTTACCTGCGGTTTCATTTCCTGCATTTTGACGACTTCGCTGGTATATCTGATCGTGGGTGATGTAAGTAGTTTTAGTGATTCATTTTTTGAATCCACTGCTGCTTTTACAACTACTTCATTGACAGTTCTTGATGTAAATAAATTAGGAAATGGGATGCTTTTCTTGCGTAGTGTGTCACAGCTGCTGGGATCGTTTACTGCAATGCTCACCGCAGTAATGTTTCTCCCTATCTCCGAACATCAACATGGATCCACTAGTTCAGAACTTCGAGTTGAGGAGAAATTTTTTCAGAGACGCGGAACAGCTATTAAAAACATTGCTTTGATATACCTGATTTCAACAGTTCTTATTGCAGCTCTTTTGTCGTTTGGAGAAATGAGTATTTTCGTATCCTTATTGACTTCAATAAGCGCTGTTTCAACTGGTGGATTCACTACTAATTCTGACTACTTGACAGACCCATCGGTCCAGTGGTTGCTAAGTGCAGGAATGCTTGCAACTGGAACCAGTTTTCTGATTCTGTGGAGGTTAGCGACAGGGAAGGTTGCTTCTGTATTTCGTTCGACTGAGCTCCACACCTATTTGTTACTTATAGCTCTTTCTACTCTCTTGCTTTACTTTTGGACAAGTACCGCCTCTCAATCCTCCTTTCGTCAGTCACTACTTTTTACGACTTCGTCAATTTCAACCACCGGTTTTCATTTTTTACCTTTTGGAAAGTGGTCTGTAGCGGTTTCTTTTCTTTTACTATTGCTTATCGCTATAGGCCCAATGTCATTATCTAGTGGGGGTGGGTTTCAGATACTTCGATTGCGTATTCTTTTTGGTGTTTCAATACGTGAACTGGTCCGGCAACTGCACCCGCGAGCAATAGTTAAAATTCGAGTTGGTAAAGAAAGCATCGATGATGAAAAAGTACGACAAGTTGTCGTATTTCAATTTCTGTTCTTATCTGTGGCTTTTGTAAGTTCAGTAATTCTAACGTGTCTAGGTATGAGCGTTTATGAAGCTTTTGCTTCGTCAGTTAATGCTCTAGCAACTGCTGGACCGATTAGAGCGGTCGACGGGTCCATAATTCAGTCAGACACGTTTTCATCAGGTGAACGACTTGCATTAGTGCCGGCGATGATCTCGGGGAGATTGTATCTATTGCCTGTTTTCGTCACCTTCGGGTATTTATTGTCAGAGTCGAGAAACTTTTTAAGACCGCGTCGAAGATTTTTACGCTGGAAAAGTAGTAGTAAGTAATGAAATTAGAGACTCAGCACATCCGAAGCACGAGCATGCACGTTTGTGGTATAGCTCTTCTATTTCTCTCCCTTGGGATAGCAGTTAGCGCTATTGTTTCTCTGTTTGATAGTCGTGTTGATTTAACTCCACTGTTTCTAAGTTCTCTCATCGTTGCAGTCGTAGGTTTGATTTTGTTTACCTCCACGACTGTAGGTGAAACTGATCAAGCTTCGATATTTAGTGCCGTAGGTGGAACTTGGTTAGTAGTTTCACTATTAGGCGCTTTGCCATATCTATTTGCTGGAACTTTCAGTCGAAACGGTATTGGTGCGCCAGAAATTTTTATAGATTCCCTCTTTGAGTCAGTTTCGGGTTTTTCCTGTACCGGTTCAACGGTCTTTGGCGCACACAACCTTATTGAGCTTCAGGGAACCGGAATGCTCTTTTATCGACAGTTGACTCAATGGCTTGGCGGAATGGGAATTGTGGTGCTTGTAGTCTCAGTTTTACCTTCGCTAAGAGCCAGTGGATTAGGCCTCATTGACGCAGAAGCACCAGGTGCAGGAGTTGAGAGAATAGCTCCAAGAGTTGTCGATACAGCAAAAAAGTTTTGGGTCATTTACGCCTCTTTAACGATTCTCGTTTCTATTTCACTTTTCTTCGCTGGAATGGGCGCATTTGATTCGATTGCACATGCAATGACGACGGCTTCAACTGGCGGTTTCTCCACACGAGATTTGTCAATAGGACATTGGAACAGTATCTCGATTGAAATAGTAATCATGGTTGGACTGATTCTCGGAGCGACTAATTTCACTTTGCATGCTAGGTCGATCGAAAAACGCCGAATCGATTACGGGAATGACTCAGAATTCAAATCATTTATCGCACTTGTATCAATCGGAATTATTTTAGTCACGCTCATTTTAACTGCAGACGGTGCATCTTTTTCAACCGCTTTAAGAAGTGCTTCTTTTAATGTGGTTACTCTTGGCTCTAGTGGTGGTTTTGGAAATACGCTTGGGGCGGGAACTCCAGGTGATTTTGTTTCCTGGTCATCCTCTGCACAATTAATTCTTCTGTTTTTTCTTATTTTCGGCGGTTGTACAGGATCGACGTCAGGTGGAGTGAAAATAATGCGATTACGCATAGGACTAGCTCATACTTACCGAACTTTACGCTCCATAAGGAGACCGCGAGCACTCTTACAAGCCCGTATGGGAAGTAGGACTATCCCAGACACTTTGGTTGAACGGGTAGCTGGATTTGTAGTTGTGTACGGAATTCTAGTTGTGGTAGGGACTTTTATTTTGACTGCTTTAGGTTCAGATTTAATAACATCATTAAGCGGCGTGTTCAGTGCACTTGGAAATATGGGCCCAGGACTGGGTGAAATCGGACCCTCTGCTTCATTTGTTGACGGTTTTTCAGCACCTGGAAGGCTTGTCCTTTTAATTTTCATGATGATTGGACGACTAGAAATATTTCCTATGTTGTTAATGTTCGTTCTTCCATATCGGAATTCTATGAAAGTTATAAAAACAAAAAAATGAAGCTCGGTACCAATTTCTGCCTTTTGAGCACTAAAATTAACTAATAGTTTAATTCACTCAGATCAACGGCGCTCCGAGTGATCATTTATCTAAATAAATGGAAGAAGTATGAGCGCTAATAACCGGCAAAGTCTACGAATCACGGAAGCACCAACAACTCAAGGACTTTACGATCCCAGATTTGAGCATGACTCATGTGGTGTGAACTTTGTTTGCAATTTACGTGGAGAAGCAAGTCATGAAATCGTACAGATGGGAATTGGTGCTTTATGCACGCTTCAACATAGGGGAGCGATAGGAGCAGAAAAGAACACTGGGGACGGAGCGGGAATACTCATGCAGATTCCCGACAAGTTGTACAGAGAAAGTGTTCCATTCGAATTACCACCAAAAAATGAATATGCGACTGGCATTGCTTTTCTTTCGCATGACAAAAAGAAGGCGGATAATACTCTAAGACAATTAGAAGAATTAGCCGAGCAAGAAGATTTAGAGATTATCGGATGGCGTGAGCTTCCTGTGGATCCATCAGATATAGGAAAATCGGCTAAAGAAGCGATGCCATTTTTGAAACAAATCTTTATTAAAGCTCGTGGCGCTTCATGCGCATCAGGTTTAGAGTTGGATCGAAAAACTTTTCCCTTCAGAAAGCGTGCTGAACGTGAAATTTTCGAAGAGCAACAAGATGGGGTGACTCTTTCCGGCATGGGCTCCTCAACGAAAGAGCAAAGCGGTGTTTATTTTCCATCACTTTCTTCGAGGACAATCGTTTACAAGGGAATGTTAACTACTCCTCAACTAGGTAGTTTTTTCTTGGATTTAAACGACGAAAGAACAGAAAGTGCAATGGTGTTAGTCCACTCAAGATTTTCTACCAATACTTTTCCTTCTTGGCCCTTGGCACACCCGTACAGATTTATTGCACATAACGGGGAAATAAATACGGTCCAAGGTAATCGAAACTGGATGAAATCTAGGGAGTCACTTTTAGATACAGATTTAATTGACGGTGATCTTGACCGACTATTTCCCATCTGTACACCCGGAGCTAGTGACACTGCAAGTTTTGATGAAGTTCTCGAACTACTTGTACTTAGTGGTTATTCACTACCTGAAGCAGTTTTGATGATGATTCCGGAACCATGGGAAAATCATGAAAGTATGACTGCAGAGAGACGAGCTTTCTATCAGTATCACTCGACATTAATGGAACCTTGGGATGGACCTGCTTCTATAGCTTTTACTGATGGAACAATGATTGGTGCGGTTTTAGATCGTAATGGTTTACGCCCTAGTAGATATTGGGTCACCAGCGATGACTTGGTTGTCATGGCAAGTGAAGTAGGAGTGCTTGAAATACCACCAGAAAAAATTATAGAAAAAGGACGACTAGAACCTGGACGGATGTTTCTAATTGACACAGAAGAAGGCCGAATAGTCCGTGATAAAGAAATTAAAGAAAACCTAGAGACAGAAAAGCCATATTCATCTTGGTTAAAGGACAATTTTTTACATTTGCGCGACCTTCCACCAGTTTCGTTCAAAAAAGAAAACTCGATACCTCTTCTACAGAAACAGCAAATTTTTGGGTATACGCATGAGGAAATTAAACTCCTTATTGCTCCAATGGTTACTGATGAAAAAGCGGCTATTGGATCGATGGGTAATGATGCACCAATAGCCGCCTTGTCTTCACGACCCAGAAAACTATACGACTACTTCCAACAACTTTTCGCTCAAGTCACTAATCCACCTCTAGACGGAATTCGCGAAGAACTTATAACTGCTGTGTGTGTAAATCTTGGATCAGATCGAAATTTACTTTCACCTAATGAGCACTCGTGTAAGAAAATGTTTCTACCAAGTCCTCTACTTACTGAAGATGAACTGGCCAAAATCGAAGCGGCAACACAAAGTGAAGATTTTAAAGATTTTAAATCTGTTCGAATCGATTCAATCTTCGAAATTGAAAATGGAGAAAAAGGCTTAAAGAATGCATTAAACGAATTAAGAAACCTTGCATCTAAAGCCGTAACTGATGGTGCGAATATTCTGATTATTTCAGATCGATTAGTATCACGAAAAATGGCGCCAATCCCGTCACTTCTTGCTGTAGGCGCTGTACATCATCACTTAATCAACGAAAAAACACGCAGCTTGACCGGAATCATTGTTGAAAGTGGAGATGCAAGAGAGGTGCATCATATAGCCACCTTACTGGGCTACGGAGCATCTGCAGTTTGCCCATACATGGCTTACGAAACGATTGATCACCTTGTTGAAAAAGGCAAACACGGTATTAGTCCCGAGTTGAGCCCGTCGGCTGCTAGAGGAAGCTATATAAAGGCACTCGAACATGGCATATTGAAAGTTATGTCAAAAATGGGGATTTCAACAGTCGCTTCCTATACAGGGGCGCAAATCTTTGAAGCTATTGGATTAGGACACGAAATTATACGAGAATGTTTCAACGGCACAGTTAGCCGTTTAGGCGGAATTGGTTTTGGAGTTTTAGCAGAAGAAGTTAAACAGAATCACCAAGTTGCTTATCCACACAATTCAGGAGCAAATAGCCACAGAACTTTACAAGCAGGGGGCGAATATCAATGGCGTCGAGATGGAGAAATTCACCTTTTTAATCCTGAAACAGTATTTAAACTTCAGCATGCAACAAAAGACGGACGCTATGACATCTTTCGTGAATACACCAAAATGGTTGATTCTCAATCTGAATCCCTCGCAACTCTTCGTGGCCTGTTTAAATTCAAAAATCTTGAAAAATCTTCAATTTCTATCGATGAGGTTGAACCTGTTTCGGAAATAATTAAAAGATTTGCGACAGGAGCAATGTCGTATGGTTCAATTTCTAGCGAAGCCCACGAAACTCTCGCAATTGCAATGAACAGAATAGGTGGCAAATCAAATACAGGTGAAGGCGGAGAAGATTCTGAACGTTTCACACCCGATGAAAATGGCGACCTTCGACGTTCAGCAATCAAGCAGGTAGCTTCGGGAAGATTTGGAGTAACGAGCGAATACCTAGTGAATAGCGACGATTTGCAAATAAAAATGGCGCAGGGAGCTAAACCCGGAGAAGGAGGCCAACTACCTGGACACAAGGTTTATCCGTGGATTGCAAAAACACGTCATTCAACACCAGGAGTCGGTTTAATCTCACCCCCACCACATCACGACATTTACTCAATTGAAGACCTTGCTCAACTAATTTACGATCTCAAAAACTCAAACCCAGAGGCGAGAGTGCACGTCAAGTTGGTTGCAGAAGTTGGGGTTGGCACAGTTGCCGCTGGAGTGTCAAAAGGACACGCTGATGTTGTTCTAATTTCAGGACATGACGGTGGTACAGGCGCATCTCCTCTTACCTCAATAAAGCATGCAGGAGCCCCATGGGAACTCGGTTTAGCAGAAACTCAACAAACTCTTTTACTCAATGGTTTAAGAGACAGGATTGTTGTTCAGGTAGATGGTCAACTCAAAACCGGTCGAGATGTCGTTATAGCAGCTCTTCTTGGAGCGGATGAATTTGGTTTTGCGACAGCTCCATTAGTCGTAATGGGTTGCATAATGATGCGTGCCTGTCATTTAGATACCTGTCCTGTTGGTGTGGCCACACAAAACCCAGAACTGCGAAAAAAATTCACTGGAAAACCGGAATTTGTCGTCAATTTTTTTGAATTTATTGCTGAAGAAGTACGAGAAATTCTCGCTGATCTAGGATTCAAAAGCCTTGAAGAAGCTATTGGTCAAGTCGAAATCCTTGATGTGGAAAACGCTATCTCTCATTGGAAAGCTGATGGATTGGACCTCTCACCAATACTTTATGCACCTCCTTTACCTGAAGGGACGCCGAGACGGCAAACCACTTTTCAAGATCATGACTTAGAAGCAGTTCTGGATCGAGAACTTATTGAACAGTCAATTGCATCCTTAGAGGGTAATGGAGAAACAATAATTGATTCTCCAGTGAACAATACTAATCGTTCAGTTGGAACACTTTTGGGTTATGAATTAACTAAACGCCACGGTGGGAATGGCTTACCAGATGAGACAATTTGTGTGAATATGAACGGATCGGCTGGTAATAGTTTCGGAGCTTTTATGCCCTCTGGAATAACTCTGCGATTAGAAGGAGACGCAAACGACTATGTCGGTAAAGGACTCTCAGGAGGGAAAATATATATAAGACCTCACGAAAACGCACCGTTTAACGCAAGCGAGCAAGTAATAGCAGGAAATGTTCTCTTATATGGAGCCACTGCAGGCGAAGCTTTTTTCAGTGGACGAGTTGGGGAAAGATTCTGTGTGAGGAATTCTGGTGCCACTGCAGTAGCAGAAGGAATAGGAGACCACGGATGCGAATACATGACCGGAGGTCATGTTGTTATTCTGGGTGAAACAGGAAGAAATTTTGCTGCTGGAATGTCGGGTGGCACTGCTTTTGTCTATGATTCTAAAAATCAATTTCGTCCAAAAGTCAACCCAGAAATGGTAATTCTAGAAAATGCTAATTCTGATGATTCAGAGTGGCTAAAAACTCTAATTACCAGATATGTGGAAGAAACGAAATCTGTTTTAGCAGATCAACTTCTTAGTGATTGGAATGATTCAGCTAAGCATTTCATTAAAGTAGTTCCAGTCGACTATAAACGTGTCTTAGAAGCTGCAGAAGCCGCAAAAAGTATCGGTAGAGACGAAACAGAAGCAGTCATGACTGCTTCTAGGAAGTAATACAATGGGTGACGCTCGGGGATTTTTAGAACATGATCGTGAAGTACCTGAAAGACGTTCAGTTTCAGTCCGGTTAAATGATTGGAATGAAGTGTATGAAGATTTCTCAGACGATCGTCTTCAAGTTCAAGCAAGCCGATGTATGGACTGCGGGATACCCTTTTGTAACAATGGGTGCCCGCTTGGAAACCTCATCCCTGAATGGAACGATCTTGTCTACAGGGACCAATGGGAAGAGGCTAATAATCGATTACATGAAACAAATAATTTTCCAGAATTTACTGGCCGTCTATGTCCAGCTCCTTGTGAGGGGTCATGCGTTCTTGGAATTAATGAACCTCCGGTTTCCATCAAACAGGTTGAAGTTTCAATAGTTGATAAGGCATGGAAAATGGGATGGGTTAAACCAATAATCCCGCAGATACAAACCGGAAGACGGATTGCTGTGGTCGGTTCTGGGCCTGCTGGATTAGCAGCAGCTCAACAGTTGACACGTGTTGGACATGAAACTGTAGTTTTTGAAAAAGCAGACCGTATAGGTGGACTTTTAAGATATGGGATACCAGAATTTAAACTTGAAAAAAAACATCTTGATCGCCGATTAGCACAAATGGAAATTGAAGGAACAGAGTTTCGTACAAATACAGAAATTGGAATTAATATCTCCGGCGACCAACTGTTGGAAGGTTTTGATGCTGTTGTCTTAGCTGGTGGAGCGACTCAATGGCGCGATCTGCCAATACCGGGACGTGAACTTGAAGGCATCTATCAAGCAATGGAATACCTCCCACAAGCAAATCGAATCCAAGAAGGAGACAAGGTCACTGAATCAATTTCAGCTGAAGGAAAAAAGGTCGTAATAATTGGAGGTGGAGACACAGGTGCTGATTGTCTTGGAACGGCTCTGCGTCAAGGAGCTGAAATTGTACACCAGTTTGAAATAATGCCACGGCCCCCAGAAGAACGCTCTGACTCAAACCCGTGGCCAACTTGGCCATTAATTTACAGAGTTTCATCGGCGCACGAAGAAGGCGGTAAAAGAAGCTTTGCTATTAACACCTCAGAATTTGTAGGTGAAAATGGAAAACTGAAATATCTGAAAACCCACAGGGTTGAACAAGTAATTGAAAATGGAAAAATGTCTTTTGAGGAAATTGAAAACTCTGAAAAAGAAATAGAAGCAGATCTTGTCTTTTTAGCACTTGGTTTTAATGGACCTGAAAAATCACCCATCATTGAACAACTTGGAGTCTCACTAGATCAAAGGGGCAATGTTGATCGGACTGAAACTTATGAGACATCGATTAAGAGGGTGTTCACTTGTGGGGACATGGGTCGTGGACAGTCGTTAATAGTTTGGGCCATAGCTGAAGGAAGAAGTTGTGCTGCAGCGGTAGATCAATTTTTGATGGGAGCAACTGAATTACCACTCTCTGTTACAGCAAAAGAGACGCCGTTAAATTAGAACGGTTGAGCGTCCAGAAAATCTAAAGCTGCATCAATGAAACCAAAATTCTTCGGTGTTGCGAAGTGATCGACTCCGGGGAGTGTTACAAGTTTTACATCCGGTAGAGCATCTACAAGTTGATCAGGTGGATACACGAAATCATTTTCTCCAACCACAATGAGAGTAGGAGTGGTCAAATTCGAAAGAGTTTCAGCTGAAAATACAGGAGAGTTTTTTCGTCTTATAAAAGCAGCTAAAGCCTCACGATTTGCGTCCGGAGCTTCCGGTAACTGGGCAAAGTATCTAAGTTCAGGATTATCGGCTGAACCTGTTTCTACAGCGTTGGCTATTGCATCACGAAAATTTTGATCTCTTTCAAATAGATTTCTTCCGACTCCTGAAACCACGAGTCGATTGAATCTTTCAGGAGCGGTCGAAGCCAAATGTAAAAGAACAGTTGCCCCCATAGAGAAACCGATAGCGTCAACTGGCGTATTCGGGAAATGAGAGAGAACGTCTTCTTCTAGGTTTTCATATGCACTTGGGTCAGTCGGTTTTTCAGCTGAGCCATGCCCGAGCATATCTATTCCTATTACCATGCGCCCGGCATCTTCGAGTAATGCTGTCCAACCATTTGTAACCCAAGTCGAATTATAAGAGGTTCCAAAACCGTGAACACAAACAACAGGGGGAGAGCTCATCACAGAACCTTACTCGCGAGACTTGTTTGTATAGCGGCTGTTCAACAATTCGTAAAAAGCTGCTGCAGCAATAAAAAGAATTGCTACGACACCTAGAATGTGAAACCGTTCAAAAAATAGAGGCCAGACGAAATCTCTCGGGTATCTCTCTTTTATCTGATCCAGCATGATCAAAATTGACGATAACCCCATGAATAAAAAAGAGGAAAGTAGAAGTATGTAGTCTGGTAAATTTAATCTTGAAGTCAAAAAGAAGAGCAGAGCCACAAATAATGAAATTATTAGCATATTTGGCAGGTTCAAAAGAGAGAAGATGAGAACGGAAACACTGCATAATATTGCGTTAGAGAGTCTAAATTTTTCCACATAGATTCCTTTACTTCCTCTGAAATGTGGTGTTGAAGTTGTTTGTGTGCGATCAGGTAATGAACGAAATGCCAACACTGAGAAAATAAGTACTGAAATTATTGAAACTAGTAGAGCTATCCAGATAGTTTTCTGAGGCTCCCAAGAGAGAGACAAATCCATTGATTCACCTGATGGGGAGTCAATTAGCCATCCGTTAGCAAATCCATTAATTAAGACTGGAGATTCACTAGTTGTATGGTCTGCCCCTTTTAATCTCCACCCATCGCTGAAACTTTGTCCAAGAATAAGCCAAAACGGTTCTTGAATCTCAGAAATTGAAAGATCTACTTTAGTACGTGAGGTTTTAATAGTGGAGACTTCTGGCATTACTCTGACGACGTTCTTTTGTTCGGCGAAAGAATGTGAAGTAAATACCAGCCGGTCGATATTAAATCCTGTTAAAAAACCAGGTTTCGTTCTCAAAGTGTGTTCACCGGGTTTCAGTTTTAGAAGAGAATTATCGCATATTTCCAATTCGAGAACTTCAGAAATAGAGCCGGTAATACTAATGCTTAGAGGTGAGTTGTTGATAGTTAAGAGATCGGTTCGACAACCCGAATTAACGTAATTAGTTGTGTCAGTAGTGAATGGAACACCAGATATTTCCAAGATTCCTAATGGCATTACCTGCGGTAAACCGGAATACCAGTCCATAGTCTTACGATTTGCGACTTCATCGAAGGTTATTGAAATGCTCGTAGCCTCGAAAGGTTTGTTATTAAAACTAATAGTTTCACGGGCGTTGACTTCTTCAGTGATTTTTCCAGGTGTTGAAAGAGAGGAGAAGGGGACACCATCGACGAATAAAGTCATTTTTCGTGGAACTGAATGATTGCCATCTGCTAAATAGGTAATAGTAATGTTTTCAAAAGTTTGTACTTTTTCAGTTTCATAAACAATGGAACTGTTTATCGGATTTCCAATACCAGTCCTCCACGCTGTATCGAAACTCGAGTCAAATGCTGAACGCGGTGAGGAACTCAAATGACCTGCCAATGAACTAGACGCGTCAAGCGAAATTTTTTCTACTCCTACTAGTTGATCGATAAGCGAAGAGTCTGCGTCGGTGGAGAGACGAACATCACCCTTTAGATGAAAATCACGCTCCCAAGGAGTCATAAAGGTCCTTGAAATCATTTCCTCAGGGTCAGAGCGGATTGGGTCAAGAGGGTCAGATCTTTCACGAGAAACTACAAGAACAAATTCTGAACCCACATCTCGTTTAATAGCTTCGACCAGATCAGTCGGCATTTTAATCGACTCTAAAGGTGTAATGTCATTAACTTCGATTGTGGAGAAACCCACACCAGTTACACCCGCGTAATAATCAAGTTCCCCGACATCGGTTTCGAGTATTTCAATATGTAAAGAAGAGGACAATAAGGAATCAAATTTGACTATTTGACCAGGTTCGCTGTGTGAAACTTCATCAAGGTCAATATCGAGATGGTCATTGTCAAAGTGGACTCTAATTTTAGTTATCCAGCGGTTTTGGCCTATTCCATTTACTTGAGCGAACCTTATTTTATCTATAACGATTTTTTCGTCGAAAGATAAATGCAATTCTTCACCAATAACTTTGTTGAAAGCGCCTACAGTCCAAGCGGTTTCAGGAAATGAATCGATTGCATGAAATGGTCGGTCGCCTGCTGTGAAAGTCACAGGATTTCCATAAGACGAAGCAGTTACTTGCATTTCCTTCTGTTGAGAAAAACTAATAGTAGAAGGATGTGAACCTAAAGAATTCAATCGGTGATCGGATAAATCTAAGCGAATAGATTCTTCATCGAGACGTTCCGTGTAACCCTTGGTTTCCCTAATCGTTCCCCAACGTTGACCAGCTTTACGGTTAGTGTCAGTAATCACTATTCGGGTCTCCGAAGTAATCATTGAAATTAACTCATCTGGAGATTCGACATAACTGGCGCTCATAATTACTGGTCTGCCTGGTTCTAGTAATCCCTCAGAAGCACTGTGGACTATGCCTTCAGCATCACCTGAGATGATAATTGGACGTAATGGATCAGCTAAGTGAACTATTTCCACTTGGTTTTCTAACTCAAATACTGCAGAAGGAGGAGGAGTTTCGTGTGATAGAGAGCTAGCAAGTGTGTGCTCGTCCAACATAGGGCGTTCTGGACCAGCAATATTACTTACACGTTCTCCAAATTCAACAGGATTAGAAAAACCTGGAGTGTCGGCTAGCTGACTCCACAATTCTTTAGGTCGTGGAGTTCTAAAACGTTCAAACTGTAAATCTGAACGAACCACGACATCACCAACATTCATTAGTTGGGCCATTGGAGCTAATGAATTCTTGTCGAATCTTCCCTCCTGAATTTCACGATCAAAAGCTACGATCAACTCAGCAGACGGTTCAGTACC
>Ga0206679_10000154_pt1 | contig 53347 bp, 40 predicted proteins | sample M110012015metaG_FD_155464 | JGI IMG/M metagenome (GOLD analysis project Ga0206679, IMG submission 155464) | Ammonia-oxidizing marine archaeal communities from Monterey Bay, California, United States - M1 100m 12015 | ecosystem: Environmental > Aquatic > Marine > Intertidal zone | place: USA...
CCCATCAAATAAGCTGAGAATCCCTGTTGATTCGGCTAAAGTAATAGCTAACGGAACTGTGAAACCAGAAGATGCGGATAAGATTGTGCCCTACGTTGATTGGCAGATAGTCGACGATAAAGGAAGGCCTAAACAATACATTCTTAAAAATGCGATGATGGTTCTTGATCTATTGGACAACAACGATTGGGATCGACCTATATACTTCGCAGTAACAACTGGAATGGATGCTTACATGGGTATGACTAACTATTTCCAGTTAGAAGGTCTAGCGTACAGATTAGTGCCTATTTATACTGAAGAAAGTCCTAATCCTAATGTCCTCGGACGTATCGCCACCGACGACATGTACAACAATGTCATGAATAAGTTCCAGTGGGGAAATATGGACGACACTACTGGCATCTATCTAGACGAGAATAACAAGCGGATGATCACCAATATCCGTCTTCAATTTGGCAACACGGCAGAGGCTCTTGCAGACGAAGGGAGGCAAGATAAAGCTCTCGAGGTGCTTCATAAGATCGTTGAGATCACTCCTGAAATCAATGTGCCATATGACCGGGTCATGCTACCAATCGCTGAAAACTTCTGGTCTCTTGGCCCACGCGACACACTTGGATTTCCTCCAGGATATGAAACCGCATTGTCAGAGGAATTGCAGAAGGAGGCGCAGGCTGAAGGAAAGCGAATTTCAACTCGATTGTTCGACATCTATGAAGATGACTTGGAGTATTTCTTCAGTCTGGAGCCTGAATTTGCCGCCAAGTATGTCAACGACATGGAGATTAAGATGAGCGTCAATAACAGGATCACGCTGTTGTACCAGTTCTATGCTCCTGATGACGATTTCGGACACAAGCTCTCCGAGCGTCTCGACTCATTGACTACGCAGTTTGAAAACAAACTTCAAGATATTGGAAGAGTAGAATTCTAAGCACAACATTTCTAAACCAAAAAGCCGTCTTGACTTATTGAGTCTTGACGGCTTTTTTACCTCCGAATTGCGTTAAATCGTTGAGTACAATTAAGTAATAGATCTATTGCGCCCTAGGCATAAGTACTATCCCGCTATGATAATGCCCAGAGAGACTGAGGTGTTACGTGAAAAACACACATAAATTCTTAACTCCTTATTGAGCTTACTTCTTTATATCCTCGGGGAAATCGCACTTTCTTGCGCGTTTCGTTGAAATATTTTTTCCAAAGCGGTCCTGAGAAATCGTACACATCTTGACTAGGAGATGCGCCGCCGTTTGCACTTGAATTCTTGAATCTCATCACTTCCAGGTTTTAAGTTTCAAATAGAGTATATAATAGAGACCCATATTTGAAGAAATGGTTGCACAATGCGGTATTTTCCATCGATTTCAGATACCACTCCCTTCAGGCCTTGTCGGAAGACTCTGACACTTACTCAAGCATATATTCTTACTAAAGCCCTATTGAACGGGCATATCTTTGCGCCGCTATAAACTGAACAAACTAGATGAGTAAGCCTTTTAAAATATTTATTGTTGAAGATGATGTGTGGTACAGTGAGGTGCTCGAGTATCTTCTCAAACTCAACCCTGAGTACGAGGTATACAAGTACAGCGCAGGACAGGATTGTCTAGATAATCTTCATCTCAACCCCGCTGTTGTCACGTTGGATTATTCCCTTGAGGACATGAACGGAGGAGAAGTTTTGAAGCGCATTAAAGCGTACAATCCGAATATCAACGTTGTTGTAATTTCTGGTCAAGATGATGTCTCAACTGCCATTTCCCTGCTCAAGGATGGTGCTTACGATTATATCGTAAAAGATGACGACGCCAAGGATCGACTTTGGAACACCGTTCGAAATATTCGCGAAAATCTTAGCCTTAAGGAAGAGATCATCGAACTCAAACAAGAGATTCGAACCAAATATGATTTCGCAAATCTCGTGGGCCAGAGCCCATTGCTAGATAAAGTGCGACATCTGATGGAAAAGGCCTGTAACTCAACTATCACCGTATCGGTGACTGGAGAAACTGGAACTGGAAAAGAGGTTGTTGCAAAGTGTATTCACTACAACTCCCCTCGTGAAAGTAAATCGTTTGTAGCGGTGAACGTGGCTGCAATTCCTGCAGAACTCATTGAAAGTGAACTATTTGGATACGAAAAAGGAGCTTTCACCGGAGCACACGCTGCAAGAAAAGGGAAGTTTGAAGAGGCCAATGGAGGCACGCTATTTCTTGATGAGGTAGGAGAAATGGACATGAACATGCAAGCCAAGCTCTTGAGAGTTCTCCAAGAGCGAGAAGTCACAAGAATTGGAAGCAACAAGAATCAGAAAGTCGACGTACGCCTCATTGTCGCAACTCACAAGAATCTGGCAGATGAAGTTCGGGCCGGCAATTTCCGCGAAGACCTTTTCTATCGACTTTTAGGTTTACCTATTGAACTTCCGCCTTTGCGTGATCGTGGCAATGACACGCTCATTCTTGCAAGAAATTTCATTGATGAGTTTGCCAGCGAAAACGGTATGGGCAAGGTTGAACTAAGTAGTGAAGCGAAAGATTTTCTTAAGACCTATCCATTCCCTGGAAATGTCCGCGAGCTGAAAGCCGTCATCGAATTGGCTTCAGTTATGTGTGCTGATAACATCATTCGGGAGTCTGACATTAGCTTCAACTCCTCTCGATCGATGAGCGACTTTCTGCTCGAAGAACAGACCTTAAGAGAATATACGACGAAGATTATTAGCCACTTTTTAGAAAAGTATCAAAACAATGTGCTCCTAGTAGCCAGAAAACTGGATATTGGTAAATCCACGATTTACAGGATGATGAAAAACGATGAACTATAAACGCTCGCAAATATGAAAGTAGAACAACTAAACTGGACAAGGGCTGCTGGCTGGGAAAAATTAAAATCACGTGCAATCTCAGAACAAGTGAATTTCTTGCTCGTATTTGGAGGCATTGATGAAGTAAACAAACCAGAAAGATTCGATGAACTCCGTGAGATGTATCCGAATGCGAACATCGTGATGGGCTCCACTGCTGGAGAGATCATCGACGATCGGGTTCAGGATGAAACTATTACCGCTACCGCAATTTGGTATGAAAAAACAATCCTAAAGTTCACTGAAATAAACGTTCGAGATCATCCCGATAGCTACACTTGCGGTTGCGCCGTGCGCGAATCATTAGAAAGCGAAGGCTTAAATCACATTCTGGTCATCTCAGACGGGGGCGTGGTCAATGGTGATGAGTTGGTGCGTGGCATCAACGAATCATTAGACAACAAAATCTTAGTCACTGGTGGCCTAGCAGCGGACGCGGGGAGATTCAGCAAGACATTTGTTGGGCTGAATAAAGCCCCTGAATCCGGAAAAATTGTGGCTGTCGGCCATTACGGCGATGACTTGAAAGTATCTCACGGCTCTAAAGGTGGCTGGGATGAATTTGGTCCGATTCGAACGGTAACTCGCTCAGAAGGCAACGTATTATTTGAGCTCGATGGTCAAAACGCTCTTGAGTTGTACAAGAAGTATTTGGGTGAAAAAGCCCAAGAACTTCCAGGAACGGCATTGTTGTTTCCGTTAAGCTTGTACCGCGATGATGGAAGCCAATTGGTGCGTACCATTCTTTCTATCGATGAAGAACAAGGTTCGATGACATTCGCCGGTGATATTCCAAATAACGCTGAAGTGCGATTTATGATGGCTAACTTTGATAGACTCATTGATGGAGCTGCAAATGCCGCAGAAGAATCTTACGTTCGCATGGATAAAGATCAACCAGAAATGGTGCTTATGATCTCATGCGTTGGTCGAAAGCTGGTTTTGGATCAGAGAATTGAAGAAGAAGTTGAATCTGTTAAAGAAATTTTTGGTGATGACGTAATATACACCGGATTCTATTCAAATGGTGAGATTTCACCTGTGTTGGATTCTGTTGGTTGTTCTCTGCACAATCAAACTATGACAATTACCCTATATTCAGAAAATTAGACCGGAATTCATAGGAGCGGCTTTATGAGCGATTACCATCGATTACTAAAACGCCAGATCAAGAAATATCTTGGGGATGAAATTCCCAGAGATCTGGAACCGATTCTTATAGCGGTTAGCCAAAGCTATGAGCATTACGAAAGTGATCGAATACTGGTAGAGCGTGCAATGGAGATCTCCTCTAAGGAGCTCACGCAATCCAATAGAAAACTCCTTGACGAAAGTAAAAAGCACAAGATTTTGATCGAGTCATTAAAGGATTCGATAAAGTCAATCTCCCCCGATTCTCGAAACATCGAGGACGATGACTTATTACGCATAGCTGACGTACTACAAGAGGAAATCGAGAAAAGAAAAACCGCTGAGCAAGAAACAGCCATTAGCGAAGAAAAATATCGAAACATCATCGAAAATATGGAACTCGGGATGGTCGAAACTTCCTTGGATGGCAAGATGATCACGGTCTTTGACGAATTCTGCAATATAACCGGCTACAGTCGAGAAGAATTGCTTGATGCAGATCCTAAAGAATTGCTTTTTGACAAAGAATGGCGCGAAATCATTAACGCACAGCAGAAGCAAAGAAACGATGGTGATTTTGGTGTTTATGAAATCCCCCTTCGAAGTAAATCTGGAGAAATCAAATGGGTCATCATCTCAGCCGCTCCGAAATTCGATGCGAACCGAAACGTAACTGGATCTGTTGCTATCCATTTTGACATTACCCACAGAAAGAAAATCGAGGCGGACCTCGAGAAAGCTCGTGAAGAGGCTGAGGCTTCTTTGAAGAGTAAAGAGCTCTTCTTGGCTAATATCTCTCATGAGATCCGAACTCCAATGAATGGCATATTAGGTATGTCTCGGTTGATGAACGAATCTCAACTTGACTCCACTCAAAGACAATACAATCAAGCTATCCAAACGTCCGCTGACGGCTTAATGGTCATAATCAACGATGTCTTGGATATGTCCAAAATAAAATCAGGCAAATTCTCTGTCGAGAACATCAGTTTCAACCTCGATCAAGTCCTTGATTCATTGCGCAAATCCCTTACTTTCAAGACAGAAGAAAAAGGCATCTACTTCCATTGCTCAAGAGAAGAAAAGATACACCCATTCCTTATTGGCGACCCTACTCGATTGACCCAAATTTTAACCAATTTGGTAAGTAACGCAGTCAAATTCACTGAAAAAGGAGGGGTTGAAATCAACGTCACCCTCCTCGAATCCAAGCACAAAAAGGATCGTTTGCGCTTTGAAGTAGTAGACACGGGCGTAGGAATAGACAAAGAAAACCTCGCTAATATATTTGAATCATTCACCCAGGAAGACGAGACCATTACTCGAAAATTTGGAGGAACGGGGCTCGGCTTAGCTATTAGTCGTCAGCTAGTCGAAATCTTTGGCGGCACCCTTGACGTGCAGAGCGAAAAAAGCAAGGGCTCTTGTTTCAGCTTCATTCTAGACATGGAGCACGGAGAAGCTTTCGAGACGGAACAGGTCAAAATTATTGGGGAAAAAGATCTTACGGATTGCCGCGTCCTGTTGGTTGAGGACAACGAAATCAACAGTTATCTGGCCATCACAATACTCGAGAAATGGAACGCAATTGTAGCGACAGCCGAAAATGGTTTTAAGGCAATTGAACAGCTTGAAAAATCGGAATTTGATATTGTGTTGATGGACATGCAAATGCCCACGATGGATGGCATTCAAGCTACAGCGCATATTCGAGACGTACTAAAATTGGACGTCCCGATAATCGCTCTTACGGCGAATGCAGTAAAAGGGGAAAGGGAAAAGTGTATTGACGCGGGAATGGATGATTACATCTCCAAACCGTTTGAGCCAGACGAACTATTTTCTAAGATCTCTACTCATTGGCAAGGATTTGAAGACACATTGATTCCGATGGGAGACAGCGGTAGATTTAGCCTCCTCAAGCTTCGGAATATGTATAACGGCAATCACGCATTCGTGTTGAAGACCGTAAATATCTTCTTGAATCAGTTTGAGAAGGATTTAGGTGCAATTAATGAGAAACTTGAAAATCAAGACTTCAAACATGTGAAACTCCTTGCACACAAGATCAAGCCGAATATTGATCTGTTTCAAATTGTCGAATTACAAGAGCCAATTCGCGAAATCGAGAAAAACGCCGAGGAACAGAACCAAGAGGTCTTGGGAAAACTGGTCAAAAATTTAGCTCACGTTTATACTGAGGTTGCCAGCGAAATGCGACAGGTCATTGATAAATCATAATTTTCCTGATTGCTGATTGACCAGATTTCCATTGAATTTCCAGCAAATACATACCAATCTTGAATCAAGAGCGAACCGTAACCCGAATCGCAATCCACTAACTGCAACCAATCATCCGCTGAATACAACTCGAGTGTATCTCCAATCAAGCCACACTGCGCAGTCCCAGCAAGCGTATAGAACAAAAGCGCGGCAAAAATCTTCATATATCAATTCTAAATACCACTAAAAATACTCGTGGTTTTATGCCTTCTCAAGAAGGCGAATCTTCCCATGAAAATTTACCTTTGTGACCCGATTTTTAAATGTGTCGACAAGGAAAATAGCCATACTAGCCTCCGGGGGAGGATCTAATGCCCGAAAAATCATCGAGCACTTCAGGAATTCTGATGCTGCTAGCGTTGTCCTGATTGCGGCAAATAAGGCTGATTGCGGAGCGTTAACGATTGCGAACGAATTTGGAATAAAGACTCTCGTGATCACGAGAGAGAATTTTCGAGATTCAGACACTTTCCGAAACAAATTGGTTGACCTTGAAATTGACCTCGTTGTTCTTGCTGGTTTCCTGTGGCGTATTCCATCAAACATAGTGGAGAGTTTCAACGGTAAAATCGTTAACATTCACCCTGCCCTTCTCCCAAAATATGGCGGAAAAGGAATGTACGGGATGAACGTGCACCGTGCAGTAAAAGAAGCTCTAGAAACAGTCTCTGGAATGACCATTCATTTCGTCAATGAGAATTACGATGAGGGGAATGTCATTTTTCAGGCCTCTGTTGAACTGGATTCTATGGATACCGCGGAAGATATCGCCGCCAAGGTGCTTAAACTCGAACATCACCATTACCCTGCTATCATAGAACAAGTTATCTTGGATCAGGTTCACGCCTAAATCAAGCCCCCATGAACTTCAACCTAGAAGAAATCATCAAAGCCACGGTTGTACTTTTTGCTGTCATCGACATCATTGGATCGATTCCAATCATCCTGGATGTCAAAAGAAAAGCGGGGAATATCCACGCCTTAAGGGCCACTTTTGTTTCTCTAATCATCATGTTGCTATTCCTCTTTTTTGGTGAGAAGTTGATAAGCATTTTTGGAATTGGGGTAGCTGAATTCGCTGTTGCCGGATCGTTCGTCCTCTTCTTCCTAGCTCTAGAAATGATTCTTGGAGTAAACTTCTTCAAGCAGGATGACAAAGCCATGAAAACCGCCTCTATTGTTCCAATCGCCTTCCCGATCATCGCGGGTGCCGGTTCTATGACATCAATCATCTCTCTTCGTGCAGAGTTTGATCAGGTGAATATTCTGATTGCGATTATCCTAAACGTCATTTTGGTATACGTTGTTTTGAAATTGACGACCCCCATCGAAAAACTCTTGGGAGATACTGGAATGGCCATTCTTCAAAAGATGTTCGGTATAATTCTGTTGGCAATCGCTGTCAAGTTGTTTTCGAGCAACCTACAGGAATTGCTTACTTAGCCATCGACTTGGCGAAGAAGCAGAAATATTACGTGGTCTGGGAAGGCCACAAACGAGGAATTTTCAAGACTTGGGCTGAATGCCAGCAGCAAACTCGTGGCTACGCGCAAGCACGATTCAAGAGTTTTAAAACGCTCGCTGAAGCCAAAAAAGCACTGCTAGACCCCATGAGCGTTACTTCGATCAAGAAGACAAAATACTACGTCGTTTGGCAAGGTAATACCCCTGGAATCTACACAGATTGGGACGAAGCTAGAAAGTCCATCAAAGGAGCCACAAAACCCAAATACAAAACTTTCGGAAGTAAGGAATTAGCTCAAAAGGCTTTTGCCGAAGGCCCAGAAAACTACGAGGGGCGATCTTTCAAAACATCGAAAAGCCTAACCAAAGAGCAACTCGAACGCATTGGCCAACCCATTGACATGAGCCTTTCCGTCGACGCCGCATGTAATGGCCGTACAGGCGTTTTTGAATACCAAGGTGTTATCACGGATTCTCGCACACGTGTCTTTCACGGTGGGCCATGGAAAAATGGGACCAACAACGTAGGCGAGTTTTTAGCTCTCGTTCACGGCTTGGCTTACTTGAAAAAGAACCGAAGTGATCTACCCATTTACAGCGATAGTCGCACCGCAATGGCCTGGGTGAAAAGAGGCAAAGCCAATTCGACAGCTAAGGACCCTAAAACAATTGAACTGCTAATGCGAGCTGAGAAATGGTTGGCTGAGAATAGCTGGGACAACCCTATTATGAAATGGGAAACAAAAGCATGGGGAGATATCCCTGCTGATTTTAATCGAAAATAACACACCGAGCACGCAGTAAAGTGTAATTTCGCGACCGAATTTTGAACCTACTTTCATGAGGACCGATCAATACCAAGGACACGATTACTACCAAATGGATGACCTTCTTTCAGAAGAGCACATTCTCGTTCGCGACGCAGCCCGAGCGTGGGTGAAAAAGGAAGTTTCACCAATCATTGAGCAAGCTTTTGAGAAGGGCGAATTCCCTCGTCATTTGATCAGCGGCCTTGCTGAGTGCGGTGCTTTCGGCCCATACATTCCTGCAGAATATGGCGGTGCTGGTTTAGATCAAATCAGCTACGGATTGATCATGCAAGAGCTTGAACGTTGTGATTCTGGATTAAGGTCAACAGCCTCGGTTCAAAGTTCACTCGTGATGTACCCGATCTGGAAGTATGGAAACGAGGAGCAGCGTCAAAAGTATTTGCCAAAATTAGCTTCGGGAGAATTCATCGGATGTTTTGGATTGACAGAGCCGGATCACGGTTCAAACCCAAGCGGCATGGTGACCAACTTTAAAGACGCGGGTGATCACTACGTTCTTAACGGTGCTAAAATGTGGATCTCGAATGCTCCATTCGCTGATATCGCTGTTGTATGGGCTAAGAATGAAGAAGGACGTATTCATGGACTAGTAGTCGAACGCGGCATGGAAGGGTTTACAACTCCGACAATGCATGGTAAGTGGAGCCTTCGTGCTTCTGATACCGGTGAGCTTGTCTTCGACAACGTGAAAGTTCCGAAGGAAAACCTTCTCCCAAATAAGTCTGGCCTAGGCGGCCCGTTGGGGTGCTTGGATTCAGCTCGCTACGGAATCGCATGGGGTGCAATCGGTGCAGCTCTTGATTGCTACGACTCTTCGGTACGTTATTGCAAGGAGCGAATTCAGTTCGGGAAGCCAATCGGCTCTTTCCAGCTTCAGCAGAAGAAATTGGCGGAAATGCTGACGGAAATCACTAAAGCTCAACTTCTTACACTTCGTTTGGGTCAACTTCGAAACGACGGAAAAGCTACTTCAGCTCAAATTTCCATGGCCAAGAGAAACAACGTGGACATGGCCTTGAAAATCGCACGTGAGGCAAGACAAATTCACGGTGCTATGGGTGTGACTAACGAGTATCCGATGATGCGCCACATGATGAATCTCGAAAGTGTAATCACTTATGAAGGCACACACGACATTCATCTATTGATCACCGGATTAGACATCACCGGTGAAAGCGCATTCAAGTAAATTTATCCTAAGACGATTTTATCAGAGTCTTTGAGAAAAGACAACGACCTGCGTAGAAACTCTAAATCTCGCGCCAAAATCTCAGTTGTGAGCACCTCAATTTGGTTGTGAGCATGAAGCGAAACTGTTTCACCCATTCCAGAATAAATACCGCTGTGACCCGAATGAGCGACTCCGTTACCGTCATCTCCAACGATGTTCACTCCACACACATAACTCTGATTTTCTACTGCCCGCGCTTTAAGCAAGATATCCCAATGCTCTATCCTTTTGTCTGGCCAATTGGCCATGAAAATCTGAAGGTCATACTCCGGCGAGCCCGATTCCATGCTGTTGCGACACCACGCTGGAAAGCGCAGATCGTAGCAACACATAAGATTGATGTTCCACCCTTCATGTTCAACAGTTAAGCGACTCTTTCCCGGAGAATAGTGCCTGTCCTCTTTTCCTAGAGTGAAGAGGTGCCTTTTATCAGCATGTGAAAATGTCCCATCAGGCCTCACCCATAGGATTCTATTATGGAAGTTTCCACTATCATTCACAGCGACCGAGCCAGTAACGCATGCATCCTTCTCAGAAGCGAGCTTGCGCATCCATCCCAAGGTTTGCATTTCGGAACAAAAAGCTTCCGCATGTTCCTCCGGCTTCATGGTAAAACCAGTAGTAAACATCTCGGGCAATACAATTACGTGGGTTTCGTCAATTTCCGCAAGTAATGAGGAGAAATGACCTCGATTAGCGACAGGATCTTCCCAATGTAAAGGGCTTTGAACCGAGGTTATTTTCAGGTCGATCATATCAGATAGTATTGGGTCAAATTTGTCTTAGAATCTCGGCCGCCCTTGCCAATTCTTCATCCTCTTTTGCAAAGCAAAATCTGAGCATTTTCTCGTCCAAGCTGGCGTGATAAAAAACCGAAATTGGGATGCTAGCAACCTTGTATTTTTTAGTCCATTCCCTCGCGACATCCACATCCAAACCCTGGCTGATATTGCTGTAATTGAGCAACTGGAAGTACGTTCCTTGAGTAGGCACCCATTCAAATCTTGACCCTTTCAATTTGTCTAAGAAAAAATCACGTTTCGCCTGAAAAAATTGCCCTAAACCCAAATACTTTGATTCATCCTGAAGGTAATTAGCAATAGCATGTTGCATTGGGCTGTTGGCGCTGAAAACATTGTATTGATGCACCTTTCGAAATTCTGACATCAATTCCCTTGGACCAACTGCATAACCCAACTTCCAGCCGGTAGCATGTAGAGTTTTTCCAAATGAAAAGACAGCAATAGTGCGTTGCCTCAACCCGTCAATTTCGCAACTGCTTACGTGCCGTTTTCCATCCAATACGATATGCTCATAAACTTCATCACTAAGCACAATTATATCTGATCCACTCACAATCTTTTCAAGCTCGATTAGATCCTCTCGCGTTAGCAAAGTCCCCGAGGGATTGTGAGGCGAATTGATGATGATCATCCTCGTTTTTCTGCTCACTACTTTTCGCACTTCATCCCAAGGGACACTGTAGACCGGGGCTTTGAGCTGGACGTAAATTGGGCTAGCCCCGTGGACTCTTACCGCAGGCGCATACGAATCATATGCCGGAGTAAAAATGACCACTTCATCTCCCTCTCCAACAAATGATCCTATCGCAGTGTAAAGCGCCTGAGTGGCACCGGCTGTGACTGTGACTTCAGTGTCTGAATCGTATGTACAGCCGTACATAGTCTCCAACTTTTTAGAAATAGCCTCTCGGAGAATGGGCAGACCAGCCATTGGGGCGTATTGGTTAATCCCGGCAGTCATGGCTTCCATCACCAGTTCGGACAGTCTTGGGTCTATCGGAAACCCAGGAAAACCCTGACTCAAATTGATAGCGTCATGCTCGTGAGCAAGAGTAGACATTACAGTGAAAATTGTCGTGCCAACATTGGGCAATTTCGACTTTGCGATAGAGACTGAAGACTGCATAGGCGGTACGCTAAGCTACGTCTATAAGCTAGGATAGGAAAGAAATTTTAGAAGGAGATCGAGGTGTTTCCCTCCGAAAAAGCGAGGCTACAGCCGTGAACGTATTAATGGATAAACGCGATTTTTGAAACGTTTGTTGACTGTCCATCGCTAGTTGTTGCAAAGACAAGATAAACTCCTGTAGATACCCGCTGGCCATTAAAGTTAAGACCGTTCCAAGTTGCCCTACCTCCATTTGCCTCGGTTTGGTAAACCACGTTTCCGCTGATATCAGAAATCTTTATATCGGCATCCCGACTCAATCCATCTATAGTAATTAAGCCCTCATAATCTGGTCGAATCGGGTTTGGATAGACACTTACCGCTTCCATTTCTTCGTAAAAGTTCGTAGCATCAGAACGATATGAAACGATCCCTTTCTCGGTAGCAAAAAAGACTTCACCGCCTTCGTGATTGATCGCAATATCTAGGATGTTGTTTGACAAAAGTGGGCTGTTGTCGGCATTGAAATGTTGAATTTGCTCCACACCATCTTCGCTCATCAGGAAAGCACCACTGTGCTGGGTTCCAATCCACTTGCGGTTAGCCCCGTCGATTTCAATACACGTGATGTTTTCAGTTTCAAGAAGAACCTGAATGTTTCCATCTTGCTCAATCAAGATTTGCTGCGCGTCAAATTCGTCGCTATTGAAAATAGCCTCTGGAGAATAGAAAATAGCAGGTCCTTGGAGCGTGCCTACCCAAATCTCCCCATCTAAATCTTCTTCAATACAATTGATCCATTCTACTGGAAGTCCCCCTTTCCCTTCTTCATTGACCAATACATTGTATTCATCATCGCTTGTGTCCAATAGGGTTCCTTTAGTGTCCAGGACTAACAATCCGTCTCCTCCGGGAAGGACTAACCACACGTAACCCTGTTGTGTTGCGAGTACCTCAGTGCCCAAAACATCAGTTCCGATTTCAGGAATAAATGAATAAGCTTGAAACTCCCCGGCCGGAGTTCTAACGTGTAAAGGCGTATCTGTTTGGTTATTTGAAACCCACAGATTCCCTTGAGGATCAAAATCAACGCCACCCACAGCTACACGATCGTTTCCACCAAACGATGCAACACTCATTGAACTGTTAGTCTCGTTGAAGATATTGACGATTTCGCCGTCCTTGATTTGAACAAGACCATTGAGCCATGAACCTAGAAACACTTCGCTATTGTCCTGAGGGTTGATCGACACATCCATGAAATCGAGAATATTCTGCCCATCAAAAGATGCGGCTCGACTCCAAGACTCTTCGGTGAAACCGTACGCACCGAGGAAGTTCCACCTAGCTACCCATGCAGCATCAACCCCGCCAGAGGCGACCCAGACATGGTCGTTGAATGCGTCAATCCTTCTGAGTCCTAAGTGTGCTGGTCCGTCGGGAAAAGCGTTGAAAACCTCTCCATATTGGTTATAGCCGATTAAACCCTTTTCATCATTCGCAATCCAAACTCCTCCTTCGGCAGAATGAAGCAATCCGTTTCCTTTAACCGTTGTTCCCGCTAGATTGCCCCAGACCGCATCAAGGTCTAAGTCCATGTTGTAGATTTTTAAAACGCCATAGGAAGAGAGCATGATAACTTCGTCATCCATGTACACATCACGAATCCTTTCTCCCTCAAAAGATGGAAACACCTCCCAAATTGCGCCTTCAACACGCTCTTTGAAGTAGACTACGTTAGCGTCTGATGTATCAACCTTCAGCACCATGAACTGACTGTTGATCTCCACATCGCTAAACTGCTCGCCAGACATTGGAATGTCGTCACGCTTATACCAACTCTGAAAATTCGCGAGAAAAGCATGATTCACAGGGGCACTATACACACCACCTTCGGTGCAGGCCCACCATTCTTCACCATCGTCTTTTAGGTTAAATACCTGAATGGGATTTCCCGAAGGGCCCATAAAGTAGCTGTCCGACACTTCTAGCTTTTGGGTATCTACAACCACGATTCCGAATCCACAAGCGAGATAAGCGAAATGGTCTTTAAAATAAATATCGTTGATCGATTTATCGGCCAACACGTCGCTGCGCTTGATATCTGGAATATTATACGGCTGACCATCTATGACGAGATCCAAATTTCCGTTTACATACCCCACGACAAGCGTGTTCGTCTCCAGATTGAAAGCGATCGAACTAAGACCAGAATCTGAAAGTTTGTTCACTTTGGTAAGGCGCTCAATACTGTTGTCCTGTGGACGAAAGGAAAATACCGCACTAGCTGTCGCAACATAGATTACATCCCCACCATCAGCAATATCAATGCACTCACCATAAGGGAGATGATCGCGCCACTGTCCTACACCGAACTGGGCGTTCAGGAAATTCACACTAAGAATAGTAATGAGAGAAAAGAGAAATTTCATTTGCATGCGAAAATCATGTTTTGGCTAGTAGCTAACGCAAAAATAGCGTGAATCATGCCTAGACCGTGATTAACCTTGATTTTCATTTAAACGTAATTCTTGTAAAGACAAATCGGGCGCTATTTTGTGTCTAATTCGAAATTCAAATCAGAAGAAGCGAATAGCAGCTTACTTCGTATAAAACCCTTTATATTTGCCCGCTTTTGCAATTGGCCCCGTAGTTCAACTGGATAGAATATCAGATTTCGGCTCTGAGGGTTGGGGGTTCAAATCCTCCCGGGGTCACTTTTAAAATCATAACCTCTTGATTATCAGGGGGTTATTTTTTTTCACACCATTTCCATAACTGCTTGGCTCCCTCCTCAGAAATGGGGTTAGAGCAGTTTGAATCAAAAAAGGGGTAAATTCGTAATAATAAGGCCTTGAGGAGAAAGATTAAAAACAGAAACATGCGAGCGATCTACCCTATCTTGCTTATTGCTTTAGCGTTTTGCGCCTGCAATGATCAACCCACGGCAGTTGAGGATCAACATGTCAATAAATCAAATGATTCGACGATCGTCATTTCCGAAAAAGGTTTCGAGATGCAATACGCTGTGCCTAAAGTAATGCTGGCAAACGAAAAAGCAATTGCTGATTACAACGACATGACTGGAATTTTAGAAGTGTCATTAGGTGACAAATTTCAAATTGACATCATAAATGACTCTTTGAGCATTACTGATCTTAAGATAGATCTCGCTGACGATCAGTTCTTTACCTATAAATTCTACGACGAGGGCGAAAACACATTGACATATCAGGCTGTGCTGCCCACTGGCGATGACTTCTATTATCACTTCGCGCAAACGATGCAGATCGATGGTCAACACTACTTCATCCGATCTAGAGACGGAGTTGAATTCACGCTTAAAAATGTGAAGGATATGAGGGAGATTTTAAATTCACTCAAAGCGGTTCAATAGTTGACGTTGATCCATCAGATTTAGACAAAGACAACATTACATTGCAATTAAACCAAGTGGCCATGAAAAGGCTTTTTCTATTAGCATTTGTATCCATCTTTTCATTAACCAGCCAAGCCGAAATAATTGTGCTCAGCGGTGTGTACCAAGGAATGGACGTATACATCAAGAATCCATTCTCTGGAGATGGTGTTGGATTTTGTGTTTTTGAGGTCTTAGTTAATGGTAAAATCACTTCAGACGAAGTTAATTCAAGTGCATTCGCTGTAGACCTAAGCCTCTTTGAACTCAACATTGGTGATCCCGTAGAAATTGTCATTAGAAGCAAATCCGACTGTAACCCTAAAGTCATCAATCCCGAAGCTATAAAACCACGAAGCACTTTTGAGGTCAGCAAGATTCTGGTCCAGGGTGAGTCAGATCTAACTTGGAGGACTACTTCTGAAAGTGGGGCTCTTCCATTCGTTGTAGAACAATTCAAATGGAACAAATGGGTCAAAATCGGCGAGGTAATGGGAGAAGGTGATGCTGGACCAAACGACTACATCTTCAGAGTAAAACTCACTTCCGGCGCTAATGAATTCAGGGTAAAACAGGTCGATGCAGAGGGAATTCGCACATCGTCAAGGGTTTCTGTTCAAAGTGAAAAACCTCCGGTCAGTATCATCAACAAGAAAGTTTTTGACCTGTTAGAATTCACCAATGAAACTCAATACGAAGTATTCGATGACTTCGGATCACTAATGGCGCAAGGGCATGGTTCATTTGTTGATCTATCCGACAAGTCTAAAGGGCGGTACTACGTGAATTACGGAGCTAAATTTGGCGAGGTAATCAACAAGAAGTGATCACCCTAATTTCTTCCGACTTATCTTCCGCACATGAATAAAATCGAACATTTGGGCATAGCGGTTAAGGATCTTGCTGCCTCCGAAAAAATATTCGAAGACATGCTTGGGACAACTCCCTACAAGCGGGAGTCTGTCGAAAGTGAGTTTGTTACCACTTCATTTTTCCAAGTTGGAGAAAGCAAAATAGAACTTTTGCAGTCCACTGATCCTGATGGTCCAATTGGAAAATTCATAGAAAAGCGAGGTGAGGGAATTCACCACATTGCTTTTGATGTCACGGATATTCAAAGTGAGATTGATCGGCTGATAGCGAAAGGCTATAGCATGATTCACGAAAAGCCAAAGCAAGGAGCCGACGGCAAAATTATTGCCTTTTTACATCCCAAAAGTTCGAATGGAGTGCTTATTGAGCTTTGCCAAGACTCATAGATTCTATCGCCTGTTGTATTTCTTTCCCATCTTCTTGTCCCAAAGCTGATTTCCACCTTGGCCGCTTCCTTTACCCACACAATCGGCTGATTTTCTTCGATCAAGAAGAACAAATCGCAGGCTAAATATAAATGGTCTGTACCTCGATGAAAAGTACTGCACCGTTGACTTTCCATCGTCAAATGGATGTATTGTGAGCAGTGGTGTTTCCACCGATGGAATGACAAATACCCGAGATTCAAGTTTAAACCCAACTCCAATCTTGAGATGGGCCTGTCCTACAAATTTGGACGGGAAGGCGTGGATCATTCCTTCGAATTTTCCTTCAGCATTTCGTGATGTAAGAATTCGGTAATCAGCATTCAGCCCTAAACTATTGTGCAAAAACAAGCGATCAGAAAGCTGATGGATATTTCCAAAATTGACAAATGCAGAAAGAAAGCTCTCGTTGAATGAAGCTTGGTTTTGAACTTCGTACCGCGCTGAATCATACTTGACGAATCCGGTGAAATCTTCGGTTCCTCTAAACATTTTGAAACCAATACCATAATCTATGTTATCCAGAAGGTAGTAGAAGTCCATCAAATGGTGTCTCCCAACTTCTAAATAAATACCTGCCTTCCCTTTGAGATCGTAAGTCCCGGAGTATAAAGTGTCGGTAATCCCATCTATCACTACAAAGTGCTCTCCTAATCGAGAAGCTGGTCTGGGCATCATGTAAGTCCCCCCAGGAGCGAAATGCCATCCTTTGTTGAGGAATCGGGTATGATCCAAATCGTACAACGGCGTCATCTGGCGTCCACTTTGTGCGCTGGAATACACAAAGCCACAAATCGCTATTAGAAATAGGAGAATTCGCATAAGACTAAAATTACGGACGATCCCTGGTTCAGGTTGTCACATTTGATCAAATAGATAACGTTACTTCGTTGATATTGGTACGGCAGAGGGTAAAATCTAACTAATGCCCAAGTTCTTTTAGAATTGCCTTTTCAACTTCCTCAGAATCCCAGACCTGCTCAATATCCGGTCTATCCATGACCTTTCGCATGATGTCGTTTTGAATTTCACCCGCCTTTAGAGCTTCAGAATAGGGAATGTGCGTAAAGGTCACTTGCTCATACAAAGGGATCCACAGTTCCGGGTACTTTTTGGAAAACGACTTCTCGATCTTCTTCTGCAATACGAAAGTAGGATCAGCGGTAAGATCCCTCATCTCAATATAATTGCGTACAGCCAACTCTCTAATTGCGTCAGCGTCTGGCTTGCGTTCTATGGAAAATTGCGAAAATGCCTTCGCCCAATCTTCGCCACAAGCCGCAAACACATCTTCGAAAACAGAACAATCCTCAAAACCTGAGTTCATGCCCTGACCATAGAATGGAACGATCGCGTGCGAAGCGTCGCCCATAAGGCAAACTTGATCCTTATAGTTCCAGGGTTCGCACCCAATCATGATCAACGACGATGTGCGGTTCTCGTGCCAATCATCAATAAACGTGGGCATCACGTCGAGTGCATCAGGGAAGGTTTTCTTGAAGAAATCCAACACTTTTTCGTCTGAATCCAAGCTTGCAAACGATACTGGACCCTCAAAAGGAAAAAACAGCGTCACCGTGTAGCTTCCATCTTGATTGGGCAACGCAATGAGCATGAACTCACCTCTTGGCCATATGTGCAGTGCATTTACCTCTAGCCGATGTGTGCCATCCGCGTTTGGAGGGATCACGAGCTCCTTATAACCGTGGGAGAGATAGTCTTGTGAGTAGTTGAAACGGTCGGTTCGCTGCAGTCGACTTCTCACCGCGCTAAACGCGCCATCAGCACCGAAAACATGGTCGAATCGATGACTCGTAATTTCAGAAGAAAGTTCGTTTTGAAATGAGATTGTGTTGGTCTCTAAATCGATGTTCTTGCACTTCTGATCAAAATGAAGACTCACATTATCATTTCTATCTGCCCATTCCAGAAGAATTTGATTCAACCCTCCTCTCGATACTGAGTAAATAGCTTGCCCATCTTTGCCGTACGGCTGGAAATTCGTTTGCCCATCTTCTCCATGGATCATTCGACCATGCATAGGAATCGCCATTTTTCGCACCTCCTCATCGATACCAACATGGGCTAGAGCCTTCCACCCGCGATCAGAAAGAGCCAAGTTGATCGATCGCCCAGCAACGATTTCTTGGTCTCGAATATCAGGTCGACGCTCAAAAATTGAAATGTTATAGCCTCTTTTAGCTAAAAAAAGCGATTGCAGACCACCTACAAGCCCCGCGCCTATTACTGCTATCCGTTTTTCGCTCATGCGCTCTCTAAAGTCACTTCGGCTAATGCCTGCTTAAGGTCTTCTATCAGATCCTCAACATCTTCAACACCAACGCTCAATCGGATCAAAGTATCGGTAACTCCAATCTTTTCGCGCTCTTCTTTTGGAATAGAGGCGTGCGTCATAGAAGCTGGGTGTCCAATGAGTGATTCAACTCCACCAAGGGATTCAGCACAAGCAAAGAGTTTTGTCGTCTTAAGGATGCGAACAGCGTCAGATTCTAATCCTGATTTAAGTGAAAAAGAAATCATTCCACCGAAGTCACTCATCTGTTCCTTGGCTATTTCATGATTTGGATGACTTTCAAGCCCCGGCCAGTATATCTTATCTACGACCGGATGATCCTTGAGAAAGTTCGCGATTACTCGTCCATTTTCAGAATGAGCTTTCATCCTCAAATGCAAAGTCTTGATTCCACGAAGCACAAGGAAGCTGTCCTGTGGTCCAGGTACCGCACCTGAGCTGTTTTGTAGGAACATCAATCTTTCATGTAAATCATCTTCTTTGACCACCAAACATCCCATCACAACATCCGAGTGGCCATTGATATATTTGGTAATCGAATGCATCACAATATCAGCTCCAAAATTCAGAGGTTGCTGTAGCGCAGGCGAAGAAAACGTGTTGTCAACCGCGAGCAAAGCTCCGTTCGCGTGGGCGATCTCAGCTGCTTTCTGAATGTCTGTAATCCGAAGAAGAGGATTCGTTGGAGTCTCGACCCACACCATTTTGGTGTTTTCCGTGATGACTTTTTCCAATTCTGAAGCCTGGCTCAAATCGGCAAACTTGAACTTCAACCCAAAGCCTTCATAGACCTTGGTAAATACACGATAAGTACCGCCATAGATATCATTGATCGATACAATTTCATCTCCAGGCTTGAAAATTTTCATGAGGGTATCAATAGCGGCCATACCACTTGAAAAACACAATCCGTGCTTTCCATTCTCCAATGCCGCTAAACTATTTTGCAGAGCATCTCGAGTGGGATTATGGGTCCTTGAATACTCATATCCTTTGTGGCCTCCTGGGCCATCTTGCACATATGTTGACGTTTGAAAAATTGGGGTCATGATTGCCCCAGTGGTCTCATCAGGTTCTACACCCGCATGAATTGCCTTCGTTCCGAATTTCATTCCTTTCTCTGTCTCTAATTAAATTAAGGTTCGCAAGATAGCCAATATAGCTAGTCTGAAAAGCTACCTAGAGACCAATGAAGCCGTTGTTTTGAGCCATTTAGGGAATATCGCGGCTCCGATGAAGAGATAAAGAAAGTAGGTCAACAATCGCCACAACACAGCAATTAAGAAAAGGGTCATCCCCGATTCGAACAAATCATTGAAAAACGAATCCAATGCGAGTTCAGCCACGCCGCTCGATCCAGGTGTAGGACTAATGAGCATTATGACCCACATGACCAATTGTTTGCCATAGGCTATAACATGATCGAAATCTTGAGTGAAGGCCATTAGGAGGAAATTGAGGGTGAGAAATCTCGCCGTCCAGCTGGCATAAGTCGATCCAAATGCTTTTGCCCAAAAAGAGAATCTCTTGTCTTTCAGCTCTCGAGAAGCAATGATCACCTCATCTCCCATTTTTGTGGCTCTTCTCAACCAGCGTTTGAGCAACCCCATCGTGAAAATGCGTTGTACGATTCTCTTGAATTTGTGTGGGAAGAAAAAGATGCTGAGGGATATGATCAAGGTGAGTGCTACGATGAAGAAGTATCCAAACAAGAACAAAGGTTTGAGTGAACTAAAGATAAACGTTGATCCTGCCCAACTTTCTGGGAACAACTGGTCTGCTCCGACAATCAGGAGCACCAACGGCACGGTCAAGACGTAAAACAACTCATCCATCAACGCTGTAATGAATACGGTTGCAGTACTTTTTCCAAGATTGATGCCTTCTCTATTGAGAATGAATATTGCGATCCCACTGCCCCCTACAACAGATGGCGTGAGAGCCGATGCGAATTCCCACAGCATAATAGTGCGAAAACTCTGTCTCCAAGAAAGCTTGTTATCGGTTAAGACTCGAATTCGATACATGTATCCACCATCGCGTACCACAATCATTAGGAGTGCCAATCCAAGGCCAATGAGCGTGTGAGTTCCCCACTTTTGAGCAGACAGCATCTCTACAAACGACATTTCGTCGAAACTGCCATTGGGAGATTCTTTGAATTCCTGAGGGTCATCATAATCTACAAGACCATTACCGTTTGAATCCTGCCAAGCATATGAGCCTTGATTCACTTCGACATAGCGCGTTTCGTTGAGGCTGCGAACGAGTAGAAACCCAGCTGCGGCAATTCCTAAAATGATTGGAATGACGATTCGGCGCAGGCTTAGCACCTTGGAAATATCTTTAATGGAGTCAGCCATGCTGCTCCAACAAATGTATTGAATTGGCTACCCGAAGAGAGGGTCTAATCGATAGGAGTTGGGTAAGCGACAACGATGGTGCCTTGAAAATCTCGGAACTCAAGTATATCGTTAACGTCTTCTGTATTCTGCATATCGCATGAGAAGCTCACAACGAGTTCTTGAGCACTTTGTCCATAGTTGTTAGTGACCTGACTGAGAACATCAATTACTTCAAATTCGACGTCGGATGAACTTCCGTTCGCATGGTTTACCGAGGAATAGAACTTCCCATCCTGCTCAAATTCGATCACCACATTACTCAACGTATTTGAAATATCATCTCCCTGATCAATACTAGTTCGAAATTGAATATTAGCTATTTGATCAGTTGCGCTTGCTGGATAAACGATGTGGCGAGCATGTTTGAACGTAACATTGTTCTTTAGATGAACTGTCATCAAGATGTTGTAAACTCCGTCTTGCAAATCATAAAAAACAGCGTTTGAACCCTCTTCGGCGGCCAAGAATGTTCCGTCTGGTCTTTGTCCTGACCAAATGATGTAATCCACTTTGGTCAAGTCACCATCGTATCTACAAATCACTTGATCACCATTATATTCTGGATAGAAGAAATTGTAATCCACTGGCGAGTCCACTTGGAACTGTTGATCAACATTCAACACAAGCGAGTCGACCGTAAGGCCCTCAGCTTGGAGCTTCAATCCAATCATTAGCTCTTCATCAACACCAACAACATATGGGTCGACAATCGATCCTGTCTCTTCAGAAACGATACCATTAAACGACCATTCATACTCAACCCCGACTACTTCTTCACCTCTAATCTCAAGTCTATTATGCTCGAGGTTAAGCGATTCCGTTTGGAATTCTCTAACGCCGAGTGTGTCCCACAATTCTCTGGCATCAACCAGCCTATTGTTCCACTCTTGAGAGTCGTCGTTAAAGCAAATTTTTATGTTGTCTTCGGATGATGAATTGTGGTACTCCGAAATGAACCGGTAAACTCCAAAGCTCGAGCGTTCGAATGTAGGAGCCAATTTAAATTCGTTCGCTCCGAGACCCACTGTGTAATCTTCTCCGTCGATATAACCGACCAATGTGTATGGTGATTCAACCACCAAATTTGGATCAACAGCCCTTCTCTCACAGCCCCAAAGCGTAAGAAGAATCAACCCAAACATGTAAATCTTTCCCTTCATTTTAGAAAATTCTAAACCTCAGATATCCGTTAATTCTAGACGGTCTATCTATAGTTGACAAGGCAAAAACCCCTGGTCTTGTCATATCATTCAATCCATATTGATAGTTTGCCCCGATTGTAATACTCTCTGTCAAGTAGAAATTCGCTCCTGCGCTTGCAAAGCTATTCCAATAGTTAAACCCTGTAACATACCCTCGGGTTTCATGAATTTGACCCATCACGGCCTGACCTTCATGATTAGCCTCTGTCAGCAGGTTGTCTCCATCAATCAAATATTCCAGTCCAAGACCTATACTCACTTGCCATTTATTTCTAATTCTGTACGACAAATTTACCGGCAAGGCGGCGTACTTAAGTTTGGTAGTGTACACTGGTAATTCAACAGAATAAACTCCTTGGTCTTGATCTGCTTCTTCACCTTGATAATTCGATGCATCGAAACCTAATTCTCGGGTGTGCATCTCTACAAACCTCAAATTATTAGCTGAGAAATAATGTAAGCCGGCACGAATGCTCCATTTCTTGTTGAAGTCATAATCCGCCTCAAGTCCAAATAACATAGATGATTCGAACCTTGACTGAACCGCGCCAACTCGCTCCAAAGCTTGCTCGGTATTCTCTTGCAATGAAGCAAGGTTTCCAAAATTCTCATCCAATTCCGGCAAAAACAGATCCCAGTCTTTCGACATATAATCCATCCAAAAATTTGAGCCAACTAAAGCTTGAACGTTCAATCGTTTTCTTGGCGTCCACAACTTGTGACTTGGAATAGTTGACGTTACTCCGATTGGCTTCTTATCATAATCATTCCGTAATTCGGCCGCATCAATTTCATCGATCGTTCTAAACCACTGTCCATACCCTAAGTCGATAATGTCAACCTTGGGCTGAGCAGTAGAGACAATATCCTCTTTTTGAGTAGAGGAATTTTCAAAGGCTATGGTAGTAATATCTAAGTGTCCCGTTGGAACAGGATTGGAAGAATTAACTTCTTCCATTGAAGGTGTAATTCCCTCTCCGGACAACGAAGTACTATTCAAGTCTTCAGGATGTAAGTCATTAATTTCTTGTATTGAGGCTTGTTCTGAATTCCGCGTCTCTCCTTCGCTTTTATAGTCTTCAGCCAAATCAAGGAATTGAGTGCTGGTCTGACCCTCATTTAAATCCGCTACTGGAGCATCCTCAATGTCATCCAGAAGGGTATTCAATTTTTCTTCTATGTGGTCGTTTCCTGCCTTATAAGGCGAAATCGAAGACCTAACAGGATCCATCTCAATAGACGCACTATCTCCATCACCGAAAAGATTGATGCTTGCTTTATTTGAACTAGTACGAACTTCAACATTAATCTGTCCTAGATATTGAGATCCGTTTGATCGCAAGTCAGCTTGCGCGATTGTATTGGCCATCGATTCAAATTCGACGGTCCAAAACAAAATAGCACTGATAACACATGCTGCCGTTAAAATGCTCCCAGCAACTCTGTACCAGTACACTTTAGCTTCATGCGCTTCAATCATGCCTAAAGCAGCTTCCCAATGGGCATCTTGATAATCAAGACCCGCTGGCAGCTGTTCTGTCATGTCTATTATTTTACGACGCTCTTTCATTTACAAATCCCGTTCCTGGCTTTTCCCCAATCATTTCTTTTATTCTCTTCTTCGCTATCGAATAGTGCCACATACTGGTTCCCTCAGAGATTTTCAGGAGCTTAGCTATTTCGTGGTGCTTGTATCCATCGATCGCATACAGGTTGAAAACTTTTGAAGTTACTGGAGGAAGGAGTCTCACTTTAGATTTAATCAATTCTACCAATTCTTCTTGTGCATCACTTACTCCCTGTTCAGGTCTCTCCATGTTAGCGAGTTGTTCTTTCGCCTTTAACTCAATGTGCTCTCGATATTGTTTTGTCTTTCTGTATGCATCAATAATTGCATTGATCATCACCCTCCTAAGCCAAAGCTCAAACGGAATCTTCTCCTTGTACTTTTTCAGATTGATCATCACCTTCAGAAATCCCGTATTGTAGTACTCAACCGCTTGGTCCTTTGTCTTGGAATATCGCCAGCAGACAGGCATCAGCACGTTATAGCATTGACGATAAAGCTCGTTTTGGGCTTTACGGTCTTTATTAATGCAGGCTTTGACCAATATGGGGTCGAACTCAATCAGGTTGCAGGTGTTTTAGTTGAGGTAAGGAGGGCAGTCGATTAAAACCAACTGTCCTCCTATACCTAAAGCTTAAAAATAAACCTTTACTCGTTGTTCGGCTGGGTTAACAGCCGTTAAAAAGAATTACGCTTTCACTATTAAACACGTAGATAGAACAAAAAACCTTGGGTGGAATTGGAAAAAAAATCAATCTTTTTTCTAATTAACTGATTTTTAATGCTTTACAGCGCGAGGTGTATTTGATTTTTTCGACGCTATGCCCAGACCTTGGTGCCTTCAGAGCAATTTTTACAGATCTCAATTTCAGAACGGCCACCTAGAAGCTGCTGACGAAACTGGCGATAATGCTTGCCTTTCCATACGGTTTGAAATGACTCGGATGAAACATTACCAAGTTGGTACATGGCGTCCTTATCAAAACAGCATGGCACTACGTTACCATCCCATGTCACAACGCACGAGCTCCACATTCTCCAACAGTGATTGTCTAAGGAGTTTTTGACACGATACGTACCATCTGGCTTTTTGAAATAACGGCTATACTTCAGATTCTCGGGAATGAGAGGATTTCCGTTTTTGTAGTCGTATAGCTGTGCCGTTTTAAGCTTGACCTCATCCACACCTACTTCCCTAGCGAGCTGATAAACCTCATCGATTTGATGTTCGTTTGGCTTCACGACAAGAAACTGAAATATCAAGTGAGGAGTAGCTGAACCCGCATCCTGTTTCGCAGCAACCATATTCTTAGCCCCTGCAATTACTTTATCCAAAGAGCCTTCTCGTCTATACTGCTCATAGACTTCTTGAGTGGTGCCATCGATAGAAATAATCAAACGATCAAGCCCTGATTCCACTGTTTTTTTAGCAACCTCAGGAGTAATGAAATGTGCATTGGTTGAAGTCGCGGTATACATGCCTTTTCTATGACCCATCTTCACCATCTCTAAAAACTTGGGATTGATATAGGGTTCGCCTTGAAAGTAAAAAGTGATATAAGAACACTTCTTGGCGATTTGACCAATAAACTTCTCAAAAAGATCCAGCTTGAGATTGCCTGTAGCGCGCGTGAATTGCTTTAACCCGGATGGGCATTCTGGACATCCAAGATTACAAGCAGTCGTCGGTTCGATCGACACACTCAAAGGCATTCCCCATAATCGGGCTTTGCCAGTAATTCTGCTGAGGTAGTAACTCGAGACGACGAGAACCCCATTCCAAAGACGGGCAGGGCTTAGTTTTTTTAAATAACTGATATTGTCCCGGGTTTTCATGCCCAGCAAATGTAGATCGAACCCGTGTAACTTTTAGCGAATTATAACCTGTCATAGTTTCCATGAGATTCCTCTTACTATTATTTACGATTGGAACCCAAACCGTTTTCGGGCAGTCAATAATCGAAGGCTTCGTCACAGATTCTAAAAGTGGAAATCCTTTGGCATTCGTCACCGTTGGCACAGAACAGCCTTTTGTTGGCACTTATACCGACATCAATGGCTACTTTGAATTGAACACAGGGTCAGCTACTCGTTTGATATTTAGCTATGTGGGCTACGAAGAAGTTGTGCTGAATGAATGGCCTAATCCCGCCTCAATTACGATGGTCAAGTCGACTTATGATCTAGGCGTGGCCGAAATCCTTCCTGGCATAAATCCTGCGCACCGAATAATCGACTCTGCTTTGGTGCACAAAAAAAACAACGATCCGGAGAGAAATCTTCAATTCTCTTATACAGCATATAACAAGTTCGCATTCGATGTGGTGCTGGATACTGCCATTCAAAATCACCCAGAACGCGTCTCTCAGCTTGACAGCGCTGATCGTGAAGTAGCTGATTTCGCAAAATCTCAACATCTCATGCTCCTTGAGAGCGTCAGCAAAAGGCGATTTATGCCACCAGATTGGAGTAATGAAGAAATCGTCGCCAATAAGATTTCAGGTTTTCAAAACCCGCAATACACCATGCTGGCTAGTGATCTACAATCGTTTTCATTCTATAAGGACAAAATCAAAGTGGGCGATTACGAGTATGTCAGCCCGCTTATCAATAGAGCCACTGACCGCTATTTATTTGTCATTGAAGACACTACTGTATTCGCCAACGATTCGGTTTTCATTATTTCATTTCGCCCTAGAAACGGAAAAAACTTTAAAGGCCTGAAAGGCATCTTGCACATCAGCACGACTCAATATGGCGTAAAGCATGCCGTAGCACAACCGTCTGAACGAGAGGAACTTTACAACATTCGTATTCAGCAGAAAAACCAGCTTTTTGAGGATAAATACTGGTTTCCAATTCAGCTGAACTCCTTCCTCGATTTCCCAATTGCGACAGATCAGACATTTAGCATTATTGGAGAAGGGCGATCGTATATCGACAGCCTTGAAGTTGATCATGATTTCCGACGCCGGGATTTTTCGAATGTTGTTCTAGAAATCAACCCTAAAGCCGCGGATGCTAATGATTCCGTTTGGAACAAGTACCGGAATGACGCTTTGGATGAAAAAGATCTAAAGACCTATCATGTTCTCGACAGCGTCTTTGAGGCAGAAAATGTAGAGCTGCTACTCAAGGCTTATTCAGCACTACTGAGCGGGAAATTTCCCATGGGACCAGTGGATCTGGATCTGAGTAGAATTTTTGGATACAATGATCACGAAGGTACCCGCCTCGGGTTGGGTTTTCACACCAATGACAAAGTCGCACGATGGATAAAGATAGGAGGCTACGGCGCCTACGGTTTTAAAGACAAAAAACTCAAGTACGGTGGAGACCTTAGCCTATTCTTTGACCGCCGTAAAGACATTATCCTAAAAGGATCCTATGCGAATGATGTCAGCCAAACAGGTGGTATCGACTTCAATCGAAGAAATAGCTTTTTAGCCCCAGAGACATACTATAAGCTCTTCGTTAATCGAATGGATCACGTGGAGCGCTACCAAGTCGATCTCTCATTTATGACCATTGGTGATTTGGGTGCTAACTTTTACGGGAAGCAAGAACGTCGTTTGGCTGATCAAGGATATCAATTTGCACAAATGATCGCTGAAGACATTGCAATTTTGGATAATGACCTGTCGATCACCGAGGTCGGTATCGAGTTGCGTTATGCATTCAAAGAAAAATTTGTCGAGGCCTTTAACCGAAAAATTTCCATCGGCTCTAAGTACCCGACATTGTACTTCAACTATCGAAAGGGACTTGACCTCTTGGACGGAGAATATCAATATCAGAAGTATGAGTTCTTGGCCGAGAAGACGTTCCGATTTTTAATGCTGGGTGAGACCAGTTTTGCCTTGGTGGCTGGATCTGTGGATTCAGACGTCCCTTTGCCGTTAGCTTACAACACTTCGGCATCTTATGCCCCATTTTCAATCGTCACGCCTTACGCTTTCGAGACGATGCGAGTAAACGAATTTCAGAGTGACAAATTTGTCAATCTGTTCTTCCGCCATAACTTCTTGGACCTTTTGCTGAATGATGAGAATTTCGCGCCAAGATTCACCGTGATCGCTTCCGCCGGTATAGGCAAACTGAGAGATGAATCACGGCATAGGGGTTTTGAAGTGAAGGCTTACGATAAAGTCTATACCGAGGCCGGTCTTCAAATCGACAATATTTTCGCTTTGAACTACAGCGCTTTTGGGGTTGCTGGTCTATACCGATTCGGGGCCTATTCCCTTACACCGAAGGAAAACGTCGCGGTTAAGCTATCGTTTACTTATAACCTTTAATGAAGTTTTTTCTCTCGGGACAGCTCAACAGTAGTTGATCTCCAAAAAATGCGTTCTTTCACGACCTTCGCGCCATGATATCGATTGACAATACGCTCATTTCCGAGGACATTTTTGAGAAGAAGTTCGTCTGCGACTTAGCTGCCTGTAAAGGTGCTTGCTGTGTCGAAGGTGAGAGTGGTGCCCCTTTGGAAGAGGATGAACTTGAGAAACTTTACGAAGTCATCGATCATGTGCGTCCTTACCTTCGATCCGAAAGTCAAGAACGACTTGAAAGTGGAGAGCTCTTTGAGATCGATTCAGACGGTGATCATGTCACTCCGATTTTCGACGGTGGAGCCGAATGTGTTTATGCCACTTTTGATGAGGATGGCACAGCCAAATGCGGAATTGAGAAAGCTTATCTCGATGGAAAAACGGAATGGCGAAAACCTATTTCTTGTCACCTATACCCCATTCGTTTAAAGCAACTTAAAGACTTCATTGCCCTGAATTATCACCACTGGCCGATCTGCAAACCAGCTTGTGAATGTGGAAGCAAGCTCGATGTGCGAGTCTTCGCATTTCTAAAAGAACCGCTTACCCGAAAGTTTGGTGAAGAGTGGTACAAAACCTTGGTTGAGGCATTCAAGCTTTGGGAAGCGGAGCAAAGCTAGCTATTAGTTCAATGAAGATTATCACTCGATGCATTGTGCACACGCCATCGCATCTGAATAAAATTAACGATCATCCTACAGGCAATCGCTTCTTATTAAACCATCCGTTAATTCCAGGATCCTAACATTAGTTGAGGCAGATGGCTCCTCCGAAGCGAAAAGAGTTTCGGTGATTAACTAGAACCTTTTAGAAATAGCATTTAATTAGAAATCCCCCGTCTACGCGAGTCGACGAGGGATTCTGTATTCTACCAAATTACTCCTATGAAATTAATCGTGCCAAAGCAAACGGGAAAGGGTTTTCCGATCTACTTATTCCCTACTCCGACAAGGCGTATAGTTTCTTACACACCACTCTGTTTCTACCTTCTGCGAGGAACGCTCCAACGTTATGTCGGTACTCCTTGCTACGGTTGTTAGTCAAGCTTTTCACTTCGAGAAGTAGTTCGCCATTAGCGTCTACAAACCATTCTGTGATACTGCCTGAAAAATGTGAAACGTGCAGTGGTGTCGTGTTTTGCATATCTAGTATTTTAGAAAAATCGAGATGAAAACAGGCTTACTTCTTCCAAAATGCGCTCTTTGACTTCTTCGTCAGAATGCATCATGAGAAAGTCAGGAAGAAAGAATGATTCGATCCGTGTTGTCCCATAATCATAGTGCTTGACCTTAATCCTCATTTGCTCGGGTTCGATGATCAATGTGCTTATATCCGCAATGCCTTTCATCTCATTCGTTTGTCTGAAGCAAATCTAGATATTCCCCTTCATTTATTCCATTTATTGTGGTATTCTGTATAATTAATGAATATAATTCAGATATATTTGCATTTCACTTAATTTTCAAAACCTCATGGTGAAAGAAACAAATCAGGACTACACAATCGATAGCGTGGATAGGGAGATTTTGGGCTATCTGGTAACTAATTCCCGCATTCCTTTCGCTGAAATAGCCAAAGAATTGATCGTTTCACCGGGGACTATCCATGCCCGGGTACGAAAAATGGAGGAAAAAGGAATAATTAAGAAATATTCGATCGGCATCAACTATAACGATCTGGGTTATAGATTTACGGCATATCTAGGAATCTTCGTTGATCAAACTTCAGACTCAGAGAACATTTTAGAGGAGTTAAAAAAGATTCCTGAAGTGACTGTCGCTCATTTGGTCACTGGTCAATACAGTGTTTTTTGCAAAATCCGCACCCGAGACACCAGTCATGGTAAGGATATCATCTATCGAATCAATGCAGTCTCTGGTATCTTGCGAACGGAGACGATGATTTCATTAGAAGAAACCATCAACAGCAGCGAGGGATTGATCAGATCAATTTTCGACATTAAGAATCCGGCTACTTAAACGCCTTTCTGAGAAGCTTATTAAAGTGCTTCATGATGCCCTTGTAGTCGTAGACTTTATCCTCTCCAAAGGAAAAAATAGGGAAACTAGCAGCTGAATGCAGATCCATAATCTCAAGATTAGCCATCAAGGGCAGGCCGCCTTTATCAATCATATCCTCTCCCGAATTATAGCCTTGCATTAGGGGACTTTCTAAGACGTAATTGTAGCCCTTAACCGAAAGCTCATCAACTTCATCTCTGCTCGCAATGGTATACTCGTATGGGTAGTCCTTGGCCGCAGAAGCCAATTCCTTGTTCGCTTTTTCCGCCGCCTCGTTACGCAGTTTATAAGTCTTCTTATAGCCTCTTTTCATATCCTCAGGGATCTCAAGTTGATCATATTCGAGAAAGATGATTTTGCACGCCGGAAGATTAAGCGGAAAAAGCTCGGCTGGTTTTTGAGCAAGGCTCGGAAACGGCAATAGGAGAAGAAACAGGAAAAGTCGTGTCATGGTGTGAAAGTACGATGTTTCAAAATCAATCTTGACTAGCCTAAGCCATTCACCTATGGGCTGATAGAGTCGAAATCACATTAGATTCAAAATAGTTTTATAGATCAAATTGCTGACCCAGCGCATATGTGAGTCACAGGCCCAAATCATAACTAACAATTCCGCTATACTACGGATCTTCATTAGCAGATTTCAAACACAACTACTGACCTGAATCTGTGAAGCCTGCGGGAGTCTCCTTGCCGCTCAAATCACTTGGCAAATTCAAACTCAAGATTGAACTTTTTATTAAAGCTTTTTATCCCGCCCAATTCTCCCGATCAAGACTCCGATATTGAATTGCCTCTGCTAAATGCTCCGTTTTGACGTTGTCGGATTTAGCGAGGTCAGCGATCGTGCGAGCAACTTTGAGAATGCGATCGTAGGCTCGAGCGGAGAGGTTTAAGCGGTCCATAGCGGTCTTAAGCAGCTCATGACCATCCTCATCTATCTCACAGATCTTCTTCACCTCATTGCTCGCCATCTGAGCGTTGCAATGCAGGTGACCTTTGTCTTTAAATCGGCTTTCTTGAAGAATTCGCGCATCGATAACTCGTTCACGAATCGTAACACTAGGCTCCCCCTCTCGATCGTCGGTAAGTTCGTCAAACGAAACGGGTGTTACCTCGATGTGGATATCGATTCGATCGAGCAGCGGCCCCGAGATCTTATTCAGATAATTCTGTACGACTCCTGGAGCACAAACGCAATCTTTAGTTGGATGATTGTAATAACCGCACGGACATGGATTCATACTGGCCACAAGCATTAAAGAAGCTGGATATTCTACAGAGAACTTGGCTCTTGATATCGTTACTACACGATCTTCTAAAGGCTGCCTCATAACCTCTAAAACAGTCCGTTTGAATTCTGGAAGTTCGTCCAAGAACAGCACCCCGTTGTGAGCAAGACTGATCTCACCAGGCTGAGGAAAGCTGCCCCCGCCAACTAATGCTACGTCGGAAATGGTATGGTGAGGAGCACGAAACGGTCTAATCGAAACAAGAGAATTCTCCTTTTTCATTTTACCCGCAACCGAATGGATCTTAGTAGTCTCTAAAGCCTCGAACAGATTAAGCGGTGGCAGGACCGTTGGTAGTCTCTTTGCCAACATGGTCTTTCCCGCTCCCGGTGGACCGATTAATATCACATTATGACCTCCTGCGGCTGCGATTTCGAAGGCTCGCTTGATATTCTCTTGGCCTTTCACATCCGTAAAATCAACAGTGAATTCGGCCAGTTTTTTGAAGAACTCATCTCTCGTATCGACGATAGTTCTCTCCAACTCCAATTTCTCATTGAAAAAATCGGCGACCTGAGCTATATTCTTCACTCCGTAGACGTCTATATCATTGACGATTGCAGCCTCAAGGGCATTTTCTTCTGGCACTATTAATCCCTTGTATCCTTCTTCCCTTGCTTGAATGGCGATCGGAAGAACTCCCTTGATAGGTCTTAATCCACCATCTAGAGAAAGTTCGCCCATGATGATGAAATCATCCAGCTTATGGGAGAGAATTTGCTCTGAGCAAGCCATGATGCCAGCAGCTAGTGGCAGGTCGTATGCCGAGCCTTCTTTTCGAATATCGGCTGGGGCCATGTTGACAGTGATTCCCTTTCCAGGCCATTTGAGGCCGTTATTTTCCATCGCGGCTTTTACGCGTTGCTGACTTTCTTTCACCGCGCTATCTGGCAGACCAACGAGTAGAAAATTCACTCCACGATCAATATTGACCTCAACGGTCACGGTGGTGGCATCAATACCGAAAACGGCACTTCCATATGTCTTGACTAACATGTTGGTAGTTTTTTAGGGAGTAAGACTGCTCTATATAACTACACGGATAGGAAGCGGAAAAGCTTGGGTCGTTTTTAATTGAAAAAAATCCCAAAACCTATGACATGAAAAAGCCCCGGACCGATGAATCGGCCGGGGCTTTAAATATCGAAATGTGAAATCTTATCGAACCTGAACAGGAAGGGTCGTCGAACCAGCTGAAGAGCTAAGCTCCAACATGTACATTCCTGTAGCCATTGAAGATGTGTTCAATGAGTACGTCTGCTGGCCTGCAGAAAGCGTCCCCCAGTTCTCAGCCATCACTTTCTCTCCCACCAAGTTGTAAAGAACGTAACCGAACTGATCCGAAGAGTTTGCAGTAAACTGGATGTTCATGACATCAGTAGCAGGGTTAGGAAATACTACTAGGTCAACAACGTCGCCAAGCTCGTCTACTGATACAGTTTCCTGGACATCAGCGGCACCACTTTGAGAATCAAATGCTTCACCTACAACAGCGTTCATGATCGTCCCCATTGGGTTGCCATTTGCATCAACACCCCATGCCATAGCTGATCCTTCATAAAGACCATCACCAAAAGCATCGCGTAGTTCAACAATATAGCATCCAGTAGAAGGCACCCATAAATCAGTCTCGATCTGCATTGGATCTAGCGCAACATCAAACTCAGCCCAAGGCCCGTCAGTTGCAACTTCGTTTCCGTCAAGATCAGAAATGTGAACAGTGTAGTCACCAGGATATGCATCTGTCATGATTGAGAAGTGAATCTGAGTTGTAGATGGCGCACCGCCCGCTAGAGTTGGTAATAGAGAGTTGTTTGACTCATTCTCATCTGCAGTTGTAATCGTGATTACAGCTGTCTCTCCTGTAACGGGAGAAGCTGCACCTAGATTTACCTCTGCAGTCTCTAACTGAGCCAAAGTACCCATCCAATCGTAATCCAACTCTGGATCAACACCTGTAACTGTGATGTTAAGAGCAGTAACTGGGTCAGTACCTAAGTTTATAATCTCAACGATAACGTCAGCTGCATCACATGTAGCGCCTTGACCTAGGTAGTTTGTGATAGTAACATCGTTGTTATAAAGCTCACATGAAGGGTCCGTGACCATTGCATAATGATCTTCGTATGTAGCCTGACCCGACTCATTACAGATACCATTAGGACAAATAGTGTAGACTGTAGGGTAGTAAGTACACTCGTAAAGGTTGAAGATGTTTTCAGCATCGTCAACGATTGGGTATGGAGTTCCATCAACCCAGTCTCCTGTTGTAGAAGCACCCGTTCCTACCAAGTCGTCAGCAGTAGTAGCATCATCACCCTCGATGAGGATCACCATAAGCTCATCAGTTCCATCAGGGCCATGTTCATTGTATAGGTGGTGAAGTGCGCCTTCGCCTTCAAAGCCGTTGTAATCACCTGTATGGTAAGACCAACATGGGCCGCACCAAGTAGCACTAACATCAAGAATTACAGTTTTACCTTCTGCTAGATAATCGTAAAGTGTGTGCTCAACTCCATCGATATCAGTTACAGTAAAATCTGGAGCTACAGATCCGTTTGGAAGCTGTGCAGACGCCGTAGTGGCGATAAATAGTGTTGCAAGACATGCAAATAGTAGACGTTTCATCATATACGTATTTTGATTTTGAACTCGTAAAAGTAACAATGCAGACGTAATTAACTGGTATCCATGACTTCATAAGCATAAGCAGTTGGAAAGCTAATTGCGTTCCCCGCTAGACTCGGAGCCATTCATCAACCGAAATTAGGATCAATTGAGCACCAAAAAAATTAATCGTAGCCGAGCTTTTCTTCAATCCCACCGATAAAACAGTGGATCGCCTTGATGTGAATCTCTTGAATGCGATCGGCATAGCCGGAGTGTGGCGCACGGATTTCAACGTCGCAAAGTGGGGCAAGTTTACCGCCGTCCTTACCGGTAAGACCGATCACCCTAATGCCTTTTTCCTTCGCCGTATGAACTGCTCTTAGAACGTTTGCTGAGTTTCCGCTTGTGCTTATGGCTAGAAGGACATCTCCTGATTTTCCCATCCCTTCTACAAAGCGAGAAAACACTTGATCAAATCCATAATCGTTGCCGACACATGTGATATGGCTTGGATCTGAAATGCTGATCGCCGGGATTGATGGCCTATCTTTTCGGTATCGTCCTGTGAGTTCTTCAGCGAAATGCATGGAATCACACATAGAACCCCCATTACCGCATGAAATGATTTTTCCGCCCGAAGAAAGAGAACCAGCCATTAGATCTACGGCCTTATCAATTGCCTGAATATTGGCGTCATCAGCAAGAAAATCGCTGAGGACTTTTTGGGCTTCTTCTAATTGCTCTTTGGCTTTGTTCATCGGAAACATTCTATCACAAAGATGCACAAAGTGAACGCAATTCTCCTTCGCTAAAACTTTGCATACTGCTGGAGATGCGCAAAGAAATATTACGGCTTCTCAATCATCTTCTTGAACTCATCGAAGCTAACATCTTTCTCTTTGACCTTCACAATGTCTTTGCAGTAAGAGATGACTTTATCTTCGATCAACATGTCGTAGATCTTGCGAACTTCTTCGCGATTTTGAAGCGTTTGGCGAGCAAACCCTGTCAATTCCTCATCCCCTAAATCCATTCCGTATTGCGCATACTGAGCTGCGATGTTCTGCTTTACGTGAGCCTCGATCTCTTCGTTTGCGATCTCCAACTCGTTTTCACGAGCAATCTTCCCCTCGATCAACTGCCACTTCAAACCTCGCGAGTAGTTTGGGTAATCCGCCTCTACCTGCTCTTCTGAAATTGGGTTTTCATTCGCCATGCGAATCCACTTCTTCAAGAACTCGTTTGGAAGCTCTGGATCAACTTTATTGATCATCTCATCGCTCAACTCGCGTTTAAACAACCAATCTTGATCACGCTTAAATCCGTTTTCAAGCTGTGCTTTCACCTTCTCCCGAAAACCATCAAGATCTTTGACCTCGTCCTTTCCGTAAACTTTATCAAACAAAGTTTGATCCACCGGTGAAGGTGTCAAGTGCTTGATATCATTTACTTTGAACTGGAAATTCCCTTCCAAATGGTGAACTTCTTCGTGCGTGATGCCCAACATTTTTCCAAGATCGTCATGGCCCTTAGATACTTTGTGCGGATCAATGACAATCGTGTCTTCCTTCTTTGCTCCTGTAAATGCTTTCTTCGTCTTCTTGTCTTCAACAAACTCGAGTGCGATAGTTCCGTCATTCATGATTCCACCTTCGAGGATTTCACCATCGGCATTAAGCTGAACGAATGTTCCCATGAGGAGGTCATTTTCGCCAGCTTCGGGTGGCTCAGACAATGACCCATAGCGCTTTGATAGGTCGTCAACTTGCTGATCGATCAGCTTGTCATCTACCTTTATCGTGTAGTACGTTGCCTTTTTCTTTTCCAATTTGAGATCGATCTCCGGCGCGAATCCAAGCTCGTATTCGAACTCAAAATCGGATGGGTTGTCCCAATCACCTTCTTGCTGAGCTTTTTCAACTGGAAGTGGATTTCCCAAAATATGGAGATCGTTATCCTGAATGTGCTTATGGATTGAATCCTGAAGAACTTTGTTGATTTCGTCGGCTAGGAGAGACTTACCGTACTGTTTCTTTACAACGCTCATTGGCACGTGACCTGGGCGAAAACCCGGGATTGAAACTTGCTTGCGAGCTGTTTTGAGAGCTTCGTCGTATTTAGCTTTGTAATCTTCTGGACCAACCTTGATCTTGAGAAGTGCGTTTAGCGTGTCAACTTGTTCTTGAACGATATCCATGACTGCGTTTTCAACGAAAAAGGCGCGAATCATCGCACCTTTTCTAATTTGTATAAGGCTTGTTGCCTCTTGTTTTACTTGTGCGGGTGGAGGGACTCGAACCCACACACCTTTCGGCACTAGATCCTAAATCTAGCGTGTCTACCAATTTCACCACACCCGCAGTACTATTGCTTCTCGAAAAAGAATTTCAGTCTGCTTTCAGACTACTTCCTCAAAAAGGGGTGCAAATGTATTTAAGTTTCTGAGAACTGGCAATACATTTACCGCTAAGGCCGCCAAGAACCTTAATGATAGAAACCACGAGTGCGAGTTCATGGTTCAATACTAACCTCTGCATTACAAAGTCCACCACCGATTGTGCCTGAAAAGATGACAAGCAGGGTTAACGACTTTTTGATAACAGTCCTTGTTACAGAAGGATCGAAATCTATTGAGGAAATTCCATGGGTTATTTTCCGGAGAAAATCGGTTCTTGGTATCGTCGAGAATCTAGTTGCTTCATAATTAAGGAGTGAACAAACAATCTCGCTACTTTCATGCCGTGAAGTTTCTACTCGCCTTAACCGCAATTTTGATTTCCCTTGTTGGGTTTTCTCAAGAAGAATTTTCCGGCGGATCTCCTGCTGCCTTCGGCGGAACTGGATTAGCAGAATCGGGGCTTTGGGCCTTAGAATACAACCAAGCTGGACTCGGCACATTGGATGGAATCGAAGCTGGAGTCACTTACCAATCGCCGTTTTTACTTTCAGAATTGGATATGGGTCAGGGCTTTGTCGCCATGCCTCTGGGTGAAGGAGGAATAGGGCTTTCCTTTAGCAATACCGGATTCTCACTATACAATCAAGGCTCATACGGATTGGCATACGGTCGAAAATTGGGAGAAGGAATCAATGCTGGGATACAATTCAACTATTTCACCTTACAACTTGGTGAAGGCTATGGATCAACCTCAGCCGTGACTGTGGAAGGCGGTTTTCAATTTGACGTGAGTGAACAAATCACTTTGGCAGGCCACATCGCCAACCCAAATCGCTCACAGCTACGCGGGTCGAATGGCGAGCTCCCCTCATATTTGAGAGGCGGTGTCGCATATCACGTATCGACTAAAGTTAGCGCCATGGCAGAAATCTGGAAATCTGTTGATAATCCAGCTCAAATTCACACTGGAGTCGCTTATCATCCTTCGGAGATGGTTTCCCTTGGCCTAGGAATGAGTAGTAATCCTGGAGTGGTCTATGGTGGTTTTGAATTTCATGTGTCCGATTTTTCGATCGGGGTGGCAACAACATATCACAACGTATTGGGTTATTCTCCGCAAATTTCTTTAGCGTACCGTGCGCAATAAGCTAATAAGCATAGGGTTAGCGCTACTTCCTCTTTTTGGATTTTCTCAGGAAGACAAGGAAAAAGCCTCATTAATCGAACAGCGAATTGAATCCCTTGCGGAAAATCTCGATGAAGACACCGAGCTTGATTACACCACCTTATTTGACGATCTACTTTTCTTCCTTGAACGCCCTTTGAATTTAAATACCGCCAAGCCTGACGAACTGCGGCAATTGCATCTCTTGACCGATTTTGAGATCCTTGCTTTAATCACTCATTTAGAAACGCACGGGTCGCTTTACAACTTGTTTGAACTCCAAGCGATCGACGGGTGGACGTTACAAACCATCCGAAATATTGAGCCTTTTATCAGTGTAAAGGAGCAAGAAGATCTTGAGCAATTCACCTTTGCTAAACTCTTTTCCGAGGGGCAAAGCGATCTGTTTCTACGATACACGAAGGTTCTCCAAGAACAAGAAGGGTATTCAGAAATTGATCCAGGGGAACTGGCTGAAAATCCAAATCGTCGATACCTCGGTTCACAGGAACGTTATTACATGCGCTATCGATACAAGTTTCGGCAGAATCTAAGTTTCGGTTTTACAGGAGAAAAGGATCCAGGTGAAGAATTCTTTTCGGGAACGCAAAAGAGCTTTGACTTCTACTCCGCCCACCTCCAGTTTCAAGGGAAGGGCGTGGTACGAAATGTCGTTCTGGGTGATTTTCAAGCACAATTTGGTCAAGGCCTGACCATGTGGTCTGGGCTCGCCTTTGGAAAATCTTCTTATGCCCTGCAAGTGAAGAAAGTCCCATCGGGCCTCAGGCCTTATACTTCGGTAGATGAGAATCTATTCATGCGCGGGGGAGGCGCGACGGTCGGACTGGGCAAGTTTGCGCTGACAGCACTCTACTCTTCCAAGTTTGTGGACGCCAACCGCGCAGATCTTGATCCTCTATCGAGCACCATTGACACAACTTTTACCTCGCTACAGTCATCAGGTTTTCACCGAACGCCGGGGGAATTGTGGGATAAAGATGCCGTGAAAGAAACCCACGCCGGGGGAAACTTGAGCTTCGACCACAAAAGACTTCACCTTGGTGTTAGTGGGTTTCAAGCCAACTACAACGGCACTTTTGACCGAAACTTGAGCTACTACAACCAGTTTGAATTAGACACATCGAGCTATTCCGTAGTCGGGTTTGACTACAGCTATTCTCGTTCGGGCTGGAATTTTTTCGGAGAAACCAGCCGCAGCGAAAATGGAGGCTTAGCTACCTGGAACGGGCTGATGATCGCTCTAGACCCGAGGCTTTCGATCTCTATTGTGCAACGGAGTTTTGGTCGTGATTTCCAGAATCTTCAAGCCAACGCTTTTGCCGAGAGCTCTAGACCCGCAAACGAGTCTGGAATTTACATCGGGCTGGAAGCCACGCTATCTAAGAAATTGCGCTTGACAGCATATTACGATCAATACAAATTTCCTTGGTTGCGATTCTTGAATGACGCACCAACATCGGGTTCCGAATACTTGGCCCAATTGACTTTGAAGCCTTCTCGAAGCACTGAATTCTACGTTCGATATCGCCACAAATTAAAAGCTCGAAACGCGATCAACGATGAGATCATTGACTACCCTCAGATAGAATCTCGTCAGTATTTCCGCGTGCATGGACAGTATAAAGTGAGTGAGTCATTTCGCTTTAAAACAAGGGCCGAATGGTCGGTTTATCAGCTCGGAGCTGACGACCAACAGCGAGGATTCTTGTTCTACCACGACATTATTTTTAAGAAAATTGAATGGCCTGTTTCTTTCTCGGTGCGCTACGCACTTTTTGACACTGATAGCTATAACGCCAGGCTTTACGCCTATGAGAATGACCTACTTTACACCTGGTCAATTCCCGGATACTATGGAATCGGATCACGAGCTTATGTTATGATGAAATGGCGCGTATACCGCAAGATTGATCTGTGGGTTCGATACGCCGTTTGGGACTACGCCGATCGGGAAACTATCAGCGGTGGATTGGAGGAAATTCAGGGAAATCGGAAAAGCGATGTAAAGGTGCAATTAAGATGGAGGTTTTGACTTCGTTAAAGGTCAAAATGCCAACTTTCTGCTTGTTTGACAACTAGGCAAGCACGTGACTCTAGGGTCACGCCCCTCACACATTATCAAATTCTACTAATGCCTATAAAGGGATGTTACCGTGCTTTTTTCGAGGCAGTTTGTCCACCTTGTTTTCTAGCATTGCGAAAGCACGAATAAGCTTTGATCGTGTCTGATGTGGCTTGATTACTTCGTCTACATAACCTCGCGCAGCAGCGTTGTATGGATTAGCGAAGAGTTCAGCGTATTCGGATTCTTTCTCCTTCCATGTCACTTCTGGATTTGGAGATTCCTTAATATCCTTCTTGAAAATAATTTCAGCAGCTCCCTTAGCTCCCATTACGGCAATTTCGGCTGATGGCCAAGCGTAATTCATGTCCGCTCCAATATGCTTTGAATTCATCACATCGTAGGCGCCACCGTATGCTTTGCGCGTGATCACTGTCACTCGAGGGACTGTAGCTTCGCTAAAGGCGTAGAGCAATTTGGCCCCGTTGGAAATGATACCGTTCCATTCTTGATCAGTTCCTGGAAGAAACCCAGGAACATCTTCTAGAACGAGCAAAGGCACATTGAAGCTGTCACAGAATCGCACGAATCGAGCTGCTTTGTTGGATGAGTTGATGTCCAACACACCAGCCAAGTATGCCGGCTGATTGGCCACGATTCCGATGCTTTTTCCAGCTAAACGAGCGAAACCAACCACAATATTTTCTGCGTAGTCTTTGTGCACTTCCAAAAAATCACCCCCGTCGACAACATTCTTTACCACGTCTTTAATATCGTATGGCTGATTGGCATTTTCAGGAATAATCGAATCCAAAGCTTCTCGTGTCTCATCTCCCGCTTCGTAGTTCAAGGCCGGAGGTAAGTCCTCGCAGTTTTGAGGGATGTAGCTCAGCATATTCTTGAGGTTTTCGATACAAGCGATTTCATTCTCACAAGAAAAATGGGTTACCCCAGATTTGGTTGAATGCGTGGAAGCTCCCCCCAAATCCTCAGAACTCACTTCTTCGTGAGTTACGGTCTTGACAACATTTGGTCCAGTAACAAACATATAGCTCGACCCTTCTACCATCATGATGAAATCAGTCAGAGCTGGCGAGTAAACCGCTCCACCAGCACACGGACCCATGATTGCTGAAAGCTGCGGAATAACGCCACTTGCCCGCACATTTCGGTAGAATATATCAGCATAGCCACCAAGAGAAACAACTCCCTCTTGAATGCGCGCTCCACCTGAATCATTGAGACCGATAACCGGCGCACCATTTTGCATAGCGAGGTCCATAACTTTGCAGATTTTCTCAGCATGAGCCTCAGCAAGTGAGCCTCCAAGCACAGTAAAATCTTGAGAGAAGACGTAGACCAATCGCCCGTGAATTTTTCCATACCCAGTCACAACTCCATCGCCAAGAAACTTTTGTTTTTCGAGTCCGAAATTGGTCGACCGGTGGGTTACGAGCATCCCAATTTCTTCGAAGCTCCCTTCATCCAAAAGGAAATGCAGCCTTTCGCGAGCGGTCAATTTCCCTTTGCCATGTTGTGCATCAATACGCTTTTGGCCGCCGCCTAATTTGGCTTCGTTACTTTTTTCGTCGAGGAGTGTGTGCTTGTCGGACATGGGAGCGAAAATAAGACATCAGAGCCAACGCATCGTCCTCTCTGGAGCTTCAAGAAAGGAAAAGATTGAATTGACGATTTCTACCACAGAGACTTTAGCTTTTTTCAGACTGACAGGACTAATTGAGCCAAGAAACAGATCACCTCAACAAATACATCTTCCCATACCCTTTCTGGAAATACTGAGAGGCTTCCGTTTCGCGTAATTCGACATCAAGACCGTTGAGGCGGGCTTTCACACGATAGAGGTAAACCCCGTTAGCTAAGCGATCACCAAACTGATCGGTACCATCCCAGCGGAATTCGGAAAAATTGCGACCAATATTAAGTGGCCCTAATTCGGCAGAGCTGATCTCACGAACTACACGTCCGCTGATGGTCATAATCTGAATCATCACATCATCAGGAGGGGTAGAGCCGGTCAACGTGAAAACGAAACGAGTGCTAGTCGAAAATGGGTTTGGGTAGTTCAACACCTCAGTAATCGTTGGCTTGTTCAATACCTCAAACTCAATACGATAATCGTTGTTCCCAGATGAATTTCCAGATTTATCACTGGCCTGAACTAACAACGCGTAAGTCCCGTCAAGATTCAATCTAGGTCGATATTCGATTCGGAATTTATTATCTGGCAAAGTGGCTGGGATCCACTGTAAGTCCGGATTTGTGAAATAGATCGGGCGTTGATTTACTTCCGGCGTCGAGAGGAATAATTTGACCGAAGCTGTATCGTCCTCTTGATCCAAAACGAAGTACTGATTTTCATCGTCCAGACTGACCAAAATGTTAGGCTCAGCCGAAACGATCTCGCCATTCAGAATATGAATCCCATCAAATGTGACGTCAAGAATTGGGTTGACTCTGTCTTCAACAACAAAGAATCTCTTCTGGGCCAAATTGTTGAAATGGTGCTGTTCAACTTGATCGTAATCTCCAGTTTCGGGATTAACAGGATTCACCTCAATCCAAAGCGAATTCATACCTCCAAACCCAATTGTCGAGGTAGATATCGTGTCAATTAGAACATCTCCGGGAGCCATTGCAGACTGGCGTTCGTACGGCAAATAATGTCGATTTCTCTCGCTGTCCTCGATCCAATAACTCACTAATAACGAATCAGTTGTAGCGATTCCAATATTCTCAATAGCCACTGAAAAAAGGAGCGCCTGGCCCTCGGCCATGGTGTCGGTCTCAAACACTGCGTGTAGAGCAGGGTTGATTGCCACCTCCGGCGCTTGAGTATAGTCCACATGCCATGAATCGACCTGAGGTGAACTCTGATTCTCTCCATCATGCACCTCCGCTTGAAGACTAATTCGCGGGTACAAATCAATATCCACTACGTTACCCAAATCAAATATCTGCGCAGGATTTTGATACTCGTTATATAGCTCGTCAGCATCGCTCCCAGGTTTGATTCCAGAAACAATAATTCGCGTGCTGTCGGTATCATTCGTCTCTAACTCGCTTATTTGCCAACGTGCACTCACCCAACTCTGCGAAGGACCAATTGCGGTGGAGGTCATTTTACCCGTTCCGAGAACACCGGTCATGTTTGTGGTAAATTCCAAGTAGTCGTCAATCGCTTGCCCATATTCCTCGATAGCAGAACTTGGATCGCCCTTTATTCCATAAAAAATGAAAGGAACACTGTCTTGCGCAGCCCCCACTTGAACTGCCCCGAGGTCTGTGAAAGTGTCAAAAACTTCGGGCACCACGCCCCATCCGTCGTAATCCGCAAACTGCCATGTGTAGATCAAAATGTGATTGCCGTCAGGCACCTGGCTCATCATGTTGACAAAACCTTCGAGCTCGGTTTGATCATTTTGTCGGAAGATGAAATACCGCTCAGCTCTGCCACGAGAATTGGCGCAATTGATCAAATTGTCGAAGTCGTAATCTGGATTTTCATCGTTATAATTTGACTCCCAAGGCTCTAAAGTTGCACTATCGATAACAGCGACCATCAGCGCCGGTGTAATCCCGCAGCCAGCATAATCCATGACATCCAGATCAATTTGGTAGCGCGTGCCAAGCACTTCAAAGTTCGTGGAGGGATCCCCGTAAACTTGACATTTTAACTCCAGATCATTGACCTCAAATTCAAGTTGTCGATCATCGCGGTTGTAATCGATTCGGGAAAAGGAATTGTTCTTAAACTGAAAGAAATGCGCTTGTCCCCAACCCTTTTCTCCAGCTAAATATTGAAACGAAGATTCAAACCAATTAAAGCCATCTGCGTCGACACTATCAGCACTAGTCCTCCAGAAATAAACCCTTCCATCAACGAGGCTCTGGTCCAACGACCATTCCACCACGCCGCCTTCTTGAGCCACCTGATGGACTTGTTTCAGCGGACTGTCAAAAGTGTCGGTTGTATCCAGTTCGAAGACGTAAGTGCGCTCTTCTAAAAAAGGAAAGCCTGTGCTCGCTTTGAGAGTGATATCATCCAAAGGCTGCACCGAATACTCGAATGGAAAAACAGGAATCAAATCACCCGAAGTGATCAGCAATTCGTGGCCTTGAACAATGTTATTGGCAACGTCTTCAAGCTCTGGTATCAAGAGCGCGGGGTAATCGACAAAAACATCAAACGTGTTGACCCCTAAGCCGTTTGCTCGATCCACGGGAAGCGTGAAGCTCAACGTGTCGCGGAAATACAACTCGCTGATTTCCAGTAAAATACTAGTATCCTGTCCGCTTGGAAAATGGCGAATGAGCTCGACACCAAGCTGATCGTCGATTGCCTTACCAATGTTGGTTACAACCACTTTCACATCAAAAGAATCTATCTGCGCAGTCACCTCGGTTGGGTCGAAAAATATAGACGAGGCCTCCACTTTGTAATCGGGTGCTATGTGAGTATTTAACGTCAAAGATGGATCGCCATGCAAAGCAAAAGTCAGAGCAGTGTTGACGCGTAAATGATCAGATAGATTGGTCTGAAAATCTTGAACGGAGAGCTTCATCGCATGACCGATCGTGGTGCCGTATTCTTTCTGGAAAAGTTGCTTGTAAAAGTTGAGCGTGAACATGTTGAGGAAGGCCGGCGCTCCCAAATCAGCTTTAGCGATGAAACCAATGCCGCCGCGCTGATCAGCTAAAACGAATTCCTCGCTAGCACTTTGTCCCGTGCCTAAATGAATGTTCCCTGTGTAGCAGGAATTTCCAATTAGAAGCGGGTATCTCCCTTGATTGTCGTAGCTCGATGGCGAATCGATATTTTGATCAAAACCAGTACTCGACGCATGGCCAAAGAAGGTCATTAAAGAAGCTCCTTCATTGATCAAAAGATTGATTGAGTCGCTCAAGTTGATTTGAATAGGATCTGTGGTCGATTTGTAGAAGGAATGTGCTACCCCACCAAAACACGTGTCCTCAATGATCGTCCGATAATCCTCCAAATAGCTTCTAAAAACCCCTTGCTCATATTCGTTTCCTCCGCCGCCAAAATGAAGCACATTTTTCATCCATTCCGCCGCAGGCTGAGCGTCAAATTCCACCACCTTATTGAGGTAATCCAAAACATGGTCATGGTTCTTGGCGGCCAAACGTCCTGTCGGAATCGCAGCCTCCGTCAGACCGCCATCGAGCCCTGCAGTAAAGGCTAAATCCGATGCAGGCCAGCCCCAGGTCGGAACGTGATTGTCAGCATATAATTCTGGGTTGTTTCGTGCCCCTGGTGTAGCGCTGATGTCCATTTCGTGAATCGACTTTCCGATAATGAACAAGTGCGCTGGTTTCGATTCCCAATTCTGCAAGAGGTCGTCACAAAATCGCCGAATCGAAAGCGGATGTTTGTCAATACCGCCTCCATACTGGAGGTATAGTTCTGCGACATCGAGTAGGAGAATTTCAGCTCCTTGACCCTCTTTGTAGAACGCATAGTTTCCCGCCGCCGGGAGCAATTCTTCATTACTCAAAATGAGCATTGCTGAGTCAAGTTGCAGGCTCGCGTAATCGGTGAAAAATCCTGACCCCATCACCTTACCAATATCAGTAACATACTGAATATCTGACTCATAACTAAGCACTAGACTAACTTCATCTGAATTCGGGAAGAAAGGCACAATCGCATGTAAGTCGGCTCCAATAAAAGTTGTTTGAACCTCTTGAATAAACCCTCCCATATTGACGTGTAACCTCGCGTCTGCGATGACGTTTTGAATTTGGCAATAGGCTTCGTTCTCTGAATAAATATTGTCCAACATAAATCGCGCATCCTCACCCCCCATAAAGTTGAAATCGCGGGCATACTCGATTTCAATTCGACCTACTGCATGCCAATCCGAGGCCACTCCAAGATCATTGACGCTTCTATGTCCAACTCGGGTCAAATCCCCAATGTTTTGGGCTCCAATTTCGAAGTTGAAAGTGTTTAATTGATAGCCATGATAAACCGTGTCGATGACCTGATTGAAACTATTACCCCAGCCCACCTGAAGGTGGTGATTGAAGGCGCCTATAGCTATTGAGGCGCTCGCTGAAACGGCCAAGATTTGAGCGTTTGGAGCGTCATCTCCTTGGTAAGCGTTTGGCGTTGGAACATCATGATTCTTGGTTTGCCCTATCGAAAATCGACTGTCAAACCAACCTTCTCCCTCCTCATACCATGGGAGCGAAACACCATTCATGTCCTGATCGCCAATGAGATATTCGGCCGTAAAAGAGGATAGAGCAGTTGCCCGGCAAAACGGAAGAGAAGTGAAATCGTCGTAATTGTCTTGAGAAAAAGTCTCTATTCTAGAGTTATCGAAGCTATTATTAATCGTGATGAAATAATAAATCTCATCGTTGAACAGGCTGTAATGCGGATTGGCCTGATGCTCGGGATTATCATAGGTTATAGCGTCTAGCCAGCCATCATTGCGTTCTCCATAAAACTCGATGAAGTCAATTGGATCGAATTCGCCATCGTCTTCTCCAGACACTTTGATCATAAGCTCCTGCTCCTTACCGATCATCTGGATATTCCGTGGATCAACTGTCGAAACAGGAAATCCAGCATTTGCAAGCGTCTGATAATCAATCCGATACCACCCGTCATCGCTGACCGGAATTTGCCAATATTGTTGTTCAAAATCGACCCATGTATTGCCAAATTGGGCAGATGTTGTGACGCACAAGAAGCCCCAAAGGGGGACAATCAATATATGGCGTAATGTTCTCAAATTTATATTGCAGTCTGGTTCAGCACAGTCGAAGCTTTACATCTTCGAAACTCTTCAAAAGTTAGCACCCTTCAGTCATAATGAAGTGGTTTTTGTAAAATGAAAGATGTTGAGGGTTGAAGGGCTACGGTCAACTATCTGTTTTTACAAGAATTTGAAAATCCTAGAAATGCTGGGAGATTGATCCTAAACCAATCATTACAACATTGGATTAAATACCAACTTATAAATCATTGAAAATTTCTTAAAACATGAATCTAATTCTGCGCAATCATCCAACCCTTTTGTGGTGATCAAATAACCCCTCTGCATCGGGATTCAAAATGTCATGCTCTTCTATGCGGAACTCCTGAGACTATCCTGTATTTTCGCGGCCGAGTTAATCTTTGATCAAACAATCATGCACAGATCACATCATTGCGGGCAATTGAGAATGGAGCACATAGGCACTGAAGTCACTCTATCGGGATGGATGCAGCGCTCGCGGGACTTGGGAGGAATGACCTTTATCGATTTACGCGATCGTTACGGTATTACTCAGTTGGCTTTCAATATGGAATCGAATGCCGGTCTGTGCGAACAAGCCCGAAAATTGGGCCGTGAATTTGTCATCAAGGCCACCGGGACTGTCATTGAGCGTAGCTCTAAAAACAGCAACATGTCTACGGGTGAAGTTGAAATCGAAGTGACCAAATTGGAAGTACTCAACGAGAGTAAGACTCCTCCGTTTACGATCGAAGATGACACAGATGGTGGTGAGGAATTGCGCATGCAGTACCGCTACCTCGATTTGAGAAGAAACCCGGTTAAGGAAAACCTCATGCTTCGACACAGGCTGGGTCTTGAGATTCGCAAGTTTCTGGATTCGATCGAGTTTATGGAAGTTGAAACTCCATACCTAATCAAGTCAACGCCAGAGGGGGCACGTGATTTTGTTGTGCCAAGCCGAATGAATCCCGGTCAGTTTTACGCTCTTCCACAATCTCCTCAGACCTTCAAGCAAATCTTGATGGTTTCAGGATATGACCGTTACTACCAAATCGTTCGCTGCTTTAGAGATGAAGATCTTCGTGCCGATCGTCAGCCAGAATTTACACAGATAGACTGCGAGATGTGCTTTGTCGAGCAGGAAGATATTTTGGACACATTCGAAGGGCTCGTTCGCCACCTTTTCCGCGAGGTAAAGGGAGTTGAACTCCAAGATTATCCGCGTATGTTGTATTCAGATGCAATGCGCGATTACGGTATCGATAAGCCAGACATTCGTTTCGACATGAAGTTTGTGTACATGAACGAAGTCACTCAAGGCAAAGGGTTTGGTGTATTTGATTCCGCAGAGTCAGTTGTCGGAATCGTAGCCAAGGGCTGTTCGGTTTACACGAGAAAACAACTTGATGCTCTTACGGATTGGGTCAAGCGACCACAGATTGGAGCGATGGGGCTCATCTACTGCAAGGTTAATGAAGACGGCACATTCAAATCTCCTGTAGACAAGTTCTTCTCACAAGAAGATCAGGCAGAATGGGCTCGTCACGCAGGCGCAGAGCCGGGTGATTTGATCTTGATGTTAAGCGGTGGTTTGGATAAAGTGCGCAAGCAAATGGGTGAATTGAGACTTCACATGGGCTCTGAACTCGGGCTACGCGATCCAAAGGTTTACAAGCCGTTGTGGGTGATCGATTTCCCGCTTCTAGAATGGGACGAGGAAACCGAGCGCTATCACGCTATGCATCACCCATTCACATCTCCAAAACCTGAGCATCTCGACATGCTAGAAACTGATCCAGGGAAGGTAAATGCCAACGCATATGACATGGTGATCAACGGAGTTGAAATCGGTGGTGGTTCCATTAGAATCCACGATCGCGATACTCAGGCGAGAATGTTTGACTTACTTGGATTTACCAAGGAAGAGGCTGAAGCTCAATTCGGTTTCTTGATGAACGCATTCGAATACGGAGCGCCTCCACACGGAGGGATTGCACTTGGCTTTGATCGCCTTTGCGCCATGTTCGGTGGACAAGAATCCATTAGAGATTTCATCGCTTTCCCGAAAAACAACTCAGGACGTGACATGATGATCGATTCACCTTCGACTATTGATGAAACCCAGTTGGAAGAGTTATCAATACAGTTGGATGTGAAAGAGTAGTAGTAGATTTTATCCAATTCCCTAGCTAAATCACCGCCTTAAAACACACTGGCCGTTTCTCCACGGAAATATGCAGTTAGTATTTTCTGTCTTTTCAATACTCCTTGTTCTTCTTCGTTAGATCGACATACTTTCCTTGTTACTTCGAACCTGCAAAAATTGACACATGAGACTAATAGCCATCACCCTAATTGCAAGCACTCTTTTCTGGAGCTGCCAAAGCTCTGAAACTGTTGAGGAGAAATATGATGTCACTATTTCCGGCACCGTGACCAATCCCAAAGGAGAGTCAGTGACCGTCAGAGGCCCCAAAGATTTTAAAGTTGAAGCAGTTCTAGATTCTACAGGATATTTTACTGCCGAATTTAATCTCGAAAATCCAGGATTCTATTCTTTCCGCCACGGTGGTGAGAATAGCGGGATGTACCTACAGCCCGGTTTTAGGATAAACATTACTCTTGAAACAGGCAAATTCGATGAGACTATCTCGTACGAAGGAACTGGATCTGAATATAATAATTACCTAGCTGGCTTGTACCTTTTGAATGAGGAACTGGCCGAAGTCTATCATTATCACGAGCGCTATTTAAAGGACGCTGCAACCTATGCAGATAAATTAGCTGAGGCGACTTCTCAAAAAATCGAATACGCCAATACTGTTGGCTTGAAAATGAAACTCGATAAAGAATTTGTGGACGAGCAGTGCATGGGATTCCGATACGAAGAGTATATCGCTCTAGCTGATTATCGAATGTTAGCAGCATACTATCAGGAGATTGACATCGAAGATGTTGAGATGCCAGAAGGCTACTTAGCTATTGGTGATGACCTGCCGATGGACAACGAAGCCATGCTTGAACACCAGCCCTATGTGCGCTACGTCAAATCTCGTTTGAGAACGGCTGCTCAAGATGAAATGGCGGCAATGGAAAATGCTGGCGAAGACGTCTCAGATGAGCTACTCGCTCACTCGGTAAAGATGAAATTGGCGGACGAAATGCTGACGACAGAGAAGGTGAAAAACCACTTCCTACACGCAGCTATGATGGACGTTGTGAACCGCAGTGGAACTCAAGATTTGACTGAATTAGTCGCGGAGTTTAAGACTCTTTGTAGCGACCAAGAATGCGTTACAGCGGTAGAAGAAGAAGTGGCCTCTTGGAGACATCTCTGGGAAGGTGAGCCAGCACCTGGTTTCGAATATGCTTCTATCGATGGTGAACAGGTAAGTTTAGCTTCGTTAAATGGAACAGCAGTATACATAGATGTATGGGCTACGTGGTGTGGGCCATGCAAGCGAGAAATTCCTCATTTAAAAGATCTTGAGCACGACATGCACGGCCAGAATGTGGCTTTTGTTAGTGTCTCAGTAGATGAAGACAAAGAGGCATGGCAAGCTATGGTCGCTGACAAAGAGCTCGGCGGAATTCAGCTATTTGGTGATGCCGCTTGGGAATCTTCAATCTGCAAAGATTACAAGATCAGGGGTATTCCACGTTTTATCCTGATTGGTACGGATGGAAACATAATAAGCGCTGATGCTCCTCGCCCTTCTTCTGGAGAAGAAATCAGAGAAATGATAGAATCAGCGATGTACGGAGATGATCTCGCAATAGCGGAATAAATCAAAAGGAATTCTAAAGCATAAAAGACTCTCTATTTTGCAAAGGCTTTTGTATTAATTTTGCACCACAAAAGAGACAAGAATGTATCCTCCAGAAATAGTCGCTCCTATGCGGGACGAATTAACCCAAGCGGGTTTTGATCAGTTGGAAACTGTTGATGCAGTTAACAACGCAGTAAATTCAGACGGAACAGTATTGGTTGTATTGAACTCTGTATGCGGTTGCGCTGCGGGATCTCTGCGCCCTGGTGTGCGTCAAGCAGTTCAGCACTCAAAGCTTCCTGCAAAACTGACAACCACGTTTGCTGGTGTCGACAAGGACGCTGTTGATCAAGTAAGAAAGTATATGCTTCCTTACCCTCCATCATCACCAGCTGTCGGTCTTTTTAAAGACGGAAAGCTCGTGCACATGGTAGAGCGGCATCACATTGAAGGTCGTACGGCAGATATGATCGCTGAAAACCTCAAAATGGCTTTTGACGAATACTGCTAGTCGAATAGAAAATTTCATACTAAAGGGAGGCTCGATTGGGTCTCCCTTTTTATTGCTTAATAAATCGATGGACGTATGATCCTGATTCAAGAAAGTAGACCCCACTCGATAACGAAGTCACATCAATGCTTCCGCCATTCAAATCTCCAGCGAGCAGAACACGTGCTTCTGAGTCAAAAATTCGATATAAACCCGAAATGCCACGGACATTTAACAGTTCCCCCGCTGGGACTGGCCATATATGAGCTACAAGAGGAAGCTCTCCCACTGCCGTAGGAACTGGCTCCTCAAAACAAGTAGAGACGTTAATCTCTTGATCTATAATCTCCTGAACAATTCCGCTGGGCCAGGTAATCCTGATCAAGTCTATACTTGTGCTAGCTCCCAATCCAAATAGGTGATATCTCGAGTTTTGTGCGGCAAAATCGGATCCAAGTGTTGTGTACCGTCTTTGGATCACACCACCGGCATGAACTTCAATAAACGAACCTATTCCTTCATAATTCGATGTGGACCCCTCCAGACAAAAGTTGATAAAATTAGATGGGGCTGATTGGTTTTCTAGAAGATAGCTCCCTGGCATTCCGCCATTTAAAACCGCCAAATCATAATCTCCATCATGATCAAAGTCAGCCTTTGCCGAGCCCATACTCTCGCTAAAATCAGCTGCTAATATGAAGTCAGACCAGTCGATTAGATCGTCCTGATCTCTCATGAAAAAGGTGTTCTCATTACCAAACATAGGCCCAGATGATGGGACAAACAAGTCCTCATCCATGTCGTTGTCGAAATCGACGAACTTGCTCCCCCAGCAAAACTTATTTACTAGCACATCCAACTCTTCCGCGACTTCATCGTAGGTCAAATCCCCGTTACTCAGAAGAAGTCTGTTCCCCGCCTCAATCGTGTTGGTCGCATAGATATCGAGAAAATTGTCCTCGTTGTAATACCCTAAAGTGACACTCATACCGTCCATGGCTAAATCAGTTCCCGAGTCCAATGAAACGTCTTGAAATGTTCCATCTCCCTGATTCATAAAAAGTACGTTGCCTGTATATTTATCATTGGCGATATAGATGTCTGGCCAACCGTCGTTGTTGAATTCGAAAAAGCTAACCGCCAATCCTGCGCCTGCTATATCACCTACACCTGCATTGAGTGTCACATTTGTAAACGAACCATCTCCGTTGTTTCGATACAGAACATTGTACTGAGGGAAGTTGGTCGTTGATCGGTTAACCACGTATATATCCAAAAATCCATCGAGATCATAGTCGCCAAAGGTTGCTGAAAAGGAGGCATTCTCCTGAACAGAAATCCCAGCTTCATCAGACACATCGGTAAATTCACCCGCACTATTCCAATAGAGCCTATTTCGCGATTGAAAATTCGAGACAAATATCTCGCGATCACCATCATTATCGAGATCCACAGCGTAAACTGCTTTAGAGAGAGAAGTGTCTGCCAAGACAGCTGTGACAGGGTACTGGACAAACCCATCTGGAGTACCTCGATAAATATGAACCGGCTCTCCTGAACACGAAGACGTGAGAATATCCTCTTCTCCGTCCATGTCAAAATCCGTGAACGTTATCCCTCCAGCTAAGAAGCATTCACCATAAAAATTCTCAAAACCCAACTCTTCACTTTTATCCACAAACACCTGTCCCATTATAGAGATCGGAGCTAAAAAACATATGAATAAGGCTATACGCATCCTAACGAAAATAGTCATTCCGAATTCTCGCGGGTTCTATGGAGACGAAAAGAACAAGAAGATCAGCTTTTAGAAAAAGCTGTATGCCTATTTTCGCAATCCATGGCTCGAATACTCACAGGCATACAATCTACAGGCATACCGCATTTAGGCAACATTCTCGGAGCGATTAAGCCTGCCATAGAAATGGCGCACGACACGGCAAACGACTCTTATCTCTTTATTGCCGACATGCACACCCTTACCCAAATCAAAAATGGAGAGGAAGTACGATACAACACGTATGCCACTGCTGCTACCTGGCTAGCCTTTGGGCTTAACCCAGAAAAGACAGTTTTCTACCGTCAAAGTGATGTGCCTGAAACTGCTGAACTGGCTTGGTACTTAAGCTGCTTCTTCCCGTATCAACGTTTAACTCTTGCCCATTCATTCAAGGATAAGGCGGATCGACTGGAAAATGTGAATGCCGGCTTATTCAGCTACCCCATGCTCATGGCCGCTGACATTCTGCTTTACGACGCGGATTATGTCCCCGTTGGTAAAGACCAGCTACAGCACTTGGAAATAACGCGAAAAGTGGCCGGAGCTTTTAATCATCAGATGGGTGAGACTTTCATTATCCCCAAGGAAAAAACGAATGTAAACACACAATTAATCTTGGGAACCGATGGCGAGAAAATGAGTAAATCTCGAGGCAACACCCTTGACATTTTCTTAGATGAAAAGACACTTAAAAAGCTGATTAAT
>Ga0206679_10000158_pt1 | contig 52587 bp, 37 predicted proteins | sample M110012015metaG_FD_155464 | JGI IMG/M metagenome (GOLD analysis project Ga0206679, IMG submission 155464) | Ammonia-oxidizing marine archaeal communities from Monterey Bay, California, United States - M1 100m 12015 | ecosystem: Environmental > Aquatic > Marine > Intertidal zone | place: USA...
TTCCTTTTTGCAGTTTAACACAAGTCTCTTTGTTTTGTGCTATCCAAGCCTTACGTCTACTTTGTAAGCGTTCAATGTTTTCTTTAATTTTTTCATTACTATCTTGAACTGCGGTTAGTCTTGCATTCTCGTGAGTAGTTTGATCTCTATTAATACGCATTTGTTCACGTAACTGCTCTGCTTTTTCAGATAGTATAGTAATACCTAGTAACTGTTCTATAATAGCACGTTGGTCGTTGTTCTTCATTGCTAAGAATGGCTCAGTATATGTGTTCAATGCCAGTATATGCTTAAACATATCATGACTCATACCTAGTAATATGTTAATGTCTTGTTGTGTTTTACGAGAATCGCCTTGACTTTCGTCAGTTATTTCTTGATCTTCATTATTAATAGAGAATTTTAGTAAATTAGGCTTTCTGCCCCTTTCAATATGGTATCTTTCTCCATTTTTTTCAAAACTTAAAGTAACTAACATACCTTTGTTGTTAGTTTTGTTTACTAAATTGTCACGTCTAATGTTTGTAAGGGCCATTCCATACAATGCATAACTTAACGCATTGATTATTGTTGTTTTACCAGTACCATTACGTGATCCAGCATCATCACCACCTTGGTCTAAGTTTTCACCAAGTACAAGTGTTAACTGATCTCTATTAAAGTTAATTGCTTGTGTAGTATTACCTACACTCATGAAGTTTTTAACAGTTAGGTCTTGTATTTTAATCACGGTCTTCCCCTAACTTGTTATAAATGTCAAGTAATTTTGCCTTGTCATAGTTATCAGACTCAATTGCTTGTATTTCCTTGGCAACAATTTGGTCAACACTTTCGAATTTTGTGATATCAATGTCGGTATTAATTTCATCATCTTTGTTATTTGGTATAAGTGTAATTTCTCTACACTCATACTTGTCAACAAACGTTTCTTTTATGAAACTTGCTTCTTCATATGATATTGGTAAGTCCAATGTAACACGTAAATACATTTTAGGTTTAAGTAATGTATCTTTTTCGTCTAGTAACCTTGATAGTTTAACTGTGCGATACTTGGGACAATTCCACCAGTTAAGATATTCAGGAGCGCCGCCGTGCTCTAATATCATCATACCTCGTTCATCGTCCCAAGCATCAGCATAGTTATGAGGTAAAGCATTACCTATATAATTGATACACCCTTTAACTTGTCTTTTATGGAAGTGACCAGAGAATACATACTCTTGATGTTTAAAATGATCAGGTTGTAGCTCACCAGTATTAGGCATTTGCACCATAGCGTTCATATAAAATGTTGGAAGTTCAAAATGACCGAATATATATTTGCTTTTAATCTTTGAAATCTGTTTCCATTCGTCACCTACAAGCCAAGGTACTAAAGTAGTGTCACCTTTTGTTGTAATTTTATTAACAATAGTAATGCCAGGAATGTGTTTACCAAACTCTATGGAATGAATATCACGTTTATCTTTATAGTATAAGTCGTGGTTACCAGGAAAGAAAAAGAATTGGTTAAATGCTTTCCCAAGTTTTTCTAAACTTCGGATAGTAGCATCCATGGTAGTAATGTTTAAGCTATTTCTATTGTGATGCCAGTCACCCATAAAGATACCGGTTTCACAATTATGTTCTTTAGCTTGGTTAATATACCAATCTATAAATTCTTCACAATCATCATTGTGTACTTTGCTGTTTGACTTTAATCCAAAGTGTATATCCGTAAAGACGGCGGCCTTTTTAAACAATTTTATATCCTCTTAACATATAGTATACTATATTTTATTTTTTGTCACTCGTTGCTTTTACCTTTTTCTCCGGCGGTTTCCAGTTTTTATTATGTTCCTTCATTTCTCGTTCCCACGCTCCTTGATTTTGTCGAGTAAAGGATGGGTTCATATGATTCATTTCTAAAATATCGTCTCTAATATTTTGATTACGTTTTTCAATGTTAATAATTCTAACAAATGAGTTTGTAACTGCGGCAGTATAATATGCAAATGGGTTATTTGATTTAGATTCGTCAAATTGTAAGCCTATTTGTGCAAGTTGTAAAATTGCTTGTCCCTTCATTTCATCATTATACGTATATCCTCTAACATTGCCTCTAGTTGCGTATCGTTCACATAGTTTCATCCACATCATAGCTAGTTTATTAGTTGCTTGACCACAGCCTTTATCATAATAGCCATTTTCCATACCCCCAACCCAATGGCTTTTGCCAACAACTTGTAGTTGGCCTTCTTCGTTAAACTTATAATGTTGAAATGGTGGGAAGTTTAGCTTTTCTTTAGTATCAGCAATAGTCTTTGGTTTCTTTTTACGGCCTTTATCGTCAGGTATATGATCAAACATCATTATTCTAAAAATAACGTCTGTTTTGTTTATTTTTTTATAGTCTATCTCACATTCTGATTGTTTTATTTTTTCGCCGTCAGCTTTACGTCGTTCATAGTCTTTTTGACCAAGTCTTTTAGCCTTGTTTCGTTTTGCCTCAGCAGTTGTACGTATGTTAATCTTATCAATGCTCGGTAAAATTACATCAAATTGATCGTACCCCTCATCTGTAAAACTGCTAAATGTGTTTTTTGATTTGTGGATCTCTGCTAAAAGATCTCTGTTGTTTAAATAGTTTACTTTCCTCATTGAATTCTCCATGGTAGTAGCTTATTATAAACTATGTACTTAATAAAGTCAACTAAATACTTGTAGGAGTATAACCAAATGGCATCATCATTTATTGACCAAGCAGTAGCTTTTGCGGCAGATCGAGCAGGTTCACTTTTAAAATCTGCAAATTCGGGAGTTAAAAAAGCACAAAAGGTTTTAGAAGTAGTCCAAGACCCTAAAAAGGTAATGGAAGAAGTCCGTAAACGAAATATTCCATTTGATAGTTTATTGGATGTACGAAAAACAGATACCGCGGCGAAATTTCCAACAGGCGTAGAACAAGATTGGCGAGTTAAATTAAGCCTGCCTACCATAGAGCCTTTTGCCAGCGAATCACGTCTACTATATCCTCTTCATACGACAGGCGGTTTAGTTTTTCCTTTTACGCCAGCGATATTAATGTCACATAGTGCAGGTTACAATGCCTTACAGCCTACACATAGTAATTATCCGTTCCAAGTATATGCAAATTCACAAGTGGATCAGTTAGTTATTACTGGAGACTTTTTTGTACAAAATGGCCATGAGGCACAATATTGGGTAGCGGCACTTCATTATTTAAGAAGTATTACAAAAATGTTTTATGGTGGCGAAGGAGAAAATCAAGGTGCTCCACCACCGATTGTTTATCTAAGTGGATATGGAGATTATGTGTTTAATAGGGTTCCTGTAGTTATAACAACATTTACAATTGATTTACCTGATTCTGTTGATTATATTGCAACAGAAGTTGTTACTGGAACAACGGCAAAACAAGCTGATAAAAAAACTTTACCAGTAACTGACACAGCTAAACCATATAATACGCCGGAGTATGCTTCTAGTCAATTTTATCAACAAGGTTCTCAAAAAGATGCTAGGCATGGCTGGGCACCTGCACAAAGTTTATTTTCAGTTACTTGTCAACCGCTTTACAGCAGACGGGCTCTTGAAGCATTCAGTCTTGAGAGATTTGTTAGAGGTGAATATGTTAGTAAGAAAGGCGGAGGATTTATTTAATGGCATATCAAGCATCAAGTCCTTGGCATACTACAAAGTATTCAGCAGATGGGGAACGTCTTAGTCATTTTAGAATTAGAGCCGTTCCAGCAAGTCCTGATGATCCGCCATATGTAATTGAACCTCAATATAATCATAGACCCGATCTTCTTGCACACGATATATATGGCTCGTCAAAATTTTGGTGGATCTTTGCTCAACGCAATATGGATGTTATTGAAGACCCCATTTACGATTTTGAAGTTGGTGTAGAAATATTTCTACCAAAGCCAGCAGATGTAAAAAGTGTACTAGGATAATAATATGTTACATTTAGGTGACTTTTTAAATGATTTTACAAAGGTTAATTTATCAGCCGAACGCAAAACGCAATTACTTGATAGTTTTCAAGAAAGTAAAATTGCAGTAGAAAATGCCGCGGCCGATTTACAAGGTTCAATCGAAGGTGGCGCAATTGGTAGTGAACTTGAAAACCTTAAAAATACAGCTACTACATTTGCTAGTGATTTTGCAAATTCTGGTGAAGTTAAAAAATTAGTTAGTGCGGTTAAAGTAGCCTCTATAGCTACAGCTAAAGACATTCACGCCACACTAGGAAGTAACAATATTGTAAATACCATTCAAGACCAAGTACAAGATTTAACTAAAACTAGAGACTTATTAGATATTGATCCAAAAGAAACATCAGGCAATCCGCACGTCGATGAGGCTTACATCGTCCCAGACGAAGAATCTGGACTTGGTCCAGCTAGATATCTTAAAAATCCATTAGAAAAATTTATTAGTGCTAATTATCAAATTTCACTGGGTGTATTGTCAAATGAAGAATTAGCTGACCCTGATAATACTTATATTAAAGATGGTGAGCCACTAGTAATGATACTTAGGTCTGGAGGTGGAACACGGACACTTAAAGAGAGAAAAGCCTTAACTGCATTTGAACGAGTAGACGCTGGAGGAAGAATAGAATATTTTATTGAAGACCTAGAAATTAATTCTGTTGTTGCACCTAACCCACAAACACGAACTGCATCATATAATAAGTTTTCTTTTAAAGTTATAGAACCTTATAGTATGGGACAATTTTTAGAAACATTACAAGTTGCAAGTATTAAAGCTGGACACGGGAATTACATTGGTGCTCCATTTCTTTTAATACTAGATTGGGTAGGCTATGACGATGATGGTAAGGTAAGTAGACTATCGCAAGTAGAAGGACAATCAAAAAGATACTTACCTATTCAGTTAACTAATGCAGATTTTACAGTTACGCAAAGTGGTTCAGAATATAATATGAGAGGTATTGCTTTTAATGATCAGGCATTAACAGCTGAAGTTCAACAAATACCGACAGATATTACACTTTCAGGAGGATCTGTACATGAACTTTTACAATCAGGATCACATAGTTTAACAACTCAACTTAATACCACGTTGCTAAAACGTGAATCGAAAGATACAGTTTCATTTGCTGATGAATATATGATTACTTTTCCAAATGAACGAGCAAGTGAAGTAACAACTTCTAATCCTAATGAACAAAATGCTACTACAGAAGGTGTTGCTAGGTCGCTTTCAGAAGCAAGACGATTGTATAATCTTCATCCTGAAAGTAGTAGTAGAAAAGAAGATCTTGCTGAAGCTATAAACTTGAATACATTTGATTTTGATACATGGGCTAAAAAGATTTTAGGAATCTCAGTAGTAAGAAGTGCCACTAGTGAATCATTAAAAGACTTTATGACTAAAAAAGAAAATATTAATTCGATTGGTAATTCAACAATAATGTTTTCGGCATTACAAGCAGGCGCAACACCGTTACCACCTGCAAAATATGTATACAATGCAGAGAAAGGTATTTGGCTAACATCTCTTGCCAAGATTTCTACAAAGAGTAGAGATATTACTTTTAAAGAAAAAACTCATGTTAATAAAATTATTGAAGAAATAGTTCTTATTAGTGACTTCGGAAGATCTTTAGCACAAAGAGAACCAGATGCTGAAGGAAATAGAGAATGGTTTAAGATTGAAACCCAAGTTTTTAATATACCTGTATATGAAATGGAATTAAAGAAAGGTAGATTTCCAAAGCTATATGTTTTTAGAGTTGTCCCATATAAAGAGCCTGCATCAACGTGGACAACCCCTACTGAGATTTCAAAAGGAGTCGTAAAGATAAAAGATACAACTTGTAAACAATACAATTATGTTTATACAGGCAAAAACAAAGATGTTATAAATTTTGATATTAAATTTGAATATAGATTTTTAACTCGACTAACACCAGACAAAGGTGAAAATACAAAAGATCTCAATAATCCAGGAAGTCATGCAACTCAAGCCGAGTTAGCACACATTACAAATACGCAACAAACTGCGCCACCTCAATTATCTATTCCTGCACAAAAGATTTGGAAAAAACAAGGTGTTAAGGCTTTAGTAAATTATTCAGGTGGAATGCGAGCAATAGCATCAGGGCAGGCTGATGAACTTGCAAGACAATTTCATGATGCTACAGTTAATCACCCAGTAGATTTGATGCACGCCTCGTTAACAATTTGGGGTGATCCTTATTTTATTTCTGATAGTGGACTAGGAAATTATAATAGTCCAGGGACTTTTAAAAAATCAATAGATGATCGAGGGCAAATGAGATATCAAGATAAAAAAGTTTATATTGATCTTAATTTTAGAACACCGTTTGATTATAATCAAGATGGAACAATGCAATTTCCAACATTAGGAGACGGAACAAAGTTAGAACACTTTAGCGGACTTTATTGGGTAAGAGAGGTTACGTCAAATTTTAATCAAGGAAAGTTTCAACAGGAATTAAAATTAATTAGATTAAACAACCAACAAGGTGAAGCTAACGCATTTAGTCCGTTACCAACTCAACCAAAGACTGAGTATGATAAAATTGGTAATGGATCGTCTGGAAGTTTTGTCCATCCAGGATTAACAGGACCTTTCTAATGTCATTAACAGAACAATTTTTAAATCTTATTCAAGCCGACGGGCCAGCACCTAAAGACCCAGGACCATATCTAGCTAAAGTTGTTAGTCATCAAGATCCTTCTTTTATGGGTAATCTTCAAGTTGAGTTATTAAAATCAACAACATCAGGAAATGAACCACAAAAAGATGGACAATTATTTACAGCAAGGTATCTATCACCTTTTGCTGGACAAACGCCAGTTTGGTCAACAGGAAAAAATGATGATTATAGACAAAGCCAACAAAGTTATGGTATGTGGATGGTTCCGCCTGATGCAGGAACAAATGTATTAGTAATTTTTGCTGAGAGTAATCCTAATCAATGTTATTGGTTAGGTTGTGTTTGGGACCAGTATCAAAATTTTGCTGTTCCTGGCAATGCTTCAACGTCGTTAACAACTGATGGAACACCTGCAGACTTTAAAGGTAAAAAAATTCCTGCAAGTGAATATAATAAACAAAATGAATCGGGTATTGCACAAGACCCAACAAAATTTTTAAAACCTTTTCAATTAAGACTTCTTAATACATTATTAGAACAAGGATTAGTTACAAAAGAATTTATAGATGAATTTAGGGGAATAACAACGGCTAGTGCTAGACGTGAACTTCCTAGTTCAGTGTTTGGTATTAGTACACCAGGACCAGTTGATAAAACTCCTGGAGCACCGAAAGGACTTGTAGGAGTTTCTGATGCACCAGCTAATGTATTTAGAAGCAGATTAGGTGGAACATCATTTGTAATGGATGATGGTAATGATAAACTTTTACGAAAAACATCAGCAAGTGAAGGACCACCAGAATATTCTAATGTTGCTAAGAATGAATTAGATGGACTACGTGAATTACCACATAATGAATTAGTTAGGATACGGACTAGAACTGGTCATCAAATTTTATTACATAATACAGAAGATTTAATATATATTGCTAATTCAAAAGGATCAGCATGGGTTGAATTAACATCAGATGGAAAAATAGACATTTATGCAAAAGACAGTATGAGTATGCATACTGAAGCTGATTTTAATTTAACAGCAGATAGAAATATTACCATAGAAGCTGGAGCTAATATAGCCATGAAAGCAAGTGGTACTTATCTTGATGTAGAAGAGCCTAAAATTATTAAAGGTAGAATACAATTAGAATCACAAAAAGATACTAAAATGTTAGTAGGTCAAAATCTTTGGGTTACTACAATAGGTAATACTGAGTATAAAACAAATGGTGAAACTAAAATTACATCAGGTGGAACATCTCATATTAAGTCAGGCGGTCAGCATTTAGAAACTGCTCCGCAAATTCATATGAATGGTCCAGCGGCATCAGCCGCTCAACTTGTTACAGCTCTTAATACACATATTCTACCTGGTATTCCAACAAATAATGCGTTAGGAATATTATCACAAAGAGCACCACAACATGAACCTTGGAAGGATCATGAAAATTTAAATCCATTAGCATTTAAAGTTGGAGTCACAGACAGAGATAACGTGATAACAGTCAAGAATGACCTTGAATTTGTACCAACAGCAGATCCGTTTAAGAAAGAAGCATCAAAGTAGGTTAATATGAGCAAATCTGATAGAGAATTATACAAACAAATAAAAGTAACTACAGCCGCTAAAGATCCGTCAATAGTTAAAAGTAGAGCGTATCGTGGTTTAAGTTCAGTTAATCCAGCTAACTCAAGTAAAGTGCTTTATGATATTGAATTAATTAAACAAGATATTATAAATCATTTTCATATACGACAGGGTGAAAAATTGGAAAATCCAACATTTGGAACTATTATTTGGGAAGCAATTTATGAACCACTAACAGAAGGGTTAAAAACACTTATAGCTGAGAATGTTACAGAGATTGTTAATGCAGATCCTAGGGTTAATGTAGACAGTATCCTTATTGATCAGTACGAATCAGGAATTATAATTGATTGTACATTAACATATCTACCGTATAATATCTCTGAACAAATGCGTTTAACATTCGATGAAGATGCATCTTCATTTAGTAGTTAAGTAAGTGGTTAATTAGTTTAAATAAATAGTATTAATAGGAAAAAAACAATATGTCATCAACAAATAGACAAAATAGGTTACTTTTAGCAGAAGACTGGAAACGTCTATATCAGACGTTTCGTAATGCAGATTTTAGGTCGTATGACTTTGATAGTTTACGTCGTACGATGATTGCGTACATAAGAGAAAATTATCCTGAAGATTTTAATGATTATATAGAGTCTAGTGAATATCTAGCTTTAATTGATCTTATTGCATTCTTAGGACAAAATGTTGCTTATCGTATTGATTTAAATTCTCGAGAAAATTTTCTTGAATTAGCTGAGCGTAGAGATTCAGTATTACGTTTAGCACGACTATTATCATATAATCCAAAACGTAATCAGTGTGCTAATGGGTTAATAAAGTTTGAAGCTGTTACAACATCTGAAGAAGTTGTAGACTCAAATGGTACAAATTTATCTAATCAAACAATTGTATGGAATGATCCAACTAATCCTGATTGGAAAGAACAATTTGAAAAGATTCTTAACGCGGCATTGCCACCAAATTCTACAATAGGACGTCCTATTAAAAAAGATACAGTAGAAGGAATCTTAACACATCAATATAGGTATAGAGCAACTAACGTTGATGTACCAGTATATACTTTTACGAAAAATATTGATGGAAGAAGTATTCAATTCCAAATAGTTTCAACAGACGTTATTGATGGTGTTATATATGAAGAGCCACCTTTGCCAGGTAATAGTTTCGCATTTTTATTTAGAGATGACGGACGTGGACCAGGTAGTCAAAATACTGGATATTTTTGTCACTTTAGACAAGGTGTTTTAGATCAAGGACAATTTACAGTTGAATCTCCAAGTACTAATCAGTCAATTTCCATAGATGCGTCAAATATTAATAATACAGATGTTTGGTTATATAAGTTAAATTCATTAGGTACTGAATCTGAGTTATGGACTAAAGTTGATGCAGTAGAAGGTAATAATATTGTTTATAATAGTTTAAGAAAAAAGATTAGAAATATCTATGGAGTACTTACTAAAACACAAGATAAAATTAACTTAATTTTCTCTGATGGAGTCTTTGGTAATTTACCTCAAGGTAATTTTAGAGTTTATTATAGGTCAAGTATTAATCAATCATATAATATTGTTCCAGATGATTTAACATCAATTAGTGTAGCAATTCCATATACTTCTGCTCAAGGAAATGCTGAAACAATTAGTATAACATTAACATTAAAGTATACTGTAGATAATAGTAGTACTTCAGAAAGTAATTTAAGTATTCGCGAAAATGCACCATCTACTTATTATACTCAAAACAGAATGGTTACTAGTGAAGACTATCAAGTAGCTCCACTAGGTATTAGTCAAGAAATTGTTAAAGTTAAGAGTGTTAATAGAACATCAAGTGGTATTTCACGTTATTTTGATTTACTAGATAGTACAGGAAAATATTCTAGTACAACCTTATTTGGTAATGATGGTGTTGTATATAAAGAAACGTTAACAAAATATAAACATTTTGTGTTTACAACAAAAACAGATGTTGAAGGTATTATTGTAAACACTATAACACCAATTTTAGCTGAAAAACAATTATTAAATTATTATCTAACAAATTTTCCTAAAACAATTGTAGCAGATTTAGGAGCTAATTGGGTACAAACTACAACTGAAACAAATTTAACAACAGGAAATTTCCAAGATGATGATGGTACAAGATTTCAAGTTGGAAGTTTTACAGGTAGTGCATTAAGATTTCTTGAATCAGGAACCTTAATTAAATTCCTTCCACCTGCAGGATATCATTTTATGAAAGATGGTACATTAATGCAAGGTTCAGCAGACCATCCAGGGTCAATTGATTATAAGTGGGTTAAGGTTGTTAGTGTTACAGGTGATGGTACTATTGATAATACAGATGGATCAGGACCTATTATACTTAATGATGTTATTCCATCAACGGCAGTTTTAAGTCAAATTGTACCTAAGTTTGCTAAAACATTAGAAGCTGATGTACAAACACAAATAGTTGACCATGTATTTGCACAAAAAACATTTGGTTTACGATATGATATTAATTTAAGACAATGGCGAATTATTATAGAAAATAATTTAAGTGTTCTTGGAGAATTCAGTTTAGGTAAAACCGGAGATACTACTAATCAACAATTAGATGCAAGTTGGATTTTATTATTTGAAACTGATGGTGAAAAATATACAATTACATATCGTAGTTTAAGATATATTTTTGAAAGTGCAGAAGAAATTAGATTTTATTATGATAGTAGTGATAAAGTTTTTGATAATAAGACAGGACAAATTATTAAAGACAAAATTGCAGTCTTATCTATTAATTTAAAACCAGATGCACTGACACCTTTTACAGTTCAACATGATTGGGAAATAAGTGATGCATATAGAGATGCTGATGGATATGTTGATAGTAAGAAAATTGAAGTAAGTTTTTATGATGAAGATGAAGATGGTGTTGTAGATGATCCAGAAACATTTATCGAAATTGTTAATGAAACAGTTAGTCCGTTAACAAAGTTTATATTTCAAAAAAAATATATTACTACTGACGGTATTGAAGATTATAGTTATATGGATAGTGCAAGTATCGTAATACTTCAAGCAGAAAGTTTTGTAGGTGCATTAAGTCAATATAGTGATGGACAAATTTTTTATCTAGTTACAGAGAATGTATTTAAAAAGTATGTATATGCAACAACTTCTATAGATTTAACAACAGATTATAGAGCATTTACTGGCCGTGATAAACTTAAATTCCAATATATTCATGCGGCAGACGATGATAATAGAATTGATCCTAGTAGTAGTAATATTATTGATACGTATCTTTTAACAAAAGAGTACGATACTTCGTTTAGAGAATTTTTAGACGGCACGGTAGACGAAAAACCGTTGCCTCCAAGTAGTGATAATTTATTTAATAACTATGGATCTGAAATTAATAAAATTAAGTCTATTAGTGATGAAGTTGTTTATCATCCTGTAAAATATAAAATTTTATTTGGAGCTTCTGCAGACTTAGATTTACAAGCAACATTTAAAATAGTTAAAAATATAGATCAAGTTGTTAATACTAATGCAATTAAGGCAAAAGTTATTTCAGCAATTAACCAATTCTTTGCTCTAGATAATTGGGATTTTGGCGATACATTTTACTTCTCAGAGTTGAGTACTTTTATCATGGCTACCGTTGCTCCGGATTTAGTAACAATTGTAATTGTTCCTAATCAAGAATTACAAGGATTTGGTAGTTTATATGAGATTAAATCTGAATCAGATGAAATTTTTATTAGTGGAGCTACAGTTGATAACATTGAAGTAATAGATGCCGTTACAGCAAGTAGATTAAAAGCTTCAGGTAAAGTTTTAACTGTAGCAACGTCTACTAATTCAGGTTTACAAAGTGCTGGTACATATACATCAGGTACTATTACAAGCTCAGGGACTAACTTAATCTAATGCCTTTTACAAATGAACAAAATGAATATCCGTTACCAGCTGATAGCAAGAAGCCACCACGAAGACATAGTGCTGAGTTACTTCCTAGATACTTTAGAACTGGACATAATAAAAAGTTTTTAGGCGCAACTCTAGATCAATTAGTACAACCAGGTGTTGCTGAAAAGTTAAACGGCTACTTTGGCCGTGAAACAGCTAGAGCATATAAAGCCAATGACGTTTATATTAAAGAACATAGTCCAGATAGAGAAAATTATCAATTAGAGCCCGCCGTAGTAGTTAAAGATAATTTAGAAAATGTAAAATTTTATAAAGACTATAATGACTACATTAATCAAATAAAAGCATTCGGTGGCAATGTAACTAATCATAGTAAACTTAATAGTACTGAATATTATGCTTGGAGCCCTCATATTGATTGGGACAAGTTTGTAAACTTTAGAGAATATTATTGGCTTCCAGGAGGTCCAATAGGACTAGGGATTGCTGGTAACGCCAAAGATGTTATAAGCACATACAAAGTAACTAAAAAAGATAATATAGATAATAACAGTTATATTTTCACACCTGACGGATTAACATCTAATCCAACTTTAAAATTATTTAGAGGTCAAACATACATTTTTGAAATTGATGCAGTAGGAATGCCACTAACATTTAGAACTGCACGTTCATTAGATCCTAGTTTATTGTTTACTACAGGATTAGATGATAGTACTCAAACAGTTGATGTTGGAACTATTACTTGGACAATCCCTGATAATGCACCTGATACATTGTTTTATGTAAATGGCAATGATATTAATGCAAGTGGGCTAATACAAATTGCAGATGCAATTGATAATACAGAAATAGATGTTGACGCTGAGATTATAGGTAAAAAAACTTATACAAGTACTGGCGGAGTAGCTTTTTCAAATGGAATGAAAGTTTATTTCCAAGGAGATGTAACTCCAGTAAAATATGCTGAAGGCGAGTGGTATGTTGAAGGTGTAGGAAGCGAAATTACTTTAGTTAATGAAAAAGATTTAGAAATTCCGGCTACGTATGCAACAGACAAACCTGTACCTTTTGATACTGTAGGTTTTGATAGATTACCTTATAGTAATGCTAATAGTTTTGCAGGTGAAAAAGATTATCTTGTAGTTAATAAAGCATCTAAAAGTCGAAACCCTTGGTCAAGATATAATAGATGGTTTCATAAGCAAGTTATTGAACAAGTAGCTGAACTTACAGGAACGCCTCCAGAACTAGATCAAAATTTTAGAGCAAAGCGTCCTATTATAGAATTTGAAGCAGGATTAAAATTATATAACTTTGGTACTAGTGCTAAAAATGATATTGATTTGCTTGATACATTTACTAAAGATGTGTTTTCAGATGTTGAAGGTGCAATAGGATATAATATTGATGGTATAGATATTGTTGACAATATGCGTATATTGTTTACTGCTGATCCTGACAGTAGAGTATCAGGTAAAATTTTTAAAGTAAACTTTATTACACATAATCTTGTAAGACAAATTAGTCTTGTTGAAGAAACAGACACAAGTCCAATTGAAAATGAAACAGTATTAGTTAGGAATGGTGACACTTATAAAGGTAAGATGTGGTTTTATAATGGTACTGAGTGGAAAGCAGGACAAGATAAAATTGCTTTAAATCAGGCTCCATTATTTGAGTTATATGATAAGGATGGATATGCTCTTTCAGATACAACTTATTATCCATCATCAACATTTGTTGGAAATAAGGTTTTCAGTTATAAACTTGGTGCTGGAGTAGTTAATGATCCTGAATTAGGATTTTCTCTAAGCTATAGAGCTTTAGAAAACACAGGAGACATTTTATTTGATTTTAATTTATTAGCTGACAAATATACATATCAACAAGATAATGCATTATTAACAGGAAAAACTGATATAGCGTTATTACGAGTTTATACTGCTATTAATACGTATACTAATGAGTCTGGTTGGGTTAAAGCTGTTGCACATAGTCGTCAGCTTGTTATAAGACAATATGTAATTGATATTCAATTTAATGATTATGCTATTGATGTTTATGATAGAAGTGGTGATCTAAATGATTTATGGACTAGAGTTTATGTTAACTGGAAGAGACAAGAAGCCTTAACAGATTTCGTAATTAATAGAATTAATGGTATAGCATATATTACATTTGTAAAAGACTTAAAAAAAGATGATGTTGTTTTAATTAAAACCCATAGTGCAACTGACAAAAATGAAAATGGGTATTATGAAATTCCTTGGAATTTAGAAAGAAATCCATTAAATGATAACGTTCTTACATTTACTGTAGGCGAAGTTACCGACCATGTACAAACTGTTACTGAATATAATGATAATTTTATAGGTACGTTTCCTGGTCCTAATAATTTAAGAGATTTAGGAGATTTAGCACCTTGGGGTACAAAATTTATTCAACATAGTGGCCCAGTAAATCTTGCCTTGTATCATATTACTGATAGAACTTCTAATATTATTAAAGCACTTCGATTTGCTAGTAAAGAATACGGAAAGTTTAGACGCATATTTCTTCAAGAAGCAACACGATTAGGTTTTGATGGAGAAATAAGAGAGCACTTTGATCGCTTAATGAAGCAGATTAATAAAAATAAAACTTATGATATGCCATTTTATTTTAGTGACATGGTTGGTGCAGGAACATCATTAAAAGGAAAGCATACTGTAGATGATGTTGACACAAAGTTTTATGCACTATCAACTGATTTTAATTTAGCATCATTGTCAGCACAGTCTGTTTACATTTATAAAAACAAAGTTCAATTACTTCATGGTGTTGATTATATATTTGAAACAGATCATCCAGGGTTTGTTACAATTACAGCGACTAAGGCTGTAGATGATATAATTGAAATTTATGAATATCCGTTATCTGACGGAAGTTATATTCCTGAAACGCCATCTAAATTAGGATTGTATCCTAAATATGAACCAAAGAAATATATTGATAATACCTATCAAACACCAACAGAAGTTATTCAAGGTCATGATGGTAATATTTTTGTTTGTTATGGAGATTATAGAGATGAACTTTTATTAGAATTAGAAAAAAGAATTTTTAATAATATAAAAGTAGAGTATGATAAAACATTAATAGATATTCATGAATTTATTGGTGGTGACAGTAGAGATACAGGATTTAGTAAATGGAATAGAGATAAGACTTTAATTACTGACTTCCTAGGTTGGTTAAACAATGTTGGTAATTTAGATTATACTGATCATAGTTTTTATCAACGAACAAATAGTTTCACATTTAATTATAGTAAAATGACATCTCCGAATGGTAATCAATTAGCAGGATACTGGAGAGCAATTTATAAAGAAGCATATGATACTGATCGTCCGCATACTCATCCCTGGGAAATATTAGGTTATACTATTGAGCCTGCATGGTGGCAAACAGTTTATGGACCAGCTCCATATACTAGAGAAAATAAAATTTTATGGAAAGATGTTGAAGATGGAATTGTTAGAGAACCTGGCAAAGCATTAAAATATCTTACAGCGTATGCAAGAAAAGATATTACAAAACATATTCCAGTAGATGGTGAAGGTAATTTATTAAGTCCGTTAGATAGTAACTATGCTAAAAATTATGTTCTTGCATTAACTGATGATGCTTTTGTTTTTGGTGACGAAGCACCAACTGAAACCGCTTGGCGTAGAAGTAGTGAATATCCTTTTGCATTTATTGTAAGTTGGATACTTAATCAACCAGCTAAAATTATGGGATTAGGGTTTGATAGATCGCGAACTGTTAGAAATTTAGCAAATGAAATTGTTTATAGTAATACTGATAAAAGAATTAGGTTTAAAGATATAGTTTTTCCAAATACATATCTAGATGTAGATAGATCATCTACGGCTGGATTTATCAATTATATCTTTAACTTTGTTAATACACAGGCTGTAGATAGTTATACTTCTTATAAAACCGAGTTAAAGCAAATTAAAAATCAATTAGGATTTAAAATTGCTGGGTTTACTCAGAAATCTAAATTTAAACTATTATTAGATAGTAGAAGTCCATTTAATGAAGGAAATGTTTTTGTTCCTGATGAGAATTATGAAGTATTTTTAAATGCAAGTTCAGTTATTGATTTAGTAAGTTATAGCGGAGTTATTATTGAAAAGAAACCTGCTGGATTTGTTATAAGAGGGTATGATTCTACTAATCCATATTTTAAATATTTTAAGGTTCGTGAGTTATCAGATGATCCAGTAGTAAATGTTGGAGGCGTTTCTGAAAGTTTTGTTAGATGGCAAGCCGGTCAGAAGTATCTTGAAGGACAAATTGTTGAATTTGATAATGAATATTTTACTGTTAAGACATCACATGATGCTGATGTAGATTTTGAAGCTACTAACTTTGTTAAATTAGCTGAATTACCTATAAGTGGTGGACGTGATGCGTTCTTTAGACGTCAGTTTGATCAGACACCTCCTCTTATTAATAGTATAAAAGAAATTTCGTATGGTACTTTATTTACAACCATTCAAGGTGTTGTTGACTTCTTATTAGGTTATGGACATTGGTTAAAATCTAAAGGGTTTGATTTTAATTTCTTTAATCCCGATATTAATTTAGTTGAAAATTGGGAGTTAAGTGCTAAAGAATTTTTATTCTGGACTACACAGAATTGGGCTGATAATAGTGTAATAACTTTAAGTCCAGCCGGTAATCATTTATCATTTAAAAGAGAACTTCATGTTTCGGATAATATTTTTGATAGTTTTTATGACTACACACTTTTAAAAGCTGACGGGACAAAATTATTAAAAGAATTTATTGATGTTTATAGAGGTGCTGAAGGTGAATTTAAAATTACAGCAAAAAATAGTGCTGATGGTGTATATGCTGTTAAGTTACCATTAATACAAAAAGAACACGTTGTTTTAATAGACAACCATACTGTTTTTAATGATATAATATATGATTTAGAACCAGGATATAGACAAGAACGAGTTAAAGTTATAGGTTATCGTACAGATGATTGGAATGGAAGTTTAAATATTCCAGGGTTTGTTTATGATAATGCAATTTGTACTGAATGGGCTGAATATAAAAAATATGCTGTTGGTGATACAGTAAAATATAAAGAATTTTATTATCTTGCTAAACAAAAAATCGAAGGAGCAGAGTCTTTTGATGCTTCTTTATGGGAGCGGTTAAGTAAGAAACCTACTTCTGTATTAAGACCCAACTTAGATTATAAAGCAAAACAATTTAAAGATTATTATGATTTAGATACAGATAATTTTGATACAGAACAGCAAGTAATAGCCCAACATCTTATTGGATATCAAAAAAGAGAGTATCTTTCAAACATTATTAATGACGATGTTAGTCAGTATAAATTTTATCAAGGATTTATTCAAGATAAAGGTACACAAAATAGTTTAACAAAACTGTTTGATGCTTTAAGTAATGCAGATAAAGATAGTATTGATTTTTATGAAGAGTGGGCTGTTAAGTTAGGACAATATGGGTCTTCAGATGGATTTGATGAAATCGAATTTAAATTAGATGAAGGCAAATTTAAATTAAGTCCTCAACCAGTCGAATTAGTTGATACTGTTTCAGGAATAGAAACAGATTTAATTTATCGTATACGACCATTTGAAGTTTATTTAAAACCAAATGGTTATAATCATAAGCCATTTCCAACACATACAAAAGAGTTTGAATATGTGCGAACAGCAGGATTTGTTAATGAAGAAGATGTTCAATTAACAGTTGCAAAATATGATGACATTCTTAATGCTTCTATTACAGATTTAAGTGTTGGTAATTATATTTGGGTTGGTCAATATAGAACATCATGGGATGTTTTCAAGTATGTAAGAACAGTAGACAGAGTTGTACAAGTAACTTCAGATAATGACGCCGGAACAACAACAATAACTCTTAATGAACAAGCTGTATATGACGCAGATGAAATTATAGGTGTACTTGATGTTACTGGTGCAGAAAAATTCTTTAAAGTTAAAAGTGTTTCTCTAGGAAATATTATTTGTTATGCAAATGGTACAACAGAAGATGTACCAATAGCTGATGGATTTGTTACTAAATTTATTTCAGCTAGAGTTGCCACGGTAGCAGAAGCAAATGTTAGAGTTCTTAATAGTCACTTAAACGTAGGTGAATTAATTTGGATTGATAATGATGATCAAGGACGTTGGGTTGTATTAGAAAATAAACCAACATATAGTTCATTCCAACAGATTCCTAATGTTAACACTGGTGAAGGACATTTATTTGGTAAAGTTATTGCGACTGATCAAAGAAATACAATTTTAATTGTATCAGCCGCTGAATACGAAAAAGTTTATGTGTTTACTAGAGTTTCAGATAATGTAGATTATACTCATAGACAAACAATCGATGCTCCAACAGAATTGTATGGTGATGTTGGAGATCCACCAGCAAAGTTTGGTCAAGCTGTTGCATTAACTGATGATGGTAATCATTTAGTTATTGGGGCTCCCCATGCTAGTAATGTAAGAACTAAATGGAAAGGTGACTTTGATGGCGGAACATCTTATGTTACTGGTGACATTGTTAGGTATTTAGAAGCTTTCTGGGAAGCACAATTTGATATAGCGGCGGCAACTGGTGCATTATTATTTCCTAGTTTTTATTCAACGTCATTTATTCACGAAGCAAATTATGATGCCTTAAGCAATTCATATCCAAAAATAGTTTATGCTATAAGAGGTGATTATGGATTAGATGTTACTACAGATCACATATTAATTAGAGCTCCAGTTGAACAATATAATGGATCAGCTGAAAATGATAAAGTAATTATTAACTGGCAAGAATTTTCACAAAATTATCCAACTGGTATTTTACCGTGGGGTGCAACAGGTCCAGGTGTTGCGGCAATAGAAGGTCAAAAAGTTATTGCGGCAAAAATTGATGCTATTTTATATGTTGACAATTTAATACGCATTCCAACTGTTGGAGATTCACTATCGTCGGCTACAGCCGTTGGTGAAGTACAATATATTCGAATTGAAAATGTTAGTCAAGCAATAATTTATATGAAAGATGTTAGTGGAGAATTTCTTGCTACAGATGAAATTTTCTTAAACGCAGTAAGTTGTGGAACATTTGAAAAAGTTCAACCAGGCACACACCCAGAAGTATTTGGCGGATGGTGGAGGATTGACGGAATACCTACGTTTACTACAACTGTAAACGAAGCACAAGAAATTGCAATACCAAATATTATAGGTCAAGATTTTATAACTTCAAGTGAATCAAGATCACCAGTTCCGTTTAGTAATACAATGGATGATGTTCGTGCATTAAGTCTTATTACAGATCCAACAAGAGGCGGCAGACTAGGACATTTAAGTTATTATGATAAACTTGGATTACCGAATTTAAGTGAACTTTGGTTTGTAAGAGCACCTAAAACTTTTACAGATTTAGCTGATAAAGATGATGAGTTTAAAATGTGGGTTAATACTATTAGAGGAGGGGTTGATCCTATTTCAGTTTTTGATCCTGCGTCATTAGGTTTAACATTTACATATCTCAATGATTCAACTCATACAATTTTTGATCTATGGTCAGGATATATTGATATAACATTTACAAACTTTGATTTAAGTGGTGATCCTTATGTTCCTTTAGAAAATCAAGTTATTATTGATAATACTACAGGTGCTGAAGCTACAGTTACGTATATACAACAACAATTATTAACAGCTAGAGTATTTGTAACTGGTCGAGCTGGAACATTTAGTTTCGGATTTAATAATAGTGCAACAAGTACTATTAGTATAAAAGATGCTATTAGCCCTGGCGTCAATCGTTTATCTGGGAGATTAGATCATGCGGATATGGATAGTACGGCTACAGGTAAGATGGTGGTTGTTAAGAACACGGATTCAGCTCAGTTACCAGTTACTTCGCCGAGTTTTCAAAATGAATTAGAAGTACATTTTTATTCTAGCAGTGAAGTTAGTGGAATTGCTAGAATACCTAATTATCCAACACCACTAAACAAAGACTGGTTACAACAATATAATATTCCTGCACACGCAGAAGGTGTTGTCAATGATAAAGACGACTGTGGTATCATTTTAACTTATGATAAGACTGCTAATGGAGAGTATTCATTAAACCACGGATATATTTCTGAACATACGGCTACAGGTACAGAATTTGGCGACCAAATAGAGTTTGCTACAAATGGATTATTACATTATCTTTATGTTGGTACGCACGATCCAGGGTCATTTGGTTCACCTGGTAGGGTATACTTGTTTAATCATGGTACTGATAGTACTGGAGAAGTATTCGATTATGCAACTGGAAAAGATAAAGATTATAAAGGTGTATTTGATGTAGCTCAAGCATACTATGAAAATGATATTGTTTTATATGATGAATATTTCTGGCAAAGTAAAACTAATTTACCGGCAGGTGTTTGGAGTCCATCACTTTGGACACAATTATCATCGCATATAGATTATATAGGATATATTCCTAATGATTTAGGGTTAACAGTTGACGACGAAACTATTCTTGATCAAAGTCTTCTTGCAAATTTTGGTCCATTTACAACTAATAGAGATGGAAATATTTTAGTTGTTGTAGCTGAATATACTAGTGGTGATCCTAAAGTACTTGTTTATAGATTAAACAACGGACACTATGAATTTAGCCAACAAATTGTAACACCGGTAGCAGGTATAGGATTTGGTTCAGCTGTTGCAGTTTCAGACGATGGAACTTTAATTGCCATTGGTGCACCACTCCAAGATGAAGTAGAGACTAATAATGGCGCTGTTTATGTTTATATACAAGAGGCAGGTAGCTTCATATGGTCACAAACACTTTATAGTCCAGAAACTGATGTAGCGGAAAGATTTGGAGCAACACTAGACTTTGATAAAAACAATTTAGCTGTTTCATCTCGTGGTGGAGATCTTATAGCATCTACAACATTTGATGCAAATATTACAATCGTACCTACGTCCTGGGATAATAATCTTACTCAGTTTAAAGTTGTTAATGAAGATAGTGGCCAAGTTCTTATTTTCCAAAGATTTAATAATACATTATTGTATAGTGAAAAATTTGTTTTTAATAATCCTGTAACAAGACGTTTTGGTGATTATTTATTATTTACAGATAATCATGTTTATGTGGCAATGCCCGAATTAACTATAACACCAACTGATAATTTTCAGGGAACAATAATTGATTTTAGACGCGAAAGAAATGTTTTGTCGTGGCAAACTTTACGTTCACCACTTGACCAAGTTGACCTAAAACAGTTCAGAGGCGTGTTTATTTACGATACAGAAACAAATAAGCTAGGTTCTCAAATAGATTATATTGATCCAATACAAGGAAAAATTTCCGGTATAGCTGAAGAAGAAATATCATTTAAAACGTTATATGATCCAGCAGTATATACAATTGGTACAGCACCGTCTAATGTTGATACGTCAAATTATTGGAGTAAAAACTATGTTGGAAGACTTTGGTGGGATTTAAGTACAGTAAAATATCATAATCCTTATCAAGGAAGTATAATTTATCAAACTGCTAATTGGAATAAATTATTTAAAGGTTCTTCAATTGATGTTTACGAATGGGTTGAAACAGAGCTGTTACCTTCACAATGGCTTGAACAAGCAGATACTGAAGAAGGTTTATCAAAAGGAATTAGCGGAGTACCTAGGTTTGATGATAATACTTTAGTATCAACTAGAGTTTATAATAAAGCGGCACAGTCTTTTTCAAATAAGTTTTACTATTGGGTTAAAAATAGAAAATTTATTCCTTCTGAGAAGGAGTGGAGAAAAACAAGTGCATATGATGTAGCACAATTAATTGAAGATCCTAAAGCTCAAGGATATAAGTTCGCGGCTCTATTAGCAGATAATAGATTTGCATTATATAATACTGATGCTTTATTCAATGATGTAAATTCAGCAGTTAATTTCCGTTACTGGACTATTGAGAATCCAAATAATATTCATAATGAATATCAAGTTTTAAGTGAAGGATTAGACACAAGTAGACCTAAAGCTGATGTAGAACGTAAGTGGTTTGATAGTTTAATAGGATGGGATACAAATTATAGAGCAGTACCTGATACTGATTTAAGTCCTAAACAAAAATATGGTTCATTAAATAGTCCGCGACAAAGTTGGTTTGTAAATCGGCTTGAAGCAGTAAAAGAAGTTATTGAACGAGTTAATAGAGTTCTTAAACAACATATTATCGTTGATGAATATGATCTTAGTAAGTTAAAAGAAGTTGATGTAATACCAACGTTAAATTCTGGTAAGTTCGATCAATCAGTTGATACGTATGCAGAAATTGTTTATGTAGGTACTGCAAATATTAAACAAGCAGTATTAACACCTATTTGGCTAAATGGCAGATTAGAGCGAGTTGAAATTGCTGATGGTGGTAGAGGATATAAAGTACCACCAACATATGAATTTGTTAACATTGGGAATGGTACTGCCGCAGAACTTATTTTAACAATTGATACTCTAGGAAAAGTTAATAGTGTAACTGTTAAACACGCCGGAAGAAATTATCCTAACGATACTGGATTAATAGTTAGAAGATATAGTACACTTGTTAAAGCAGATGAAAATATTACTGGTAAATGGTCAATTCATGCTTATAATACTGCTAACACATTATGGGAAAGAACAGACAGTCAAGCGTATAATGTTCCTGATTTTTGGGGTTATATTGATTGGTATGCGATAGATTATAATCAGTTTACAAACGTTGATTATCTAATTGATGAAAGTTATCTATTAACATCTTTAGATGATGATATTGGTGATATTGTTAAAATTAAAACAGTTGGTACAGGCGGTTGGCTATTATTAAAGAAAATTAATAGCGTAGTAGATGCAGATTACACTACAAATTATGAAACAGTTGGTAGACAGAACGGAACAATTAAATTTGCATCAAGTCTATATAATTATCCAACTTGGAATATAGGTTATGATAGTTTAAGTTATGATACAAGTGATTATGATAATCAACCAGTACACGAATTCAGATTAATTTTAGAAGCATTACGTGATGATATTTTTATAGATGATCTTGCAGTAGAATATAATAAATTATTCATAGCAAGTTTACGCTATGTATTTTCAGAACAAAAATTTGTTGATTGGGCATTTAAAACAAGCTTCATTAAGGCAAAGCATAATATTGGAGAGTTAGCTGAAAAAGTTACTTTCCAAAATGATAATCTTCCAAGTTATGAAGCATTTGTTGGAGAAGCTAAACCTTATAAAACAAAGATTAGAGAATACTTAACTTCTTATACAAAATTTGATAATACTAATTCAATAACAACTGATTTTGATTTACCACCAGCTTATAAAACAGAAGCTGGAAAAATTATACCATCGTCATTAAAAATTAAAGATGATGTGTTATATGGTGTAGATCCTGGACTTGTAAATTATCCAAACAAACATTGGAAAGATAATTTAGGGTATGAAGTTGTAATGATTCAAATTAAAGATGGCGGCACAGGATTTCTTGAAGTTCCAGTTATTACAATAAGTGGAGGCGGCGGCACAGGAGCCAAGGCACAAGCATATATCGGTGTCGGCGGAGCAATTACTTGGATTAAGTTAACAAATGTTGGCTCAGGATATCTATCAGCACCGACAGTTACAGTTAATGGTACACAATCAGAAGGTAGTAAACCAGCAGTTGTTTCTGCAAAACTTGGTAATGGAAAAATACGTAGTGCTCACATTATATCAAGATTTGATAGAGTTAGTGGAGCATTTTTAATTACTACTCTTGAAGAAACAGAATCCTTTACTGGTAATGCAAGTAAACAAAAGGTTGATTTAAAATGGCCAATGGATGTAAGACCTAGTCAAATTTATATTACAATTAATGACGTTGAGTTATTAACAAGCGAATATACTTTTAAAAATATTGCTTATACAGACAAATCATATACAAGATATAGAGGACAAATATTCTTTACAGAACCTCCAGCTAATTTAGCCTCAATAGTAGTCAAATATAGTAAAGCTATTGATATGCTTCAGGCACAAGATCGTATTAATTTATTTTATAAACCAACTGACGGAATGTTAGGGAACGATATATCACAATTAATGGAAGGTATTGATTATGGTGGTGTAGAAGTTAGAAGCTTTGACTTTGGTGGAGGCGCAGGTTGGTTTTCAGAACCTTGGTTTACATCAACTTGGGATACTTTTGATAATACATTTGAAGACGAAGTATTTCAGCTAGATGGAAGCACAAATATTTTTAATCTTGCTCAACCATTAGCAGATGGTGTACTTTATAATGTATACAAAAATGGTGTTAGAGTAGACGATCCAGAATATGATGGCAGTACTGTACCTGGTAATCCTAGTGCAGTTATGCAAACAATTACAGGCGACGGCGTTACACAAACAATTACTTTAAATGAAGAATTAATACCAACAGTTGATGGTGATGTTATTATTATTAGAAAAGCAACTAGTGACGGTAGTTTTATTCCAGATCCTGATGCTTATGATACAGCATTACAAGGTGGCGATTTAGCTTACCAAACAGCTAAAGGACTTTTGTCAGAAGAAATTGTTGTTGATGGTGATGGGTTTATTACTCCATTAACTTCTAAAGGTCCTGAAGAATTAATTCCAGGACAAGTTATGGATACTGTAGATTTTAGAGTTTATGATAGAACTGCGGATGGCTCGTGTATTATTAGTAGTCATAATTACTTTGGGGATGGATCAATTAGTAAATTTCCTATTAACCAATTGCCAGCAAGTCAAAAAGATTTATTTGTAAAAGTAAATGGAATAATTTTAGATACTACAGAATATACTGTAAATTATCAAACTAAACAAGTAGAATTAGTTACTGTACCACAGCTTAATGAACTAGTACATATTTCAACAATGTCTAATAATGGTGAAAAGATTCTTGACTTAGATAAGTTTATAGGTGATGGTTCAACGTCACAATTTGTAACACCGGTAGTTTATAAATTAGGACTAACATATACATTAACAGTAGATGGTGAAACAGTAACTACTGATTTATCAGAAACAGATGCTACATATGAAGTTCCTGGTAGGGCAGTATTTAAATTAGGAACGATTCCAGATCCTGGAGCAATCATTCAGTATGTAATTTATGATAGTACTAGTCAAGTGTTTAGTCAAGTAACAACAGATGAATTTGTTGGTAATGCTGTAACGACTAAATTTACTTTAAGTCAAACTCCGTTCACTAGTGAACCAGAAAGTCATAATATTATCGTTAAACTTGGTAATGAGATTTTGAATGCAGGATATAATCAACAATTTACAGTTGTACCACAACGTGAATACCAATTAAGAGAATGGCAACTTGCAACAGCAACATTTGGTGCTAATAATGTTCTAGTCTATTTGAATGGTGTTGCGATAGAACTTAATACAAAATGGCGTTGGGATACCTTTAACGGATCGGTTGTGTTGTTTGATGATGTAGGAGTAAATGGAGATACATTAGAAGTGTTTATTGTTGATAGTGGTGATTATCAACTTGGATATTTTGATGTTGGTACAAGTTTATTTGTTAAAACACCAGATGATGTTTATTTAGATACTCCACCACCTTTTGGTGTAAAACTTACAATATATAAATTTAGTAAGCATGATATTAGAAAAATTAAAAGAGAAACATTTGATGTTGTGGCTAGAAATGCTGTTACAGTTGGAACAGATGGTTATACTGAATTCCATCAATTAACTAATGGAATAGTTAGATTACGTGAAGAAGCCATTGATGCTGAATATGTATGGGTTACATTAAATAAGGTATTATTAACTCCAAGTATTGATTATTATGTTACTGATGATAGAAAACATATTAAAATTGTAAGTGATATTGACCCTGATGATAAGATAGAAGTGATTCATTTTACTAATCCTGTTATTGTTCCAAAATTTGGATTCAGAATCTTTAAAGATATGTTAAACCGAACACACTATAAGCGTCTTGGAGATAGTAATAAATATACATTAGCAGAAGATTTACATTGGTACGATAGTCGAATTTATGTAACAAATTATGATAATTTACCACTTCCTAATAAGGATAAAGGTATACCAGGAATAATTTTTATAAATGGCGAACGTATAGAGTACTATTTGAAGGAAGGCGGAGCCATTAGGCAATTACGTAGAGGTACTTTAGGTACAGGTGTTGCAGAGTTACACAAAGCAGGGTCAGATTTATTTGATCAGAGTGCAACTCAAACAGTACCATATAAAGACGAAATATTAACGCAGGTTTTTGAAGCGGATGGATCAACGAATGCTGTAACTGTTGATTTTATCCCAAAAACCGTTAATGAATTTGAGATCTTTGTAGCAGGCAAGAGATTACGCAAAGTTTCAATTAGTTCATTTGATAAAACTGTTGATTTAGACAGTCCTGAAGCAGATATCACTTTACCTGCTGAATTTAGTGTAGATGGGACAACGTCGACAGTAATATTATTAAATACACCAGCTATTAATAGTAAAATTATAGTGGTGAGAAAGCTCGGAAGAACCTGGACAGATTCAGGAGTTCCGTTACATAGACAGGAAAATAACATAGGGCGTTTCTTAAGAAGTGCAGAGGCAACGTTACCTAAATAAATACACTTGTAGGATATTAATATGATAGACAACTTTAATGAACAAAACGGTGTACTTTTAGAAGGACACATTAAGATTTTTGACCCAGACTCGGGTGAAATATTAGTGAATAAGCGAAATGCAATTCATTATGAAAACATGAGTCTTGCGTTAGCTGAAAGTCTAGCGAACCAGGGTCAAGGGTTTATTAATAGCATGGTTTTTGGCAACGGAGGAACATCTGTTGATCCAACTGGTATTATTACCTATTTGTCACCAAATTCAACAGGTACTAACGCTAGTTTATACAGTCAAACACATACTAAAGTAATTGACGATAATTCGATTAACAATACAGATCCTACAAGAAATAAGCTAGAAACTCGCCATGTTAGTGGTACAAATTATACAGACATTTTAGCAACTTGTTTATTAGATTATGGTGAACCTAACGGACAAGATGCAATTGATAATGCAACAGGAAGTGAAAGCCTTTATGTATTTGATGAGTTAGGACTTGTAAGTTATGCAACTTCAGGTACTGGTAGATTATTAACTCATGTAGTTTTCCATCCAGTGCAAAAGAGTTTAAATAGATTAATTCAAATAGATTATACCGTAAGGGTACAAAGTCTAACTGGCTTTAATGAGGCGTAAGTAAATGGCATATCTAGTATCACATACTGACCTAGCAAATAAAGGTACTATTACAGTTGAAGATAATACAATTAACCAGGTTACTAGTTTAGATATTCCTGGACGTAATACTACGGCTTATGGTACAGCTATTGCAGATAGCTTTTTACACTTACTAGAAAATTTTGCTTTTAATACATCACCACGAAATCCTGTAGAAGGTCAGCTTTGGTATGATACTACAGTAGGAGTTAACCAGTTAAAAATCTTTGATGGTACAAATTGGATTTCTGCAAGTGGATTAAAAAAAGCAACAAACGAACCTGCCGCTAATCAATCAGTTGTAGGTGACTTATGGGTTGATACTGATAACCAACAACTTTATCTTTATACAGGTTCAGGATGGATATTAGTAGGTCCGTCATTTAGTGATGGATTATCAACTGGCGTAAAGCCAACAGTTCTTATTGGAACTGATAATGTTTCTTATACAGTTTTAAAAGTAGAAGTTAGAGCAAAAATACTTGCAATTATTTCAACAGATAGTTTTACACCAAAGATTGTTATTACTGGATTTACTACAATTAATCCAGGATATAATTTAAGTACAGCAGACATTACAGGTGATGGTACTGGAAAATATTATGGTACGGCAGAAAAAGCAGAGAACTTACTTGTTCTTGGAGATAGCGTACCGGCATCAAGTTTCTTAAGAAATGATGTACTCAGTACAAGTTTATTTCCACTTAAAATTAAAAATAATTCAGGTATCATTGTTGGTGCCGATAGTGCATTATCAATTGGCGTAGAAGGTCAAGCAGGAATCATTGCCCACCAAACTTCAGGATCAAATATTGATGTTAGGGTTAATGATGCTGGTGACGTAAAAACAGTAATTAGAATTGATTCACAAGCTAAAGTAGGTATTAATAATTTATCACCAGACCAATCATTAGATGTTGTTGGTAACATTCAAACTGATAGTTCATTACTAGTTGAAGGAACTACAGAGGCGTCAACGATTAGTACAGGAAGTATTACAACTAAAGGCGGCGTAGGAATTGCGAAAAAATTATTTGTTGGCGGAGATTCTAATGTTGCAGGATTACTTACAACACAAAACATTGTTCCTAATTTAACATTAGCACGTAATCTAGGAACGTCAAATGAACAATGGTTAAACGTTTATGCACAAACATTTGTTGGTAATTTAACAGGTAATATTACAGGTACAGTTAGTGGGCGTTCGGGATCAGCAGATAAACTTGCAAGTCCAACAACGTTCCAAATGACTGGAGATGTTTCAGCACCATCGTTTAGTTTTGACGGACAAGACGAGAGTACTAAAACATTTACTACATCTATTGCAAATAGTTTTATTGCTAATAAAGATGAAAGTGCTTTTAGTCAAGTTGATGACGAAATATTAATTAATAGAATAAGTGGAGACACTGGCGTATTTAAAGTTAATAGAAATAACTTATTTGCTTCAATTCCAACAATGCCAATTGGAATGATTAGTCCATATGGTGGATTAACTGCTCCGCAAGATTGGTTACTTTGTGATGGACGTGAAGTTGCTGTTGCATTGTATCAAAATTTGTTTAGTATTATTGGTTATAATTTTAAAGATCAAACATTAGTTACAGCAGGATTTTTCTGCTTACCAGATATGAGAGGTAGGTTTCCATTAGGTATTGACGACATGGGCGGAACAGCGGCTAATACTGTTTCAAGTTCAGCGGCTGATAATATGGGAACACACGCAGGATCAGAAACACAAGAAGTTGGACTTGGAAACTTGCCAGAACACGAACACGATTTAAGAGGTGATAGTGGAGACCAATATTATGCTTATAGAAAAGTTCCTGGATCACCAAATGATGCAGAAGCAATAGTATATGGTGCATTAGACGGAGCCACAGGCGGACAAGCATATCCAACAAGCGGTGGAGTATTAACAACGCAACAGGTACCATTGGGGCAACCTGTTGATATTATGAACCCATATATGGCAGTAAATTATATTATATATGCAGGTGTAGTGGAAGAAGTATAATGAGTTATAAGTTAAACAAATCCGATGGAAGTTTATTAGTTGATTTAGTTGACGGTCAATTAGATACTACAACAACTGATATATCTCTAATTGGAAAAAACTATTCAGGATTTGGTGAAGCATTAAATGAAAATTTAATTAAGATGCTTGAGAACTTCTCAAAGTCATCTGCTCCTAGTAATCCTTTAATTGGTCAACTTTGGTATGATACAGCAACACAACGAGTAAAAGTTTATGATGGTACTGGATTTAGAACTAGTGGTGCACCAGCAGTTCAGTCTGGACAACCAAGTTCATTAGTTGCTGGCGATCTTTGGATTGATAGTGATAATAATCAACTTTATTTTTATGATGGAAGTGATTTAGAATTAGCTGGGCCGATCTATACTAAAACACAAGGTAAAAGTGGATTCGAAATTGCTACACTTATAGATACATTTAATAATAGTCATGTTGTGATGAAATATTTTATTGCAGGAACTATTGTTGGTGTGTGGAGTAATTCCGATTTTACACCGGCAACAGGATTTGCTATTTCTGGTATAACTGGAGAAATTAAAAAAGGTTTTACGCCTGTTAGTATTGAGGATTTTAGATATCGAGGAATTGCCGACCAAGCTAGTGCATTAAGAGATGCGTTTGGAAATGTTAAATCAGCGTCACAATTTTTACCTGCAGATGCTTCAGCAACTACAACTGGTGCATTAACGATACAAAACTCAAGTGGACTTACTATTGGGTTAGCACAAAATAATATTTTAAAAGTAGTAGGTACATCGTTTGTTACTGAAAATCAATTATCTAATCATGATTGGAAAGTTAGAGTTAGAAAACCAACAGGCTTTATTGATGCGTTAGTAGTTGATACATCAGAAGAGCATTTCGGAGTTTTTAAATCAGATCCACAATATGCACTCCACGTTGGGGGTGATATGAAAATTGAAGGCGACTTTTTAGTAGGTGGCGCTTCGGTTTTTGTAGAAACACAGAATTTAAGAATAGAAGATAAAAATATTGAATTAGCAGTAACGAGTGATAGTACTGTACTTGATAATGCTGGAGTAGATGGTGGAGGTATAATACTTAAATCATCACAATTAGATAAAGAATTTGTATGGCTAAACAATTCACTCTCACCTTTCGACCCAGCATCAGAAGGATCTTGGACATCAAGCGAAAATCTTAATATAGCCGCAACAAAAGGTTATTATGCTGAAGGTGAACCAGTAATAAACAAAACAGAAATAGGTGTAACAGTAACTAAAGCAACTGGCCTAACGCAAGTAGGTACACTTACTACTTTAAGTGTTGATGATATTACGCTTAATGGAAATACTGTTTCAACTAGTACTAGTGGACTACAAATTACTAGTACAGGGTCTATTGCTATTACAAATAATCAAAAAATTACAGGATTAGCTGATCCAACACTAAATCAAGATGCGGCAACAAAGTTTTATGTAGATGATCAGATCAACTTAGAACCAGTTGTTATGAGTTTAGATATATCAAAAGCAGGCGGAGTAACATTAACGAATGCCGAAATTGCTACAATAATTGAGGATGTATATCCAGCGGCAAATAAGAAACCAGGTACGTATGCTTATATAATAACTTCTTCAATAACAGGAGCAACTGTAAGCGGAATTAATGTAGATACACCAGTTTTAACAAAATCATTTATAGCAGTTGACTCAAATGGTGTACAGAACGAAAGTGTATTGCAAGATATTGCATTTACTGCCGCAAGTGGTACTGTACAAGTGGTATTAGACAGAGGATTAAGACGATTTCACGTTGTAGGTACAGCATGGGTTTTCCTTGATGAACCGCCATCCAGCGGTGGGTTATGGTAATAAATGATAAATATACTTACAAGGGGTTAAAGTATGGCATATACAATAGATAGATATAGTGGTGTAACACTAGTAGTCGTAGAAGACGGTACAGTTGATCAAACTACTGACATTAAATTAGTAGGTAAAAACTATGCAGGATACGGCGAAATTCAAAATGAGAATTTCTTACATATACTAGAAAATTTTAGTGGTGCGGCACAACCTCCAAAAGCCATTTCAGGGCAAATTTGGTTTGATGCAACATCAAGTAAATTAAAATTTTATGATGGTTCTAAATTTAGAACTACAGGCGGTGCTGAAGTTGCCACTACTGCTCCAGCAGGATTAGCCACTGGTGATTTATGGTGGGATTCTGCAAATGAACAATTATATGCTTTTAACGGGTCAGGATATGTATTAATAGGACCTCAAGGTATTGGCGCTACTGTTTCACAAATGGTTACTTCAACGGTTCGTGATACTACTAGTGTAAACAGAATTATTATTAAATCAACGGTAAATGATGAAGTAATCTTTATTATTAGTTCAGTAGCATTTACAATTGACTCAACAGACCCAACTAACGCTATTACAGGTTTTGATAGTATTAAAAAGGGCTTAACATTACGTAATACAACAAACGCAACAGGTGGAGTAACTAGTTCAACAGACTTTTATTGGGGAACTGCAAGTAACGCCTTACTATTAAACGGTAAAGCTGACACAGATTTTGCTCTTGCAGGATCAGGTGCATTTACATCATTAACAACATTCGCAGATGCTGGTATTGCCATTGGTGATTCCAATGACATGAAGATTTATATTGAGAATGATAATGAAGGTGTTATACAAAACCAAGTTGGTACAAAAATTAAATTTAAAGTTGATGATGATGTAGGAGCTGTTAAAGAACCTCTTACAATTACTGCCGTAGGAATGTATCCACCAATAACAGATATATTTACTTTAGGAACATCAACATTAAAATTTGCAAATGTTTATTCAACTGCTTTTACAGGATTGGCTTCACAAGCTGAAACACTTAAAGTAGGTGCTAATTTTAGATCCGCAGATACTGCCGCAACTAATAATACAGTTGCAGTTAGAGATGGTAGCGGTAATTTATTTGCAAACTTATTCACAGGTACAGCTACAGCGGCACAATATGCTGACTTGGCAGAGAAATATACAACTGACCAAGAATATGCGTTTGGTACAGTAGTTTCAGTATCAGGACACGGTACAGGTTCAGAACTTGAAGCGTGTAATGTAACAAACGAAAATAAAGAATTAGGATTTACTGCACCAGCACCAGTAGGTGTTATTAGTGAAAACCCAGCATACTTAATGAATTCAGATGCTGATGGACAAAATGTTGCACTTAAAGGACGAGTTCCAGTAAGAGTAATTGGCGCAGTTACTAAAGGAATGAATATTTACGCAGGACCTTCAGGAACAGCTACTACAATAATTGAAAATTCAGCAATGATCGTAGGTGTTGCCCTCGAATCAAATACTAGTACTTCTGAAAAACTAGTAGAATGTATATTAAAGGTATAAGAACATGGCAGTTGGCGATATTATCACAGCGGCTCGACACAACAATTTACAGAGTCGTGTTGCAACCATTATGGGAACAGGTTCCGGAGACGATGGTTACGGCCAAGCTCTAAACAGTTCGCAAGTTGCCGCGGCTGAAACAGTAACAGCAACACATATGGCGTTGCTTTTTAATGACATTTCCGCAGGTAGAAAACACCAAACAAATACTGCACCTAGTGATATAGCTCTTATTGCCACAACTGATGTAATTGAAGATGATAACGCTATTAATAAAAAAGGTGTTGCTCAGTATGAAAGTTTAACTACTACATTAGAAAATGAAAAATTCAATATTGATGTAAATCAAGGTACTGCTGAAGCGGCTATTCAAGCTCAGTATACTACTTCTTGGAACGGTCAACTTGATCATCTATTAAATGTAACATTTACAGATAGTGATCACGCAAGACATTTTTTCAATGCTGGCGGCGAAATCCGTTTTTCGGCAAATCTTGCATCATTTCCAGCTGAAGCTAAATCAATTAACTGGGCTACAATATTATCTAATATGCAAACAGTAAAATTTACCTATACAGCTACAGCATCTATTGGTGGATCAGGTACTGGTTCATCTATTGGTTATCATGATGTTACTACAAGTTTTCAATCAATATTTGATAAAGCAGGTTCAGGTCAATATACAGAAAACCATTATATTATAGAAGTAAAAGGAAATACAACACCTAATCCTGATGTATTGCAATTTAGAATCAATTTTAATGATGATGATCCTACAGACCCAGGTACTCCAACTGATGAATTAGTTAGTGGTACTCTTTCAAGCATTATAACACAATTCCGTCCAACTGGTGTAAACGTTGCAGTTCCAACACCAACTTATGCTACCGATCCAGGTAGTAACTTAACCTAATTTAAACTCTCCAAAACATTTTTACTGTAAATATACTACTAGTATAGGAGACAGTTATGGATGAACGGTTAGCCAAAGCATTAGATTTTTCTAATTACATGGTTACGCTTAATAACCAAAAGCGTGTTTTAAAAGAAAAATATTATGAAAGTGCAGTTCATTATTTTAATGGTGGCCAATTTTCAGTAACTAAAGAATTAATTACGTTTGTTAATATGTTATGTAGTAAAGGTAATGATTCTGATATAGTATTGCTTGATGATAATGATACTCCAATTAAAATTGATGATTTAATTAAGTTTTTTGATGATATTTTAGACATATATTTTACAGCTACTAACGAATATCAAACTGAGTACGAAAAAATTAGAACCAAAAGAACCGTTGATGGGTTAGTCCAGAATGAGCAATCATAAGCAAGGTATTTTAATTATTGCTAAAAATAATGCTCAAATTGATTATATAAAACAAGCACATTTTCTAGCAAAGCGTATTAAGGAATATTTAAATCTTCCTACATCTATAATTACGGATAGCGTAGAATACCTACATGAAACCTATACAGATTATAAAACTGTATTTGATCAGGTTATAGAAGTGCCGTATACTAGTGCTCCTAGTAGTAAACGTTATTATGATGGTACTAACGTATATAAACAGTTAGAATTTAAGAATGATTTAAGAACTAGTGCATATGATTTAACACCATATGATGAAACATTAATGCTAGATAGTGATTACATTGTAAGTAATAGTTTATTCAAGCATTGTTTCACACAAGATCATGATTTTTTAATTTATAAAGATGCACATGATTTAAGTGGTTATAGAAATGATCCACAATTTGTTCATATTAGTGATACTAGTGTTGATTTTTATTGGGCTACTTGCGTATTTTTTAGGAAGACAGAAACTAATAAAATATTTTTTGACTTAACAAAACATATTCAAGAAAATTGGTATCATTATAATAGTATCTTTCAAGTTAACAGAAGTACTTTTCGTAATGATTGGGTGTTTAGTATTGCAGTACATATAATGAATGGTTATCAACGAGGTGATTTTTCACATTCGCTACCTGGTAAATTATACTTTACAAGCGATAAGGATATTTGTTGGGAAATAAAAGACGATCAGTTTTTATTTTTAATACAAAAAGAAAAATTTTTAGGAGAATATACCCCTTTAAAAATTAAAGGTAGTAGTGTTCATGTAATAAACAAGTTTAGTCTTAATAGGATAATAGACAATGCGTAAAGGTTTTGTATTTTTAGCACAAAATAGTGAAAATGATTACGTAAAACAAGCGTGTCTATTAGCTATGAGTTTAAAAGCAACTCAAAAAGACTGTAATATTTGTTTAATTACTAATGATGATGTTCCAGCAAAGTATAAAAAGCTATTCGATACCATTAAAGAAATTCCATGGGAAGATAGTGCAGAAGATAAAAAGTGGAAAGTAGATAATCGTTGGAAATTATATCATGCATCACCGTATGACGAAACAATTGTACTTGATACAGATATGTTAGTATTACAAGACTTAAAAAATTGGTGGACATTCTTAAAAAATTATGATTTATTTTTTGTTAGTAATGTTTATACGTATAGAGGAGAGCTAATAACAAGCGATTATTATCGTAAAACATTTACTGCAAATAAGTTACCAGATTTATATGCAGGATTTCATTATTTTAAAAAATCAGAGTTTGCAAAAGAGTTTTATACTTGGTTAGAACTAGTAATGAATAATTGGGAACTGTTTTATGGCAAATATGCTAAAGAACTTTATCAAAAAAGTTTAAGTGTTGATTTAAGTGCGGCAATAGTTGCTAAAATACTTGATTGTGATAAGAAGATTACAAATAATAAAAGTTTATTTCCTAGTTTTACACATATGAAGCCTTATGTACAAGGTTGGGAAAACAGTAGTAGTAAATGGCAGAATCGTGTTGGGAGTTATTTGACTCCAGACCTAAAATTAAAAATAGGAAATCATATGCAACAAGGAATCTTTCATTATACTGAGAAAGATTTTGTTACGCATGATAAAATTAAGAAATATAGAAAGTGGTTAGGAGTATGAAACCTCAAATTACTATAGCAGGATATGGATACGTAGGTAAAGCAGTTCATAGTGTTTTAACAAATGCAAAAATTGTAGATCCGAAGTATAATAAAGAGATAATATCATCTTGGTGGAATAAACCGGGCGGAGTAATCATATGTGTAGATACTCCAACATTTCAAGGTGTTTGTCAAATGCAAAATGTTATTGATGTTGTAAAGCAAGTACCTAATAGAATACCTATTTTAATAAAAAGTACAATAAGTTTACGTGGGTGGGGACAATTAGTAACAATGTTTGGTAATAAGCCTATAACTTTTAGTCCAGAATTTCTTACTGCCGCAAACCCGCTTGAAGATTTTCAGAAGCAAGGTATAATGTATATAGGAGGTGGTTATACAAAGTTTTGGACAAAGGTGTTTGATCCTTATTTTACGGTAACTGTAGAAAATCCAAGAGCATTAATAATTGCAAAGCTATTTAGAAATGCTTTTTTAGCCACTAAAGTAAATTTCTTTAACCAAATATATGATTACTGTGAAGCACACGAGTTGGATTATAATACAGTTAATAGTTTAGTTGCTGTAGATAAACGTATAGGACATAGTCATACCGCAGTACCTGGTGATGATGGTCTGCAAGGCTATGGTGGTCGTTGTTTACCAAAAGATATTGAAGCGTTACTTAATACAGATCCAGAAACTTTGTCTATATTAGTAGAGGTTGCAAAATATAATCGTGGAGTTAGAAAAGATTTAAAGTTATTAAGAGAAGAAGGCACAATATAATGGAACGTTACGCTATTTTTAACCCAGACACAGGTGAAGTTTTATCACTACCTAATTTTAAACCAACAGATGGAAGTTTTATTGAGGTAGAGCCAAGAAGTGTTGCGGGTATTTTAAAAGGTGCTGAACAATTATCTCATTATTGTGTTGAGTACTCTAAACGCAAAAAGAGATATGAGTTAAAATCTCGCTTACTAGATGAAATAGATTCATATAATGTCAATGATCTCATATATGAAGTCCCTAATAGAAAAACTAGTAATGCAGATTTAACGATAACGCAAAATATTAAGGATACTTGTTGGAAAATTAGTATAGGTGGTAATCTTAAAGCTAATTTATTGTCACAACAGGTAAGTTTTAATAATAAGTTAAGTTTTAGTGTTACTAGAAAAAATGACCCTAATATTCTTTATAAAACTTTGCAACTTGACTTTAGTAAGCTAGAAAACAGTAAGTATCAGATACTGCCGTTTACAAATGATTTTGAATTTAGGGGTGAGCCCATTTCAATTTATACAATGAAAAGATTCGACAAATATGCCTTGGAGGTAATACAATAATGTTTTATATATTTTTATTAATTTTTCTGTTAAATGATGGATTTAGTATGATTCGTCATTATAGTCCATACCTACGTGATGTTAGACAACGTCTTATGGATAGAATGACTAGGAAATGGTTCCTAATTGTTCATAGCACCATTGATATTCTTGCTGTTCTTGGAATGATTTACTTGTGGGAAGCAAAATATGTTTGGGTTTTAATAGCGGTACCTGTTTTTATGATTGTTTGGTACATTCCTTTATGGTTGAGAAAGCGTAAAGCATGAAATTTAAAGTAATAGCAGGCCCGTGTCAACACGAAAGTTTAGAACATAGTTTAAAAGTTATAGAGTATTGTAAGTCTACAGCATTTAACCAAGAGTTTGACTATTACTTTAAAACAAGTTTTGATAAAGCTAATAGAACTAGTATTGATAGTAAACGTGGAGTAGGATTAGAGCAAACGCTTATAGATTTTGCAGAAATAAAATCACGTTTTCCTAAACTTAAGATACTTACAGATGTTCATGAACGAGATCAAGTTAGAAAAGTTGCTGGGCTAGTAGATGTAATTCAAATCCCAGCATTTCTTTGTAGACAAACTGATTTAATTAGGGAAGCGTGTGACTCGGGATGTATTGTTAATATTAAAAAAGGACAATTTTTATCCCCATATGAAGTTGACGGTATTATGAGTAAAACTAAAGGTGCTAAAGAAGTCTGGATTACCGAACGTGGCAGTAGTTTTGGATATAATAATTTAGTTGTTGATATGCGGAGTTTACATATAATGAAAGAAGCAGGATATACAGTTATATTTGATGGTACACATTCGGTCCAACAACCGGGAGGTATGGGTACATCAACAGGTGGTAACAGAAATCATGTAGCACCGTTATGTAGAGCCGCGGTAGCAGTTGGTGTTGATGGATTGTTTATGGAAGTACATGATGATCCGGATAATGCACCGTCAGATGGTCCTAATATGTTAACGTTTCCGATGTTTAGAGACGTAATGTATGAAACATCAAAATTTGTGAAAGCTCGTTATGTCTGATATTAAAATTGCAGAACAAGATATTATATTTTTAAGCTATGATGAACCTAATGCTGAAAAGAATTATGTTGACCTAGTGCAAAAAGTGCCATGGGCTAAACGTGTTCATGGAGTTGAAGGATCTGATGCCGCTCATAAGGCGTGTGCAGAGTTGTCTGAAACTAAACATTTTGTTACAGTTGACGGAGATACAATAATTAATCCTACGTTTTTAAATGTTGTTCTTGACTTAGATGAGTTAGGTGTAGATGACGACTATCAATTTAGTTGGTGTGGTAAAGTTAATATTAATGGATTAATGTATGGTAATGGTAGTTTAAAAATGTGGACTAAAGACTTTGTTAAAAATATGCGTACACATGAAAATACTGATGGTAATGATGATACTGTGATAGAGTTTTGTTATTTTGACAATTATTATCAATTAAATGACAATTATAGTGAAAGCATTATTAACACAAATCGGGCACAGGCTTTTAGAGCTGGATTTAGAGAAGGTGTTAAGATGAGTCTTAACAGGGGTGCAAAAGTTACTAATTTAGCTAAAGAAGTTTGGTGGCAAAATTATCATAGATTGTTAATATGGATGAATGTTGGCGTTGATGTAGAGTATGGTATATGGGCAATTTATGGTGCTAGAGAAGGTTGTCATCTTGCACTTACTGATTGGGATATTTCACAAACACGAGACTTTACTATTCTTAATAAAATGTGGGATGAGAAATATAGTAAAGTAGCGGATGAAGAAGTATATCATAGAATAGGTGAACTTGGTTGGCGCTTAAATGAATTAGGCTTGCCAATGGATCATCAACCGTTGTCAGCAGAGCAAAGTAAGTTTTTTAAAACTGTTTATATTAATACAGATAGGGTAATAGGTAGAAAATGAGATATTATATAGGAACATTTCGTATGAAAGATGATGAAAGTTCTGATATATGGCATGATACAATTATGCAAGAGCAATTGGGTGATATATTAAGTGATGCATTTATCTATGGTGGAGAATTAATGGAAGAAAGAAGTGTACCTCACGACTTTGATATAATGCATTGTCACGTATATGCAACATTTAAAGATGAACGCAAAGCTATATTGTTTCAATTAAAGTATCCACAAGTTAGGCCTTCAGAAAAAATTCAAAGAGAAGAATATGCGAAAGATTTAAACTGGGTAGGATAATGAATGAAATAGAAAAAATTAAAAAAATACTACCTATGACAGATGCGGTGTTTAGCCCAACATTTTGTTTAGCTAAATGGCATCATACTACTATCTATCTTGCTACAGGAGAAACGCATAGTTGTTATCATCCTGCCCCGCACCCTATACCATTAGAAGAATTAAAAGACAATCCTAGTGCGTTACATAATACAAAAGAGAAAAAAGCACAACGTAAACAAATGCTTTGCGGTGAAAAACCCGAAGGTTGTAGTTATTGTTGGAAAATTGAAGCAATGGGTGATGGATATATTAGTGATAGGCATATTAAAACAGCAAGTATATACACACGTGAACGTGTTCAAGAGATTGAAAAGGAAGATGATGACTTTAATATTAACCCCGAATACATAGAAATTAGTTTTTCAAACGAATGTAACTTTAAATGCGGATATTGTCACCCCAAAGCCAGTAGTAGATACTGGAAAGAGATAGAAGATCATGGTCCTTATAGTATGTCAAGCACACATAGACAGGATATTGACTGGTTTAAGGTGTATGATAGGGAAGAAGAAAACCCCTATGTAGAAGCATGGTGGAAATGGTGGCCTACGGTTAGTAAGACGTTAAACATATTACGTATTACTGGCGGAGAACCCTTAATGCACAAAAGTTTGTGGGACTTGTTTGATAAGTTAGAAGAAGATCCTAAGCCTCATATACAAATAGAAGTTAATAGTAATATGGGTGTTAAGCCTGCGTTAGTACATAAGTTAACAGAGAAGGTTAAGATGTTAAAGGCAGGTAATAAGATTAGAAGTTTTAAACTTTATACAAGTATTGATACGTGGGGACCTCGTGCCGAGTATGCTCGTACAGGGCTAGATATTAAATTATGGGAAGAAAATTTAGATTATTATTTGAGTAACACAGGTTGGCCTGTAACATTTATGATTACATTTAATATTTTTTCTGTAACTAGTTTTACTTTATTATTAGAAAAAATTCTTGAGTGGAGAACAAAATATAACTCCACTGCGAATGAAACACAATGGCAACGTATAAGATTCGACACTCCTCATCTAAAAGAACCAAGCATATACGATATGAATATTTTACCAAAAGACGACTTTATGCCGTATATGTTTCAACATTTGGATTTTTTACAAGATAATGAGCGAGAAGGAGATAGAACAAAGTTCAGTATATTAGAAGTTGAAAAATTTCGACGTGTAGTAGATTATATGAGAACTACTAATTATGAAGAAGCAAAACTTAAACAAGCTCGTACTGATTTTTATCATTGGTTTACTGAGTTTGATAAAAGGAGAGAATGTAGTTTAGTTGAAACGTTTCCAGAACTACAAAAATTTTATAATGACTGCAAACAGCTCTAAAACACTATGTATTCTTCCGTGGCTTCATATGTATGTCAATGCAGATGGTAAAGTATTACCTTGTTGCATAGGCGATTATAATAAACCATTAGGAAATACACATACAAATTCTATAAAAGATATTTGGAATAGTCCTGAATATAAAAAAATGCGTTTGGCAATGCTTTCGGGTATGAAGCCTAAAGTTTGTCGTCAATGTTGGACACATGAAGAAGCAGGTAATAAGAGTTCACGTATGCATAACAATAGACAGTTTGCAAAGTATATGTCGTTTATTGACGAAACTAATCCAGATGGTAGTCTTGATGAAATGAAATTACGTTATATGGATGTGCGTTGGAGTAATATTTGTAATTTTAAATGTAGAACGTGTAGTGCAACATTTAGTTCTAGTTGGGCTCAAGAAGATGGTAAGGAAAATATTTTTCTTTTTGCAGGTGGTGATAATAATGATGCTTTATATGAACAATTTGAACCCTATTATAAAGATATAGATGTTTTTTATTTTGCTGGCGGAGAGCCATTACTTACTGATAAGCATTATGATATTTTAGAATACTTAATTGATAATAATCGTACTGATGTTACATTAAGATATAATTCTAATGTTAGTAATTTGTTTTATAAAAAAGAATGTATTACTACATTATGGAATCAATTTGCTAACGTTCAAGTTGATGCTAGTTTAGATAGCTGGGGCAATCGTGCTGAATATATAAGGGAGGGAACTGTTTGGACTGATATTGAAAATAATTTAAATATTATAAAAGAAAAGTCCCCTCATGTTAAATTAAATTTTAATACAGTTGTTAGTGTTTTTAATATTATAACTATTACTGATTTTTTAGAATATATGCAAAGTCAAGGATTTGATATATCAAATGGCATTTTGTATAATATTGTAGATCCTAAACATTATACTTTAGCAGTATTACCTAGCCAGTATAAACAAGTAGCTTATCAAAAAATTGCAAATTATTTAAAAACTGTTACAGGTCTTGGAATAAGATCGCAATTAAATGGAGTTTTAAGATATATTGATTATTCAGAATATAATCCTGATTCACATATTAAGTTTAAATCTTATACCGAACATTATGATAAAATAAGGAATAGAGATTTTTTAGAAACGTTTCCAGAACTTATCGGTGTAATCTAAAATCCGGATCAGCTGTTTTGCGTAATCTTAATTCATAAAAAGCCATATCTGTCCAACGTCTTTCTTCCTTATAAATGCTAAATTTATCTTTATTATGTGAAGCATCATTCATAAGTTGAATCCATTTTTTTTGTAAATCACTAACACCTTTGTTTGTTCGTGCTGACCAGTCATGTTTAAAAGTTCTTTTTAAGTAATCGTAGTGTTCTAATGGATGTGGATGACCGTCTTGGAATTGTTTATTAACTAGTTTTCTATCGGCTTTAAATTTTTGATTCCAATTATTATTATATAATACATCGTAAAAACTGTTTGACAAGTGTTCAATTGTGTCACTATAGATATCTTTTAATTGTTGTAGTCGTGACATATCACCATGCTTTTTTTGACTTACATTATCTTCAATCTTTATTGGTACATCCCATTGATTGGCATACATGACTAAATTATTCATTTGTAAGAAATGCCACTGGGCTTTATGTTTAAGTATTTGATGAGCCGCTTTAATAAAAGCTAAATCTCTAACCATTGCTCCGTATTCGCTAAAATACTTTTTTAACCATACATGATCGTAAAATCCTTGTGTATAAATGTTTCCTGGTGTAGACCATGCTCCGTGTTTTGATTCTGTATTAAGTAGTCCTTTATGTCCAGCGTGTAAGTATCTATCTTCTCTACTTACATTAGTCCATTGTATCATTACTAAATCTTCATGAGTAAAGTTATATACAGAATCAGCCTGCATTAACATATTAAAAATATATTGATTACCAGCACCAGACTTTCCGAAATTATAAAATTCAGCGTCAGGAAATTCGTATCCTATAATTTCTGCCCAGGTGGCCCACAAGTATTGTGTAAAACTACAACCAAAGCAAAAAATTCTTTTAGGTTGTAAGGTTATTAATTGTTTTTTGCTAAACACTAAAATTGTCCTCGTTTCAGCTGTTCTTTTGTTACGCTGTATGGAATTTTTTCAACTTTTCCACCCTTGGCAAGAAACTTTTTCATTAGTTCCTCACGTTCTTTTTTCTTCTTCTCTTTTTTCTCTTCAGGCGTCATCTATTATAGCTTTCAGTTTAAGTGACAAATCAGACATAACAGTTCTGGTATGTGTATTACAGTACATTACTTTGTAGTTATGCCTAAGTACTTCTTGCTCCTTAAATTTCCATTCTAATTGTTTTTGTTTATCTAAGCTATTTAAGTATTTTACACTATCCTTTATTACTTCAAGAAGTTTGTGCCAGCGTTTAGTAGTATCTTGTTCGCTATCAAAGTAATCATAATCAAACATTGTTTCATATAATTTATACCCATACTTTTCTAAGTTTCGATTAGCATTAGGCTGTCCCCAAATAATAAAAGGTTCCATATGAAATATAGCTCTAAATGTTTTTTCACTCCAGAATCTACTAGTTCCATGCCAGTCTTCTGTAAATGTTTCGCCTACAACTTGAAATAAAGTAGACCAATGCAAATGCGAGTGCAAACTCATAGCATGATTAGTATCAAAGTCTTCTGTATCTGCAATTAAAGGTAATTGTTTTCTAAACTTTTGTAATTGCTCTAATGTTATTTCACAATTCTCTGGAAGTATTTGATGGAAATGTTCTGTTTTATCTTTCCCTGGAATAGGTCCGCAACTTACTATACCTTTTTCAAAGATATCACTATTAAAGAGATCATAAGCACTTAAAATCCTATGTGGTCTTGGTACCCTACTAAGGCTTAAGAAATATTTCTCACCATAGTAAAACCTTTTAGAATGTTTTAATACGTCTAGGTATCGTTCATCTGCTAACTTATTAACAAAGTCATTATCATCAACATGATAACCGTGAATCTTCGGTAAGTTCATACCATAAATTTGTGTGTAGTCTTTTAGTCCAAAGAGCATATGCTCAAAGTTATGGAAAGAACAAACGTTAATAGACGCTTCTATTTTATTTTCATAATTAAATCTAATAAGATTTTCCTCATCAACCATATTAGAAGAAAAGAATATTACTTTCTTAGGAGGAATTCTATATTTTTCACAATTAAAATATAATATATCAAAGAATGGAGTATTGCCATATATTGTGCTAAACCCTTCAGTACTCGCATCTAGGACATAAAATAGTTTTGGATCTTTTCGTAATTTTTTTATTGCTTTTTTATGTAAAAATTTAAAAATATCAATGGCTCTATGCCAGCCTGGATATTTTATCATGGCATGAAAATATCGCACATCTTGGTCCCAGATTTCGTTTTCTTTAAAGGCATCTTGTAGCTTTGTAGTAGCAATAGACATCTTAACTTCACGAACAAAAACGTTAGAACCTATGTAGTCAGTTAAAGGAATCATATAGAAAATCTGCCATAAATATTGTATCAGTATTTATATACGCATATAATGAATGGAGAATAGTGTGAAGTTAGCGTTTATTGGTTTAGGAAAATTAGGGTTACCATGTGCTACTGTAGTTGCCGAAAAAGGCCATGATGTAACCGGTTATGATATTGCTAAAGTAAACAGCGATATTGTTGCTATTAAAGACACCATAAAAGAAGCAGTTGAAAATCAAGATATTGTTTTTGTTGCTGTACCTACCCCACATCATCCTGATTATGATGGTAAAGGTCCTACTTCGCAGTTAGAACCTAAAGATTTTGCTTATGATATTGTAGTTGATGTTTTACGAGAAGCTAATGAGCATATGAATAAGAAACAATTATTAGTTCTTATTAGTACAGTTTTACCAGGTACTACTCGCAGAGAATTTGCTTCATTAATTACAAATACCCGTTTTGTTTATAATCCATATTTTATTGCTATGGGTACAGTAGCTTGGGATATGGTAAATCCTGAAATGGTTATAATTGGAACTGAAGATGGAAAGTTATCTGGTGATGCAGAACAGTTAATAGAATTTTATAAATCCATTATGGAAAATAAACCACGATATGAAGTTGGTACTTGGGACGAAGCTGAATGTATCAAGATTTTTTATAATACTTTTATTAGTATGAAAATTGGATTTGTAAACATGATCCAAGATGTTGCCGAAAAACAAGGTAATATAAATGTAGATGTAGTCACTGGCGCTCTTTCAAAAAGTAAAAAACGAATTATTAGCACCAAATATATGAATGCAGGAATGGGTGATGGAGGTTCATGTCATCCAAGAGATAATATTGCATTACGGTATATGGCCCAAAAATTGGACTTGCAATATGATTGGTTTGATGCTATAATGAAGGCTAGAGAAGTACAGGCCAAAAACATGGCTAAGAAATTAATTAGGTTAGCCGAAGAAACTAGATTACCAATATTATTAAATGGTATTAGTTATAAACCAGGAGTAGATATAATAGATGGTAGTTATAGTTTGTTAGTTGGTCATTATTGTTCAGAAGTCGGATATCATTGTATGCAAGTTGATCCATTGATATGTCCGCAGAAAGGACCATTTAGTGCTATAGTATTATTAGCACATTCTGAATTGTATTGTTTCTTAAATGACGATAGTATCGTAATAGATCCTTGGAGGAAATATAAGTCAACTAAACACAAGGTTATTCATTACGGTAATACACGATGAAAAAGATTTTAATTGTTGGAGATAGTAACGGATTAGGAGAATGGGGAACAGTTACTCCTGGACCTAGTGTTGCGAATGGTAGTCCTATTTTTAGGCCTTTTAATCAAGACAAATATCTTGAGTTAAAACATCCTAAACCTTTTCAATTAGTGTGGCCTGGATTTGGTTATTACTTAGAAACATTATTCGGTCATGCTGTAGCTAATCATTGTTTTGGTGGTGCTGGAAACTTTGAAGCAATTTTTAAATCAGAAGAAGCATTAGGATTAGCACCTCCATTTACTTCGTCTGTATTTTATAATCCTGATATTATTATTTGGGTGTTAACAGAACCTCTTAGAAATTATACAAGAATTGTAAAGGAAAGAGCTTATGCAAGTAAAGCCGGTCTTTGTGATTTAGAAAAACACTTTGAAGCAAGTTATGAAGAAGGTATTGATACAGTTGATACAATTGCAGGCTTAAATCGTATTATGCTGAAAGTTGCATTTGATGGAGCACAAAGAGTTTATGATGAAACAAAAATTCCGTGGCTTTTGATTGAGGGGTGGAGTGGTACGTTAGGCTTAGAAAAAGATTATACTTTTATTAAACATATTCATCGTGATTGGTTGACAAAAATAATAGGTAAAGAATTACCGTTAATTACATCTTGGGAATCAATTAATAATGTTTCAGCGTTAAGATCTGATTTAGCTGAAACAGAAGAATTTAAAAATCACGTTAATGCTTATGAAGAGCTTCTTGATTATATGAAACAGTCAGCTGATTTTCCTGATCATGGTCATCCTAGTAGAGAGCTTCATGAACAATTAGCAAAAGAGCTGGAACCATATGTATGATATTGTTTTTATAAGCTATGAAGAACCTAATGCAGATAAAGTTTATGAAGATCTGAAAGCTAGGTTTCCCATGGCTAAACGTGTTCATGGTGTAAAAGGTATACATCAAGCTCATATAGCCGCGGCCAAGAAATGCTTTACAAAAATGTTTTGGGTAGTAGATGGTGATGCTCAACTAAAAGAAGATTGGAAGTTTGATTATATTGCAAGTGAATGGGATCATGATGCTGTTCATGTATGGCGTTGTCAAAACCCTGTAAACTTTTTAGAATACGGTCATGGTGGTGTAAAGTTATTGCCAAGACAACTTACAATAGATATGGATGTTAGTCATCCTGATATGACAACTAGTATTAGTAATAAATTTTTTGCCCATGAAGAAATTAGTAATACTACAGCATTTAATACAGATCCTTTTAATACGTGGAAAAGTGCATTCCGCGAATGTGTTAAGTTATCAAGTAGACTTATTAGAGGACAGGTAGACGAAGAAACTGAAATGCGATTAATGGTGTGGTGTAATGAAGGTATGGATAAGCCTAATGGCGATTATGCTATAATGGGTGCTAACGCAGGTAAAAAATACGGAGAAGCGAACCAAGGTAATAGAGAAGCATTATTTAAAATTAATGATTTTGAATGGCTCAAGAAACAATATAATGCAGAGAATTAAGGATATAAAAACAGTTCATATTGAATTAACAGACAAGTGTCAAGCACAATGTCCTATGTGTGCAAGGAATTTCTCAGGAGGTGCTACAAGACCTTTTATTCGTAATGGAGATATTAGTATAGCTGAATTTAAAGAATGGTTTCCAAAAGAATTTTTAGCTCAGTTAACAAATTTTTATAGTTGTGGAAATTATGGTGATCCTGCATTTGCAAAAGATTGCTTAGAAATTTTTCAGTATGTAAGAGATGCAAATCCTACTTGTAGATTAGCACTTCATACTAATGGTGGTATGCGTAACGAAGAGTGGTGGAGTAAACTTGCTCCTGTAATAGGTTCAGTTAGTAATAGTAATGTTGTATTTGGTATAGATGGGTTTGAAGGGAAGCACGAACTATACAGAAGGAATACAAAGTTTTCAAAAGTTATTGACAATATGGAAGCATTTATTAAAGCAGGTGGCGTAGCAAGAGTAGATAGTTTAGTTTTTAAACATAATGAAGATGATGTTGAAACACTTGAATATTTTTTATTAGGAAAAGGAGTACAAGAAGTAAATTTTGTTAGTACTACAAGATTTTATGAAATGGATAAGTTTGCAGTTCAAGACTTAGATGGAAATTATGAATACGATCTTGAACCAGCTACACGACCAGAATATAAAAAAGTACCAAATACAACATTAGAAAGTTTATTAGATAAAGATGTTAGATATGAAGCAATTAGTAAAGCTATTATTAAACCAAAGTGTATGGAAGATCAAGGGATATATGTTGATCCGTATGGAAATATTCTTTCTTGTTGTTTGATAGGTAGCGATTATTTAGAACAACCATTAAAAGAAACATTACCTATTCATACTTTAAGAAATATAACAGCACAAAATACAAAAGATATGTTAGAAAATATTGGAGTACCAAATTGTAAAGATGGCGTTCTTGGTAAAGATATTATACTATGGGAACATATGGGGGATTATTGGCACGGTGATAATAAGTGTATGACGTGTGTCAAAGCGTGTTCTAAAACAATCTTTAATACAACAAAGCATATAGCATGACAATACCATTTGAAAATATAGTTAAACTAGGACAACGAACTATGCTGGAAAATAATGTTTTTTCAGTTAGTTGGATCTTAGGAAGATTTTGTAATTACGATTGTAGTTATTGTTGGCCGTATGCTAAAAGTAAAGTTGTAGACCATCGACCCCTTTTACAATATATTCGTACAATGGACGAAATTAAAAGTCAAGCTAGAACTCAAGGGTTTGATAAGTTTCATTTTAGTTTTAGTGGCGGTGAGCCAACTGCATATAAAGGATTAATAGATTTAATTAAAGCATATAAAGATCCGGTTAGTAATTATCTTAGTGTACATATGACTACTAATGCTAGTCCAGGATTTAATTGGTGGAATAAATGGTTAACAGCAACAGATGGATTAGATCGTAAAAGTATAACAGCAAGTTATCATGCAGAATTTTCTAATGAAAAAGAATTTATAGGTAAACTTAAATTTTTACAAGAACACGGAGTATTAGTTACAATTAATCAAGTTATGGTTCCTACAATGTTTGAAGAATACTATACAAGAGCTTTACGTTTTAAAGATGAAGGACTACACGTTACTCTTAAACCGCAAAGTAATGATACAGCAAGTGCAATAGTTGAAGGGTATAGTTTCGAACAATGGGAAATATTACAAAGTGAAATGGAACAAGAAATAAATCAAATAGCATTATATGATAAAAAAGGTACAGAATATAAATTAGATCAAGCAGAAAGACTCAATGCCCATCAGTTTAATAAATTTGAAGGGTGGATGTGTAATGCAGGATATCAAAGTTGTATTATTCGCGAACCGGGAGGAGAAGTTAAACGTGCTTATAGCTGTCATGATGAACCTTTAGGTACTATTGATGAAGGGTTTAGTTTATTTAAAGAAGCTAGAGTTTGTATAACACCAACTTGTGTAAGTAGTGCAGATAGTAAAATACCGAAAGAAAAAATATGAAAATAGATGTTAATGATATAGCTTATTGGATGGATACAATCCGTGATGAAGATAATCATATGCGTTATCATATGCTAGAAAGTTTCTGGCATGGACAACTTAAGAGTAAAATATGGTTATGTGAAACACTTGCTAACGTTGAGCATACTGTATCAAATAGAATAGTTATTTTTGGCGGATGGTATGGAGTACTAGCAACAATGATTTTTAATAGTGATGTTGGAGCAAAACATATTACAAGTGTTGATATTGACCCTACGTGTAAAGACATAGCGTTAAAAATGAATAAAAAATATGAAATAAATAAAGAGTTTGATGCAGTTACAGAAGATATGTGTAATTATGAATATACAGACGATCCACAGATTGTTATTAATACAAGTTGTGAACATATTACACAAAAACAATATGATGCTTGGTTAGAAAAAATTCCAGATGATACATGGATAGTTGTTCAAAGTAATAATTTTGTATCACATAAAGAACATATTAATTGTGTAGATAGTCTTAAAGATTTTAGATGGAATTCAAAAATTAGTAAAGAGTTTTATTCGGGTACATTAGAATTACCTAAATATGACAGATATATGATTATAGGTAGAAAATGAAAGAACAAATAATAGAACAATTACAAACTGTATACGATCCAGAGATGACAACTATCAATATCTTTGATTTAGGATTAATTTATGATATTGATATTAAGGGTAAGGATGTTACTATTACTCATACGCTTACATCTATGTTTTGCCCAATGGCAGGTGCAATCTCTGAAAGTATTAAACAGGCAGTAATGAAAGTAGACGGAATAGGTGAAGTTAGAGTTAAGTTAACTCATACACCGCCATTCACTAGAGATATGATGAGCGAAGCGGCAAAACTCGCATTGGGATTTTAAAATGACAGACAGTAACGAATATTGGTATAACCCTGCAGACTCGCAGTTAGGAAAATGGCAACGTGAATTAGAAGGCGTTTCTAAATCTCCTACGTTCTGTGTATTACCGTGGATACATTTTGCTACTCGCCCTAATGGAGATATGCGTTTATGTTGTAGTGCTAATGCCAGCGGAGCGGCTACTGGTGACCATGAAGTAGGATTAGTAAAAATGGAACATGGTAAGCCTGCTAACTTTGGCCGTGAAACTCCTATGGAGGCCTGGAACAATGACTATATGAAGTCAGTAAGAACTACTATGCTTAAAGGACAAATTCCTGCTAGTTGTACTAAATGTTTTAATGAAGAAAAAATAGGTGTTGTTAGTAAACGTATTTGGGAAACAGGTACTTGGTATAAAGATGGAGTAGATATTCCTGAGTTAATTAAACAAACACAAGAAGATGGTACAGTTCCAGAAGAATTAGTATATTTAGATTTACGTTTAGGTCATACGTGTAATGTTAAATGTGTAATGTGTAGTCCGCATGATTCTAGTCAGTGGGTTAAAGACTGGAAAGAATTAGTTCCGCAATTAGAAGATCCTGAAGTAAAAAGGCAAATGGCTTGGGACAAATCAGAGTTTAATAATAAGTGGCATGAGAAGGAAACGTTTTGGGAGGAAATGAATAAACAAATTCCTAACTTAAAGCAAGTATATTTTGCTGGTGGCGAACCTTTAATGATTAGAGAACACAAAACGTTTATTGAAGAAATTATACGTCAAGGCTATCAAGATAAAATCTTATTAAGATATAATTCAAATGGTATATTAGTAGATGAAGATTTAATTGAGTTATGGAGCAAGTTTAAAAAAGTTAAATTTGCAATTAGTATGGATGCCTGTTTTCAACGTGATGAATATATACGTTTTCCAACAGATTGGTCAGTTGTAGAAAAGAATCTTCATATGTTAGATAATACGCCTGACAATATACAAACAAGTTTAGCCACTGCTATACAAATTTTTAATGTAAAACACTTACCTGATTTTATGAAGTGGAAAGTACAATCTAAATTTAAAAAACTTAATGTAGGTACAGTTCCTGGTGGTACACAAATGGGTGGTGGATTAGTTAATATGCACTTGCTTTACATACCAACATTTTTAAGCATACAAATATTACCTAAAGAAGATAAGCAAGAAGTTCGTGAACGTTATGCAGAATTTAAAGATTGGTTATTTGCTCATTATAGACAAGATGATGAGTATTGGAAAATTAATCCTTATGGTTGGAAACGTTGGGAAGCAGTAATGGATCATATGGATGCACAAGATAATAGTCATTTACTTCCAGGCTTCAAAGAGTATGTCACTAAACTAGATGCTATTAGAGGATTAAAAGCGTCTAATGTTTTTCCTGAGTTAGAACATTTATTATGAAACTTAATAGAATAGTTACAACACAACCTGCTCATGTTTTAGATATTAGATTCTGGCCAACTGATATTTGCGATTATGATTGTACCTATTGCTTTCCTAATTCACATCCTGAAATATACAGGTATCCAAAGAATGTCACTACTGTAGTAAAAAACTTTAAAACATTATTTGATGTTTATACTAATAAATTTAATAAAACAGAGTTTTGGATTAATTTAGTAGGAGGCGGTGAACCAACATTATGGCCGCACTTTAATGAGTTTTGTAGAGAAATAAAAAAAGATTATAATGTTAAACTTAAAGTAACAACTAATGCTTCTAGAACAATAAGGTGGTGGAAAGATAATGTTCAATACCTTGATGGTGCGACATTAAGTGCCCACCATGAATTTATGGATGTAGATCATTTTATGGAAGTAGGTGATTTTTTATATTCTAATGATGTACGAGTATCAGCATTGATGTTGATGGATTGTGAGCATTGGGATAAGTGTGTTGCTATTGTAGAGAAGATGAAAACTAGTAAACATCCCTGGATTATTGAAGCTAAAAGTATTGTTCAATTCCCTGGTAAAGATATTAATTCTTATAACCAAGAACAAATAGACTATATTGCAAATACTATGAAACGGGTTCCTGATAGTGATTTTATATTAAGGCATTTACGTTCTTTTAATATCTATGAAAGTGTTGCATTGTTTGATGATGGTTCAGCAAAGCCGATGACATCTGAAGAATATATTCATAATAAATGGAACTATTTTACTGATTGGACTTGCCATGTTCCTATAGAAAATTTAGTTATTATATATGATGGTACTGTTACAGGATCATGTAATGCAAATATTTTTAAAGATGCAAAAATTAATATTTTTTCAGAAACATTTAAAGAAGAATTTGAAGAAAAAGCATTTGATTTAAAACCAATCAAATGTCCATTTAAAGAATGTGCTTGTTTACCTGATACTCATATTACAAAGTATATTTCGTAAGATTAATATCCGCGGCACAAGTACACCAATCTCGTGTACAAATAATATTTTCAGTTGGTCTTTTAAAAGTACCTTTA
>Ga0206679_10000162_pt1 | contig 52164 bp, 50 predicted proteins | sample M110012015metaG_FD_155464 | JGI IMG/M metagenome (GOLD analysis project Ga0206679, IMG submission 155464) | Ammonia-oxidizing marine archaeal communities from Monterey Bay, California, United States - M1 100m 12015 | ecosystem: Environmental > Aquatic > Marine > Intertidal zone | place: USA...
CGATAACATGATTGGATCTAAGTTGGATAGAACTCACGTGAAGTCAATCTTAGGAGCTCTTGATATAGAGGTGCGGTCAGAAAGTAAGGAAGGGATGAACTTGATGGTTTCTGCTTACCGCAGTGATGTTACTAGGCCGGCAGACGTTGTTGAGGAAATTCTTAGAATTCATGGATTTGATCAAATAGGGATTCCCTCTCGAATTTCTTCAACTCTTGAAGTGTCACCGGAGCCCGATAAAGAGGATATACTGTTTGGACTTGCATCGACGCTTGTGGCTAGAGGATATAACGAGATTATGTCGAATTCACTAACAAAGGCTGCCTATTCAGAGCAATGTTGGAAAGACTCCGATCTTAATCCCAAGACTACTGTTGAAATTCTCAATCCGCTGAGTGGCGATTTAGGGGTGATGAGGCAAAGTCTCGTCTTTCAAGGGTTAGAGGCAATCGCGAGAAATAAAAATCACAAATCTACAGATTTAAAACTTTTTGAATTTGGGAGGACTTACCAAGTGAAGGATAAAGGGGAGACGTCTGGTTATCAAGAAACCGAGCATTTGAGTTTGTGGATTACAGGGAGGAAGATGCCAGTAAACTGGAATGAACAAGGCGATAATGTAGATATGTTTACTCTGAAAGAAGCAGTAGTAGCATTGCTGGATCAAGTCGGTGTTAGTTCTAAAGTGAGCGAAATAGTTGATGAAGGAGGATTACTGCTAGAAGGTAATGTGATTAAAATTGGAAACAATGTCATTGGTAGATTTGGACAAGTACACCCAGACGTTACAAAAATGTGCAAAGTTGACGAACCCGTATTTTGGGCAGATTTACTGGTGAAGCCGCTATTAAAAGCTCGTAAGAAAAGAAAAATTATTGCTAAAGAACTCCCTAAATTCCCTTCTGTAAAAAGAGACCTGTCATTAATTATTGATAAAGGTATCAGTTTCGAATCTATTAAAGAATACGCTTTTAAAGCCGAAAATAAAATCCTAAAAGAGATGTCATTATTTGACGTTTATGAAGGAGATAAACTTGAGAAGGGTAAGGTAAGTTATGCTGTAGGACTTATCTTACAAGACGAAAGTAAAACCCTTACTGACAAACAGATCGATAAGAGCGTAGCAAGGATTCTAGAGGGAATTATAAAGGCAACTGGTGCAACACTCCGTTAATGCATGATTAAAGAGAAAACACCCATTATTACCCCGCCTATTCAACGAATTACTCTGCTATATTTCCTGTCAATAGAATTAGTGAAGCAGGGTATTCAGCGATTCCATAGAATTACTACTTATGAAGGTCAAAACAATCTGCCTAAGGGGAAATGTCCTGTTATTTTCGTCTCTAATCATCAGAATGGACTGATGGATCCCATGATAGTTTCTGGATTATTAAAGCAACAACTTCATTGGCTAACAAGGGCAGATGTTTTTTGGAATCCCTTTGTACGAAAGTTTCTTTTTAAATGCCACGGTATTCCAATATACAGGAAGAGAGATCTGCTTCCAGATTCGAGAGAAAGGAATGATGTAATATGGGATTGCTGTATTAAGAGATTAGATATAGGAGCTATTCTTTCTCTTTTCCCAGAGGGGAATCACAATCCACAAAAAACTATCCGGGGAATTAAAAGTGGGCTGAGTAATCTGCTGGGTCGAGCTGTTAGCAAGCACGAAAATCTGAAAAGACTCAAAGTGATTCCTTTAGGTCTTGACTACGAGGATTACCCTAACTTCAGGAGACGTTTTTGTCTAAGAATCGGCAAACCTATTGAATGGTTGGATTTATACGAAAAGAATACTGGCAAAGTTCACTTTCAGAAACTTTCAGAAAGAATTCAAGCAGCAATGAGAAATATAGCTGTAGATATTAGACCTTACGAGAAGTATGATGATATTATCCACTACGTAAATGCATTAAGGACTACCGAAGCTTCAGTTAAAGGTTGGACAAAAATTACTCGTGATTTAGATAAAATATCTAAGATGGGAAATGTCGAGGAGATAGCAGATGCTGCTGAAAAGCTAAGAAGAGAAGGATTTGACTCAAACAAAATGAGAGTCGAGGCGTGGGGATTAAGCAATGGAGATGTGAGAAAAAAGAAGTGGTGGGCTGTAGCTCTCAAGCCACTGAGTTGGATAGCAAATGCACCAACTTTTCTTCAGCAAATTTTCTTAAATTTTAAAGGAGACCAAATGAAGGCAATTGAATTTAGAAGCACTATGAAAATGTGTGCTGGACTGTTTATATATCCTATTACTTGGACCATTGTGGCTGCTATTCTCGGAGGGATTGCTTCAGGTGTTGGATTCAGCTTTTTCGGGTGGAGCCCTTTCTTTGAGGTCTTCTTCTCATTCTGGTCTTTTGCCACTTTCGGAAATCGATTTTATAGCTGGTTAAAAGGTCATTTACATGATCACAACGACGCTGTAGAGGGGGAACGTTTTTGGAATGATGACAAATCAAAAGCGCTGAGGGAGGCGTGGGTGAACTACATTGCGGTAGTGAAAAAAAACCTTCTAGAATGAGTTACGTTATTCAAGGCATACAGCATATAGGCATTGCTGTGTCAGATATGGATGCTAGTCTTAAGCTCTACAGAAAGTTATTCGGATTAGACATGCCATTTTTCGACTCTGTCGCTGCTGCTCCGCTTATGGATTCTCACTGCAAAGGAGAAACGATAGTAAAGAGAGCTAGCATGGTGTTGAATCACCAAGGCGGTTCTGCCGTTGAGGTGATTTTTCCAACTTCATTTAAGCCTCAAGGGCCTGTTTTCGCAATAAAGCAGGGAGACCTAGGAATAGGGTCTGCAATGGTTAAGACTCCCGACATAAGGAAAATGCATGAACACGCTCTCAGCGTTATACCAAATACTTGCGATAAAGAAATGGTAATAGATCCACTCGGAAGGCTTACGTTTTTCTTGAGAGATTTCGATGGGAATTTATTCCAAATCTTGGAATCAGACAAATGGTTCACAAGTAACGGCCACCCAAGTGGAGGAATATTAGGAGGAACTATAGGAGTTAGTGATATGGAGAACGCTTTAAAGCTTTACAAAAACAAACTTGGGTACGATAAAGTACTTTACGATAAAAAGGGTGTTTTTGAAGATTGGGCTCAATTGCCTGGTGGAGAGCAGAATTACCACAGGATTTTGCTAACTCAATCTAATCGTGGCACTGGAGGGTTCTCCTCATTGATGGGCAGAACATACATAGAGTTAGTCGTAGCACTAAATAGAAAGGGTAGATTTATTTTTGAAGACCGGATCTGGGCTGATAAAGGAATCGTCCACCTTGGTTTCGATGTGAGGGGTATGAAGGAACTTGGGAAGGAGCTACAAAAAGAAGGATTCGGGTTTAGATGTGATACGGACAATGCTTTAAGTATGGGAGATCATACATCTGTTCACTGCACATATATTGACGACCCTGACGAGTGCTGGATAGAATTTATCGAAGTTCATAAAATACCTATATTAAAAAAATTAGGTCTCTTTATGAATGTGCAGAAACGAGCTCCCTTTAAACCGTTTCCTAAATGGATGCTTTTAGCACTTAAATTCAACAGAATTAAAGACTAAGGTGGAAGATGTGAAGAAAATACTCTTAGTCGATGATGAAAGGGACATCCTAGATTTCCTGTCCTACAACCTAGAGAACGCAGGGTACAAAGTTCGAGTAGCACAAAACGGTCTTGAAGGAGTTAAAGCCGCTCAGGAATTTCTTCCCGATTTAATACTTTTAGATATGATGATGCCCCAAATGGATGGGATTCAAACTTGTGAGGAAATACGAAACTTAGATACAGAAAAAGAAATAGTAGTAGCATTCCTTACGGCCAGGGGTGAAGACTACAGCCAAATAGCAGGCTTCGAAGCAGGAGCTGATGACTACATTCTTAAGCCTATAAAGCCTAAGGTTCTCATGAGCAGAGTGAAAGCTCTGTTAAAGCGAACCGTAAAAACATATAATTCAGAAGAAGGTGTTATAGAAGCTGGCCCTATAAAAATTGATTTAAAAAAACACATCATATTTGTCGGAGATCAAGAAATTAATCTTCCAAAGAAAGAGTTTATACTCTTGACTTTGCTTTGCAAAAACGCGGGCGAGGTGAAAACTCGTGAAGAGATAATGGATGAGGTTTGGGGTACAGAAGTGGTCGTAGGAGACAGAACGATAGACGTACATATCCGCAAGTTGAGAGAGAAATTAGGGGAAGAGCTTATCACCACCATCAAGGGAGTGGGTTATAAATTTAACGGGTAATCTTGAGTCAAATAGAGCGCACCCCTAAAGATGTCGCAAGGCAATCCTCAATTATCATTGGAGTTATGGGCGCTCTGGCTACGATTACGGTATTGTGGCTAGCTGAAGCATTTGAGCTTTGGGCCTTAGCTATTATTGTGGGAATTATCCTCGAGGAAATTAGCTATTTCGTGATTTATAGCACCGTTGAAAAGTTTATCGATCACAGGATTAAAGTCCTTTACAAAACCATTAGTAAAATCAAGGGTGGAGATGAACAGTCAATAAATATGGGTGAAGACGTTGTAGAGACTGCTAATCAAGATGTAATGGAGTGGGCTGAAGAACAAATTAAAGAAATAACCCTCCTACGTGAAACAGACTCCTTCAGAAAAGATTTCATCGGGAACCTAGCTCACGAGCTAAAAACTCCTTTATTTAATATTCAGGGATTTATCCTAACCCTTCTCGAGGTCGGGTTAGATAACCCTGAAATAAATCGTAAATTTTTATCCAAAGCAGAGAAGAATATTGATAGGATGACGGGGCTACTAGAAGACTTAGATAGTATTTCTAAAATCGAGTCTGGTGTGATGACCATAGATCCCGAATCCGTAAATATTGTGGAGTTAAGCAACGATATCGTAGATAACCTAGAGCGCAAAGCAAAGGACGCTAACATTAATTTGAAAGTTAGGTATACCGAAGATTTTATTGTTCTATGTGATCCTCAAAAAATCGAACAGGTACTCTCTAACCTTCTTGTTAACTCCATCAACTATGGGAAGGATGGAGGGAAGACTAGAGTGAGGTTTTACGATATGGGAGATAGTATTCTAGTAGAAGTGGCAGACGACGGCATAGGAATCAAAGAAGAAGACCTACTCCGAATATACGAAAGGTTCTACCGTGTCGATAAAAGCCGCTCCCGTCACGCTGGGGGTTCAGGCCTCGGACTGGCAATCGTCAAGCACATAGTCGAAGCCCACGGAGGAAATCTCCACGTAAGATCTACATTTAAAGAAGGCACTACTTTCAGTTTTACGCTAAAGAAGGTGTAAGTATTCTACAATACAAAAACTTAACATTACCTTAACCTTGAAATTGGTTTAGCACAAGTAATCTTAACTGAACTTGCTCCGGAATTAACAGATCATATAAAAGTTAAGACATGGTAGCTTTATTTACAACCATCGGGTTCATCCTAGCAGGATACTCAGTTATCGCTAACGATAGCGTTCAGACTTTAGGGACTTGGCTCGCTTCTAATCGCGAGAGGTTTAAATGGTGGCAGCTTTGGATTGCAGCTTCTAGCGTTCTTATTGTTACGTTAGTTTACGGATGGTACACCGGGGATGGTGATATTTCTTTCGGGCGTCTCACAAAGATTCCATACATAGAACCACAATGGTACCACGCTCTTGCTCCACTTGCTCTTGTTGCTCTAACAAGAAAGGGTATCCCAGTATCAACATCATTCTTAGTACTTTCAGCATTCGCTTCAACTTTAGTACTCGAAAAGATGCTTTTGAAGAGTATCATGGGATACGGTCTTGCTGCTGTTGTAGCTTACATCCTTTGGTTAGTCGTTTCTCGTGTAATTAACGAGAAAGATGATATCAGCGAAAAGTACAAGCCTTTCTGGAGAACATTCCAGTGGATCAGTACAGGTTTTCTATGGTACACATGGCTATCTCATGATGTTGCCAACATTGCAGTATTCCTACCTCGCCAAATAGAGATTTGGCAACTTATTCTCATAATCGTTTTCTTCGTTCTAGGTCTGGCCAACATCTTTTACAGACAAGGTGGTAAAATCCAACAAATCGTTCTCGATAAGCAGAGCACGAAGTACGTTAGATCTGCTACTTTAATAGATCTAGCATACGCTTTCCTACTTCTTTACTTCAAGCAGATTAACAACATACCTATGTCTACTACATGGGTCTTCGTAGGTTTACTTTGCGGTCGTGAACTTGCACTAAATACGGGCCTCACTAAGAAGGGTAACATAAAGATGATATTCCCTATCGTAGCTAAGGATTTTCTCAAGCTTATCGTCGGTCTGATGGTTAGTGTGGCTATCGTCCTTGCTATTCACTATGGAACAGACCAAAGAGAGCTTAATGAAGCAGCCACCCTTAAAATTGAGGCCGCTGCTTCTGAAACACAAATAGCTGAGTAAGTTGAAGAGACTCGGTTTCTTAGACAGGTATTTAACGTTGTGGATATTCATAGCCATGGCAGCGGGCATATTACTCGGCGCGTTTCTACCAAGCATCTCTGAAACCATCGATAGCATTCAGTTTAAGGGAGTCAATATCCCTATCGCAATAGGTCTGATCGTTATGATGTATCCGCCACTTGCGAAGGTGGATTACCAAACCCTACCGGAAGTACTAAAGGACGCAAAGCTTCTCTCACTTTCTCTCATCCTCAACTGGATTATAGGCCCACTTTTCATGTTCTTCCTCGCTGCATATTTCTTAGGTGACAGACCAGAACTCATGACGGGAGTGGTGCTTATAGGGTTAGCGAGGTGCATAGCGATGGTGCTTGTTTGGAATGACCTAGCAGACGGAGACAGGACATACGGAGCAGCCTTAGTAGCTCTCAACTCCATATTTCAAGTCTTCACATTCAGCTTCTACGCATACTTCTTCCTCTCAATATTACCCATTTGGCTTGGTATGGACGGAATAGCGATAGATGTGCCCTTCACTATGGTAGCAACTAACGTAGGGCTTTACTTAGGAATTCCTTTTCTTCTAGGCATAGGTGGTCGAGCCCTTCTCATCCACATTAAAAGCCTCAACTGGTACACGAACTCATTTCTACCCAGAATAGCCCCCCTCACCCTCATATCCCTACTCTTCACCATCGTTGTGATGTTCTCCCTCCAAGGTGCCCGTATTTTAAACCAAACCTCAGATGTAATTCTCGTCTCAATTCCCCTCCTACTCTACTTCTTCGGAATGTGGATCTTAAGCTATTTCACAGGGGTCAAGCTCGGGATTGACCAACCTAAAAATCGCGCAGTAGCTTTTACAGCCGCAGGGAACAACTTCGAACTCGCCATAGCTGTAGCTATCGGTGTATTCGGGCTTCACTCCTCAGAAGCCTTCGTGGGCGTAATAGGACCCCTTATAGAAGTCCCCGCCCTCTTACTTCTAGTCCAACTTTCACGTCGCCTTGCCTAATCGCCCTATGGCGTTTTATATCAAAAAGGCGCTCTTAGCGCTGAAGCATTCCCGTTCCTGCCCCATTTACAAACGGGTTAGAACTCTTCTCCTTCCCTATACTTGTCGCCCCTCCATGACCTGGATGAACCGTATAATCATCACTTAGGGAATACAACTGCTCCTCTATGTTCTTTGCAAGTACATCGGGATCTCCACCAGGCAAATCTGTCCTCCCAATACTACCCGAGAATAGCACGTCTCCCCCAACCACGAACTTAGATTTGTGACACACAAACACTATGTGCCCTATGCTATGACCAGGCGCACACCTAATTTCGAGATCTATGTCTCCACATTCTATTGTCGATCCATGCTCGCCTAAATCTTCACCCCTATCAGGAAGTTCGTCAAAAGAAATTCCATACAATTGAGCCGAAATAGGAGCCTGCACCCATGTCTGCTCGTCCGTGGGATGCAATCTCGGCCCACAACCATATCTATGCTTAATCCAATTTGCTCCCATAACATGGTCTAAATGCGCGTGCGTAAGAAGGCACTGAACCACCACTACTCCCAGCCTTTCACAAGCCCCCTCAAACACCTCTCTCTCCTGAGTCGAACTCATTCCCGGGTCGAATACCGTCGCCTCTCCATTTCCGTGATCGAGTAAATACGTTTGTTCTGAAAAAGCATTGAAAACAAAAGAGTGAAGTCTATTCATGCGGTAAAAATACTTTAACGTAGATTCGTAAAAGAATGCGCCATAGAGAAATATTATATTCAATATCGCTGCTTTTAGCTGGTCTGTTTTTAAGCGGAAACAGTTTCTATGCTCAGTTTTATGACGGACTTCAAGTGGAGTTCGGGAAGAACAGAGTTCAGTATAGAGATTTTGTTTGGCAATACCACTCTGAAGGAATCTTTGAAATTTACTATTATCAAGGAGGAAAGGAGCTTGCAGGGGATATCGCGGGAATAGTAAATTACTCTGCGGAAGATTTAAAGCCCTATTTCGGCAGCCCACTAGAAGGTCCAATTCAAATTCTTGTCTATAACAATATTGCAGAATTTAGACAAAGCAACATGGGGGTGTTTAATAGTGATTCCGGAAATGATAATATTGGGGGAACTGCGAAAATTATAGGGAATAAACTGTTTATTTATGGTACTGGAGATCGACGGCTATTAGAAGAAGATTTAAAAGAAGGATTGGCAAGAATCGCTTTACACCAAGCTTTATATCGTGGAGGTTGGCAGGACGCCATAAGAAATTCGAGTTTGCTACAAATTCCAGATTGGTTTGAGGAAGGACTTGTTAATTACATTTCCACAAATAAAACAGCGAAAGCTAATGTTCACATATTCGACTCTGCGAGATCAAGGGCTCTAGCAACTATCGATAGAAGCGAAGGGACTGAGGCGGGGGAGCTTGGAGGGGCTGTTTGGGATTATGTAGCTGATGTGTATGGAATCCCCGCCATTGCTAATGTTATATACATGGTAAGGGTAAGTCGAAGTGTCGAAGGTGGATTTAGATTTGCGACTGGCCTTGGGCTAAAGAATTTATTATCAGAAGTGATTAATTATCACTTAACTGGAACTCCTAAACTTTATGGTGAATCACTACCACCTAATATTGGAAGAAAAAATCAAAAATTAGCGTTAAAAAATGGAGGTGATCTCGGTTTTAATTTGAGGAAACGGTATAACTACTTATGCTTTAGCCACTCTCCAGATGGAGAGACTGTTGCGTTTATTACTGATGAGAGAGGACAATGGAGGGTTTGGACATATAACATAAACGAAGACAAAATTGAACGATGGGCACAACATGGGCATAAATTAGATTTAATTAAAAGGGGCTTAACGCCTACAATAGCTTGGCATCCAAACGGGGAGCAGTTTACTTACACCATTGCAAAAAAGGGCCAACCAGTGCTTGTCACAGTTAGGTTAGGTGAAAAACCAGTAGAAAAAGAACTTTTTAAAATAGATGAGGTTTTATCCATGGATTACTCTCCCGATGGGAGAAGCATTGTATTCTCTGGTATGTCTAATGGAAGATCAGACCTTTACATATACAGAGTGATTGGAAATTTACAGGAGCCTTTATGGAGAGATCGATTTGATGATTTGCACCCCAGGTATACTAAAGATGGCAGGTCGATAATTTTTTCATCAAACAGACCTGATTCAAAGCTTCGAGAAGATAGAGATAACATCCCGTTTAATTCTAATTTAGACTTATTTATATACCACATCGATGAAGAAATTAGGCCGATTGAGCAACTGGTAAACACACCACTAATTGATGAGAGATACCCCGTGCCACTGAGAGGACAGGAATTTGTTTATTTATCCGAGTTTGAAGATGGAAGCCAAGAAATGAACTGGGGTTGGGCTGACAGCACAATTCTCAGCATAGACACTATCATTAGGTACAGAACTTTTTTTGACACTCGAGTAATTTCAAAATTAGATATACCCGTTCTAAATTTCAGTTGTGACACCGTAGGAGGCTTTTGCTACGGAAACACCTATACAATGCGTCATTTATTCCGAGCTAATCTAGGAAGGGTGCCAGAAACTAAGCAAAGAAGGTCAAATCAATTTGAATTGACAGATGGAGGTTTTGACGCAAATAATGATGAAGTATTTATTGCCCCCAATTGGTCTATTTTATATTCTGAAACTGAGGTAAACATTAGAGATTATAGATTTAATTTTGAAAGACAAGAGAAAGAAGAGTCTGATGAAAAGCTCCCTGAAATAGATAAAATGACTCAATCTATTGTAAGTAATGTTAAGATTAAACCTAGCAACTATCGACTCAATTTTTCTCTACAAAAATTACAAAGTCAAGTTAGTAACGCCTTCGGATCTCAATTTTACAGAGCTTATGACGGAACATCTTCATTCCAGCCGGGTTTAGGTAATGCTACGGAGATCAGAATTAGTGACCTTTTTGACGATAGGCACATTATCGCAGGATTTAACATCCCCGCGAACCTAAGTAACAGTCTTATAGGAATATCTTACTTCGACCTATCGCAAAAGGTTGACCGAATGTTTTCCTTCCAGAGGCAGGGCTCTACAAGTTTAGACCCTCTCAGTTACTCATTGGTTGAATCTCAATCACATTTTGCACGCTACAGGCTCACTTATCCAATAGATGAGGTGAAGAGCATAAGGGCAGGAGCTGTTATACGTTTAGATAGAGCTGTAATCCAAGGAACTGAAATGTTCAGTTTAATTGCGCCTAATAAGTGGACAGACCAAATTGGTTTTAATATTTCCTTCGTGCATGATGACACTCGTAATCCTGCATTGAATATTAGAGAAGGATTGAGAGCTAAGGTTTGGGCTGAAATCTACTTAGATGGGTTTAATGCTAGTTTCGGAACAATAGGATTCGATATCCGAAGATACTTTAGAATTTACGCCAATTCAATCATTGCGTTTAGGGCAGCTGGAGACTGGTCCGTCGGTGAATTGAAATTATTGCACTTACTTGGAGGAATGGACAATAGCCTATCGTCTTCAAATAATTACGGCACCCCTATCGACCCTACTCAATCATATGCCTACCAAGCTAGAATCACTCCTATGCGAGGCTTTGCTAACAACGCAAGGAATGGCTCAAACGCAACGGTTTTGAATGCTGAATTAAGAGTCCCTGTTTGGAGTACCATTTTTACAGAACCGGCGAAAACAGATTTTATTAGAAACTTTCAATTAATAGGATTTGCAGATATCGGCTCTGCTTGGACAGGCATACATCCATATTCAGATGAAAACACCTTTAACTCAACAACCATAGAAAACAATCCTATTACAGTCATAATTGAGAACAACAGAGAGCCTATTATTTATGACTTCGGATATGGAGTGCGCTCTCGTGTTATGGGTTATTGGATTGCTGCTGATTGGGGTTGGGGAATTGATGACGGGAGAGTTTTACCCAGAAAATTCACTTTGAGTTTAAATTTTGATTTCTAAATTTCATTGTTATAACTTATTCGACATGGAAATATCAACTATATTAATACTTCTTGCCATAGGTATTTTTGCAGGAATAGCCAGTGGATTTGTTGGAATTGGAGGAGGATTAATAATTGTGCCAGCATTAATATATTTCCTCGACTTGGACCAACATACAGCCCAAGGAACTTCGCTAGCTCTAATGCTCCCACCAATCGGAATACTCGCAGCCATTAACTATCACAGCGAACAATCTATAGAGTGGTGGTATTCCGGAGTAATTGCCATCACTTTTATTATCGGAGCATGGCTTGGAAGTAAATGGGCCTTGCGAATTTCTCCTACTTTTGTTCGTCTGATTTTTTCAGCTTTACTTTTTTACGCAGCAATTTCATTAGCCTGGACATCTCTGCGTGAGCTTTTTCCTGTATTTTTCTCAAGTAATGAAGTCTGAACTAGACAACTTAGCTGAGTTATTTGCACAAGTTGCAAAAGAAATATCTCCACAACTATCGAGTTGGAGAAGGCATCTTCACGCGCACCCTGAGTTATCCTATAAGGAGTTTAAGACCATGGAGTTTGTTTGTTGTGAGTTAGATAAAATGGGTATACCATATAAATCAGGGGTGTCAGGAACCGGAATAGTTGCAACCATAAAAGGGGTCAACCCCACTTCAAAACTTATTGCTTTAAGAGCCGATTTAGATGCACTACCCATAACCGAACTCAATAAAGTTGACTATGTTTCCTGTAATCCAGGAATAATGCATGCCTGTGGTCACGATGTGCATACTACATCATTGTTAGGTGCTGCTTTAATATTGTCAAGAAATTGTGAAAGGTGGGATGGCACTATTAGGCTCATATTCCAACCGGGGGAAGAGTGTTTACCTGGAGGGGCTTCGTTAATGGTCGGTGAAGGAGTACTGAAAAATCCCATCCCTAAGCACATTTTAGGCCAACATGTTTTCCCCGATCTTCCAGCAGGACATGTTGGGATGAGGTCAGGAACATATATGGCCTCAGCAGATGAATTTCATATTGTTGTCAAAGGGAAAGGTGGACATGCCGCACTGCCTGAAAACCAAGTTAATCCACTTCTTGTAGCCTCTGAAATTCTTTTAGCTTTAGAGATGTTTATTAAGGAAAGAGCTAATCCCGAAATTAAAACTGTTCTTGGGTTTGGGTATATTGAAGGGAAGGGAGCAACAAATGTTATACCTAACGAAGTGAGTTTAAAGGGAACATTTAGATCTTTAAACGAAGAATGGAGGTTCAATGCACATTTAAAAATGCGTGAGATTGTTGACGCTATCTGTTACAAACGAGGTGCAACAGTAGATTTTCACATTCCTGTTGGCTACCCAAGTGTTTACAATAATCCAGAGTTGACAAAGAGAATGAGAGCCATAGCCGAAGAATATCTTGGAGTGGAGAACGTTCACGACTTACCCGAAAGGATGACTGCTGAAGACTTCAGCTTTTTTGCAAATGAAATTCCAGGTTGTTTTTACCGTTTAGGGACCTCAAGCCCCACTTCTGATTTAGGTCATAGCGGGCTACATACTCCTACATTCGATATTGACGAAAGTGCTTTAGAAATAGGGGCTGGGCTTATGGCCTACGCTGCTGTAATGACTTAGTTTGCTACATCGCTGAGAAATTTAACCCTCATAAGTCTAAGCTCATTTTCAGAGTATGAGTCTTCAAATTCAATAAGTGCAGCTTCTATCCCTTCCTCCTCTGATTCGCTGAAGAATTCAAAAAGTTCTTCTACACAATCCTCATCCATAGACTCTTCTATAAGGTGTGTTATATTAAGCTTCGTTCCAGCTGCTACTATTTGTTCAATCTCGCATAGTACAGCCTCTCGGTTTAAACTTGTACGAGCAGCAATATCATCAAGGTTCATCTTCCTATCGATTTGCTGGATTATAGAAACCTTATCTGATGATTTTTTTGAACTCGTCCTGACTAATAAATCATCTGCGCGCTCTATCTTATTTTCCTCAACATACTTAGCAATGAGAGCTAAAAACATAGCACCAAATTTCTTTGCCTTTCCCGTCCCTACACCAGAAATCCTCAATAGCTCCTCTTCTTTAATTGGGTAGTGAATTGCCATCTCATCTAATGAAATATCTTGAAAAATAACATAGGGAGGTAAACTCTTCTGATCAGCAATGTCTTTGCGGAGGGTTACAAGCATTTTTCGAAGAGTCTCGTCAGCTACACCTCCTTGCCCACGGCGCGTTTGGACCATTTTATCACCAGTATCAACATCTCTATAATCTCTTTCCTCTGATAACATAACAGAAACCGGATTCTCAAAAAATTTATCCCCTTTTTCTGTAATAATCAGAACCCCGTATTTTTCAATTTCTTTCTTAAGATATCCTAAAACCAAAGCCTGACGTATTACACCATTCCAATATCTGTCTGGCTTTCCCTTTCCCTTTTTCCAAAAAGAACTGTTCTGACCGTTATAGTCATCTACCTCTCTATTGCTTTCACCAATTAAAACTGCAGATATAAACTGCATTTTATGATCCTCCTTATGTTCCTTAACAGCTCCTAAAATCATTAGGATTTCATCCTTACCTTCATATTGCGGCTTAGGATATCTGGTGTTGTCACAGTTCTTAGCTCCTGGACCATTTATCTCATCGAATTCTTCTCCGAAATAATGAAGAAGGAACTTTCTCCTTGATATTGAAGTCTCCGCATATGACATAACCTCCTGTAGAAGCTGCGACCCTATTTCTTGTTCAGCAAGGGGTTTACCTTGAAGAAATTTCTCGAGTTTTTCTATGTCTTTATGACTATAAAAGGCGATGCAGTGGCCGTCACCTCCATCTCTTCCAGCACGTCCTGTTTCTTGATAATAACTCTCCAAACTTTTAGGTATATCATAATGTATTACATACCTAACATCTGGTTTATCTATACCCATCCCAAAAGCAATTGTAGCTACGATTACATCTACATCTTGCATTAAGAAAGCATCTTGGATTCTGCTTCTAGTCTTAGTGTCTTTTCCAGCGTGATAAGGCAACACTTTAACACCATTCACAGATAATGTTTCTGCAATTTGATCAACTTTCTTTCTACTTAAACAGTAAATAATTCCACTCCTCCCTTTATTACTAATACAATGCTGAACTATTTGTTTCAAAGCATCTTTTTTAGGCTTCACTTCATAGTAAAGATTCTCTCTATTGAAAGACGACTTGATTAGAGTCGCATCAACCATCTGAAGGTTCTTCTGAATATCTTGCTGAACTTTAGGTGTCGCTGTTGCCGTCAAAGCGATAATAGGAACATCAGCTATTTGCTTAATAATGGGACGTATTCTTCTGTACTCTGGGCGGAAATCATGTCCCCACTCAGAAATACAATGAGCTTCATCTACTGCTACAAAACTAATTTTAACTGATTTCAGAAATTCAATGTTTGTATCTTTAGTTAGAGTTTCAGGGGCTACATATAGGATTTTCGTCCTTCCAGAGGAAACGTCTAACTTAACATTTTCAGCCTCCGCTTTATTTAAAGAAGAATTTAGATAATGCGTTATTGAAGGGTCTTCGTGATTCCCCCGTAAAGCATCAACCTGATTTTTCATTAGAGCAATTAGAGGTGATACAACAAGAGCCACTCCATCTAACATTAAGGCAGGAAGCTGATAGCACATAGACTTCCCGCCGCCTGTAGGCATGATTACGAAAGTGTTCTTGCCTTCAAGAACACTTCGGATAGCAATCTCTTGTTCTCCTTTGAATTCTTTAAATCCAAAATATTTTTGTAACGCCTCTTTCGGCGAATCATCAATCAGGCTCATCAATGTCTAAATTTGCTCAATAAAGATAAGGAGTTTATTTAAAACCACAAATTTATTTTCAAGGCTTAATAATATTGATTTATGTCCAGTTCTGACGACACTATTTTAAACAGAGCGCTTAATACGCTTCGTATGGAAGGAGATGCTATACATCGACTTGCAACACTATTAGATGACAGCTTTGTAGATGTAATCAAGTTGATTATTAAAACTAAGGGGCGTGTGGTTTTAACTGGAGTGGGTAAAAGCGCGGATGTCGGTAGAAAGATAGTAGCAACCCTTAATTCCACCGGATCTCCTGCTTTGTTCGTTCATGCAGGGGATGCCGTTCACGGAGATTTAGGGGTAATTCAATTGGGTGACGTCGTTTTATGCCTATCAAAGAGTGGGAGAAGTCCAGAAGTAATGGCTCTTGTGCCTCTTTTGAAACAGCATGGGCATCCAATTATTGGAGTTACTGGAGCTTCTGACTCGCCACTTGCAAAACAATCTGACCACGTTCTTATTGCTGGAATAGATGCCGAAGCTTGCCCTTATGACTTAGCTCCTACAACAAGTACCGCGGTCCAAATGGCACTTGGTGATGCTATTGCAATGTGTCTTATGGAAATTCGTGGATTCAAAGCTGAAGATTTCGCTAAATTTCACCCTGGAGGTGCTTTGGGAAAGAAACTCACCGTCACATTGGAAGACCTCTTTGACAAAGATCGAGCTCCTCAGGTAAATCTAGAATCGCCACTTCAAGAAGTGCTTATGTCCATGACTGAAGGACGATATGGTGCAACTGTTGTTATTCAAAATGAAAAAATAGTAGGAATAATCACAGACGGAGACCTAAGGCGTGCACTCGAAAAAGAAAGCAGCGCTAAAGCGTCAGAGATTATGAGTAAGAATCCACTTGTTAAGTCTCATAAGGAACTTGCAGCTAATGCTGCTTCAGCGATGCAAGACTTAGGGATTTCACAAGTAATTGTAACAACTGAAGATAATGAGTATCTAGGGTTAGTACATTTGCATGACCTCGTTAAAGAGGGTGTTACTAGCAATAAATAAAGCCCAACAATGAGTCCATTAGATCAGGAGATGCCGGACGAAAAAGAAATGAGTTTTTTTGACCACCTCGAGGAGATTAGAAAGAGGTTGTTTTATTCTGTTATCTCTATTTTTGCAGGCGCTACCATTTTATTTATTCAAAAGGATTGGTTATTTAATACTGTTTTATTCGGGCCTAGAAATGAGGAGTTTATTAGCTTTCGAATTTGGTGTAAAATTTCCGAATTAATCGGTGTTGGAGATAAGTTATGTGTGAAAGAAATCACGTATGAACTGATTAACACCTCCATGATGGGGAACTTCACCGCCCATATAGTCGTCTCTTTGGTGGGAGGAATCATTATCGCATTCCCTATTATAACACTTCAGTTGTGGGCGTTTATTAAACCCGCCTTGAAGAAGGCTGAAAAGAAGTCAGCTCAAGGTGCTGGTGCAGCTTCATCTACTTTATTTTTCTTAGGGGTTGCCTTCGGATATTGGGGCATCGTCCCGCTTTCACTTCAATTCCTAGGTCACTATGAGCTCGGAGATGTCGCTGCGAGAATTGGGGTTATGTCTTATGTGAAAACTGTTTCTACCATTTCGTTTGCGGCGGGGCTAATTTTTCAGCTTCCAGTGCTAATTTTCTTCTTAGCCAGGGCAGGCGTGGTTACACCTAAGGGACTTAAGAAATACCGGAAGCACGCACTTGTGGGAATTCTTGTTTTATCCGCGATAATAACTCCTCCAGACATTACAAGTCAGATTATGGTTTCATTACCTGTACTCGCATTATACGAGTTAGGCATTGTAATCGCTAGAAGGGAAGAGAAGCGTAGAGAGAGTCAAATGAGTGCATAGCCATAATAAATGAACCTTAAAGACGTTTTACTACTTACCGCATTATATTTTTTTAGCTTAGGCTTTACAGCCCAAAAAACAGTAGTTTCAGGCAGGGTGTTCGATGGCGAAACCGGAAAGGCGCTTCCGTATGTCAATGTTAGTTTTTCGGGTACTTCAATTGGTACAATGACAAATGGCTTAGGCGAATATCAACTTGTAAGTGAACGTAAAGTATCTAGGGTTCATGTCTCATTTATGGGGTACACATCACAAAGTATACCAGTACAAAAACAAGTTAGACAGAAATTAGATATAGCTCTTGAATCAAAACGCATAGAATTAGCCATTGCTGAAGTCAGGCCAGACAAGAAACAGAAAAATCCTGCAAAACCTCTTATGCAAAGGGTGGCAGAGGCCAAACCCATTAATGACCCAGCAAAACTACCTGGGGTTAGTTATAAATATCATGAAAGGCTACAGATTGATTTGAATGATATTCCTGAGAAAATTCCAAGTAGAAAAATTTGGGGAGCTTTTGGTTGGATATGGGATGGGTTAGACTCTTCAGATGCAAGGATTGCATTACCTACTTTCTTTTCAGAATCTATAGGAACTAAAAGGACACAAAAAAAACCAAGAAGGAAAGAACAAAGGGTTGAAGCAGCTCGTGCTACTTGGTTTTCTGATGGGGAAAATTCATCAAGTGTAACTGCTGAATTTCTTAATATTAATCTATACGAGAACCAACTTCTTCTAGTTGACAAGGCATTTACCAGTCCTTTGCACGATAGAGGAAACCTTCATTACCGATACTATATTTTAGATACATTAAATATTTCTGGACGCCCTGCATTCCATCTTGCATTTGTTCCTAGAAGAAGAGGAGAACTGACTTTTGAAGGGGAGCTTTGGATAGATACGTTAACTTTAGCGCTTAGTAAGGTTGAGGCCAAGATTAGTGAAGGAGCTAATTTAAACTTGATACGAGCTTTAAGATGGAAGCAGGAATATGCTCAGATCGATGGTAATTGGGTTCTTTTAAAACGAGAGGAGGTAATGGACATCTCTTTCACAGGGTCCAGTATGGGGTTATATGGTAGGAGTACAGTTGTGAACACCGATTTTGAATTTGCACAGGAGTGGCCAGATTCAGTTTGGACATCAAGAAGGGACTTGTCGTTTGCAAAGGGAAGTAATGAAGTTCTTGAACAAGCATGGGCATCGAAGCGACCGGAACCCTTATTAGAGAAGGAGTCAAACATTTACTTAATGGCTGACAGTGTTCAGTCTATGAGGCAATATAAATTCATAAAGGGCTTTATGTTTGGACTCGGAAGTGGAAATTTATTGATCGGAAAAATTGAATTGGGGCCATGGTATTATACCTATTCAAATAATTTAGTTGAGGGGCATCGCTTTCGGTTGGGGGCTTCAACCTCAAATAAATTTAGCAGAACATTTATGCCCAAGTTTTATGTTGCATATGGTACTGAAGATAAGAAGTTTAAGTATAAAGCTCTATTCATCTGGATACAACGCAAAATTCCTCGTATTAAATGGTTTGCTTCGTATTCTAAAGATCTTGAGCAGTTCGGAATGTTGGGGTATTTCGAGCAGGGAAATATCTTTAATTCGGCTTTGTCCATCGAAGGGGGGCAGAACAATCTAACTGAGGTAATAAAATCTGAGGCAAGCTATTTGGCTGAATTCGGCTCAGGTTGGTCAACATTTATTGAGTTAAGGCACCGAAAAGTTGAGGCTGTAGGTGAGCTTGAGTTTATCCCAGTGGATGCAACAGGGAACTCGACTTTAATTACCGCTGAAAGCACTTTACAAGTGAAATATGCGCATGGTGAGAAATTTGTATCTGGGGCATTTGATCGAGTTTCTCTCGGCTCTAAATTGCCTATTGTTACTTTAACAACAACGCAGGCTTGGAGAGACATAGCTGGCAGTCAGTATAGGTATGGGAGATATACTATAGAGTTGGAGGGTAAACTAAGGTTTGGGCCATTTGGTAGAATTCGGTGGAATACAAATTCTGGTATTTATTCCGGGACAGCTCCCTTTGCTCTAATGGAACTACAACCCGCAAATGAAACGCTTTTATCTATCCAGCCTTCGTTTAATTTATTGAGATACTTTGAGTTCGTAACTGACAAATGGACTCGAGCAAGTATAGAGTGGCATGGCGAGGGTGCTATCTTAAATCACATACCTCTAATTAGAAGGGCTGGAATGCGTGAAGTTGTTGGGGTGAAAGGTGTTTTAGGGTCATGGGATACACGACACGAAACTGTAATAGCGTTACCGGAAGGAACAACTGGCTTGAATGGATATTATGCTGAAGCCGTTGTCGGAATTGAAAACATCTTTCAATTTATTCGAGTCGATTATCACTTTAGATTGACTGAATCCTCGGAAGGAATGAGACAGAACCATGGAATTCGTGTTGGTGTGACCGTAGAACTTTAATACTTTTATAAAATGGAAAATGTCCTACGTGCTGAAGGCCTTGAGAAAAGTTATGGTGGCAGAAAGGTTGTCGACGATGTAAGCTTCTTCGTTGAGCCAGGAGAAGTTGTTGGAATTTTAGGCCCCAACGGTGCCGGCAAGACAACAAGTTTCTACGCGGTAGTCGGTCTTGTCATGCCGGACAATGGTAAGGTGTTTATCGGATCTGAGGAGATTACTAACCAAGCTATGCATGAAAGAGCAAAGAAGGGGATTGGATATTTACCACAAGAAGCTTCAGTGTTTAGGGATCTCTCTGTTGAAGATAATATTGCTGCCATCTTGGAGTTACAACCTCTAAGTAAGACTGAGCAATCTAGTAGGTTAGAGGAATTAATTGAAGAGTTTGGTCTTGAAAAGGTGAGAAAAAGCATGGGAAAGGTGCTCTCTGGAGGTGAAAGACGTCGAACTGAAATTGCGAGATCCCTAGCATGTAACCCCACTTTTATTCTACTTGATGAGCCTTTTGCCGGAGTTGACCCTATCGCAGTAGAAGATATTCAACGAATCGTTCAACAACTCCGAGAGAAGCAAATAGGTATACTTATTACCGACCACAATGTTCAAGAAACGCTACACATTACGGATAGAGCCTATCTCCTATTTGAAGGGAAAATATTGAAGGAAGGGTCAACTGAGTTTTTAGCTGCAGACGAGCAAGTCCGAAGAGTATACTTGGGTAAGAACTTTAAATTACGGAGTCGCAACTAAAGTCTCACAGCCATCATTTTCGAGATATACTTTCCGAAAATATCAAACTCTAAATTTACCTTATCACCCTCGGTTAACAGATGCATATTGGTTTCTGACCAAGTATATGGAATCAACGCCACCGAAAACGAACCTACCGCGCTATCTACCACAGTAAGAGAAATTCCATTTATGGTAATTGACCCCTTAGAAATTGTAATCTCTTGTGGGTTATCATCTGAATAAGGGTGCTCGAATTTTAATAGATAAGACCCGTCACGTGACTCGCTACTCACAAGCGTTCCTGTTGTATCCACATGCCCTTGTACCATGTGGCCATCTAGTCTATCTCCCAGTCGCAAACATCTCTCTAAGTTTACTTTCTTCCCTACAGTCCAAACCCCAAGGCTAGATCTCTCTAAAGTCTCCTGAATTGCAGTTACAGTATATGATGATGAATCGCACTTCACGACTGTAAGACAAACACCGTCATGAGCTAAGCTTTGGTCTATTTTAAGCTCATTCGCAAAAGGACATTGCAAGGTGAAATGGAGGTTATTGCCTTCACTTTCAATCTTTGTAATCTCCCCTAAACTTTCAACTATACCTGTAAACATTAGATTTAATTATTATTCAACTAAAATGCTGTTACCTCCAAATAAGTGAACATTACCTGAAAATTTCTCTGGCACAATGCCACTTAATCTTCGAGTATAAGCCACCACTGTATAATAATAAACACCATCAGGCACAAATTCTGCAGATTGATAGTAAGTGCCATCCCAATTCACGTTCACATCCTTCGTTCGGAAAACAGCCTCACCCCATCTATTGTGGATTACCACATCGACGCTATCAATGAATTTCCAATCAAAAGGCTTAAATAGATCATTCACATCATCTTGATTTGGGGAGAATACATTTGGGAGGAAGTAAAATGGACAATTATCTACACATATAATATTGGAAAATTCACTTTCATTTCGAGAATAATCTCCATTGGGTCTAAGATTTAAACTATCTAAAGCTGTTACGGCAAAGCATCCTGCTATACTTCCCTCCTGATCAAATTCATTAAATATGTAACTTGTGTCTGAGTCGAAATAGGCGTAAGGAAGTAACGAATCACCTTCAAACATAGCCCAATACAATGAATACCCCATGACATCATCTGCACAATCTGTAGCTCCCCACCAATTCATCTCATCAATTTCATCGGGGCAATTCGGGAGTACTTCAAGAATTGGTGGACAAGGAGGTGTATAGTCATACGGTGTTGAACAAGCATTCTGAGCCCAGTTAAACAAGGGGCTTTCAATTCCCGGAGCATCATAATTCCCCTCACATTTAACTCTATAGCAATATTCAACCCCATTTACTAAACCCGTATCAGAGTATATGACTTCGCTAATAATAGGCTTAGAATCACTTAACTCAACTGTATCTAATGGTGAGAAGTCAGGTTGATTAAATAGCTTTCTTTCAATGTAAAACTTTGCGTTATACCAAGGAACAATGACATCTAACACGATGTCAATGCTATTGTCATTCCCAACTAAAGTGATGAAAGGAGTACTGGCAGGTACGCTACCACCTACTATAAAATCACCTTCTGAAGTTGTAGACCACGCTTCCACCTTGTAGAAATGCTGAACAGAGGTTGTGTTTATCCCTATGTCGATATAATTAGTGTCTACGATTTCTGCAATTTGGTTGTTGTTTCTGAAAACTGTGTAATAATACGGTAGAGGAAAAACCAGAGTATCCATTTCTGTAGGAGGAGACCAACCCACATTTACCTCACCTATAACTTCATCCGTAACCACTACATCTGCATGAGTCATAACAGGAACATCCTTGTTTATTGAGGCGCAAAACTCATCGCTAGCAAGAGATTCCGAGCCATCATCAAATCTCATAACAATTCTATAACAATATGTTGCGCCAAAACTTAGAAATCCCTCATCGACATAGCCTGTTTCGCTTAAATCGGGTAAACTTGCAATCAGCTCATAGCCCTCATCTTCTGAAATACCTGTTTCACAAACTGTTGGCTCCCAGTCTGATGACTCAACCCTTCTGTACACATCGTGAATCCCCGCATCCCTTCTCCAGCTTGGTAATTCTTCTGAGCAAGTTCCTCCACTCCAACCTAACAATATTGAATTTCCAATAGCTTCTGCAGAGGTATCCTCAACTGGAGGAGCCACAACTCTCACATAAGCCGTTGATATGTCTGTTAAAGGAATTGCTTGGCCTTGATCTGTTGCTTTAAAAATAATTTGGTATGGAGCAAGACGCACCTCTTCACAAGTGGGAGCCCATGCAAATTCACCGATTCCCGCACCTAAATTTGTAAAAACAGCCTGATTAGTGACTTCGCTAATGGGTCCGCCCAGTGCGTTTAATGTAATGTTATCCCCGTCCGGATCAGTAGCATTGACATACCAAGTCAAGAACGAACCTGCCACAATACAGGTGTCTATTTGTTCAGAGACAATTGGCGGTTCATTGTTACAAACCTGAACATCAATTTGCATATCCCTTACAACCTCACCCACCTTTCTTAGCTGACCAGAAACCTCACGCCACTCTTCTATCCTAATCGCAATATTATACTCTCCTACAATCTGTGGGCTATTCCAGATTACATCTCCAGTATATTGATGAATCTCAAATATATCATCCGCAAGACTAACTTGCTCTGGGTATATATATGTCGGAATAGGATCACCATTAAATCCTCTGCAAGGAACTAAGCTGAAAGTGAGCAAGTCTCCATCTTCATCGAAAGCTGCTGGATTATGCACCCAATCACGATTTAAACAAGCATTTTCAGTTGCCGGGTTTAATAGCTGCACACTGTTATTATGCCCTGCTTCAGGATCAATAATGAGCAATGACCTAATTGCAAATGGCGTATCCACAGATCCTACCATATTCAACACCCCCTCATTCCTATTTGGATCCTCCACCTTAAGCTCAAATGACCCAGGTCCTCCATAAGTGTGAGTCCCTCTATAAGTGTTCACTTTTATGTCGCCAATTAAGATATTTATTGACTCTCTACTTAGCGAATCTACATCATCACCATTTTCATCCCCCCATCTTAAATATAGGAGCGGTCTATCAGCAATTGCTGATGATTTTGTATAAGTTGTAATAAGAACTTCATAGGTTAATCCTTCGACATGTTTATACGTAATCTCACCCGCACGATTATGGGTGGCAAATGCTTTTACATTCAAGAAAGCAATTCCAATAACAATTAACAATATTCTAAAAATGAATATATGCGGGCGAATAAACATCGACACGAAGTTACACACGAACGCGGACATTAGATAGCTACCTTTACATTCTTATTAAAGCATGCTCATGAGAATAGGACTTACTTCAGGCGACCCAAACGGAATAGGAATTGAAACTATTTTACGCGTCTTTTCAGATGAAAGAATGCTAAAAGGAATAACTCCAGTTTTATACGCGACTAAAGATGTTGTGGTTAATAATCTTGAGGTTTTAGGTTTAAAAAACTTAAACTGGGTGGAACTTGACTCAGCCGATGAGGCTCTCCCAGGAAGATTAAATGTTGTGGGATTAGAGATGGTGGAGTTCGAGATTCAACTCGGAGAAAAAACAACTGAAGCCGGTGGGTATTCATTTATTTCTTTAGAAAAATCTGTTGATGATTTAGCTTCGTCAAAAGTTGATATTCTTGTAACAGCCCCCATAAACAAAGATTCGATTCGACAAGCTGGATTTAAATTTCCTGGACATACTGAGTACTTAGCTCATATTGCAAATGCTGACGACGTGTTAATGCTACTTGTTGCTGACAATCTAAGAATCGGCGTCGCAACCGGACACATTGCAATTAAAGACGTTGCCACTTCACTTACTAGCTTGGCTATTAAGAAGAAATTAGAGCTCATGAGTGAATCGCTTTCAGTAGACTTCGGATGCGCTAGCCCTAAGATTGCTGTATTAGGCCTTAATCCTCACGCTGGGGATAATGGGCTTATGGGCGAAGAAGAGAAAACCATTATTTCACCAGCTGTTCGTGACGCAAAGGCTTCTGGAGTAAATGCATTTGGGCCGTATGCAGCTGACGGATTTTTCGGCTCAGGAGCATATAAAGATTTTGATGGTGTCCTCGCTATGTATCACGACCAAGGCCTTGCACCATTTAAGGCTTTAAGTTTCGGTCGTGGGGTAAACTTCACAGCAGGCTTACCGATAGTGCGCACAAGTCCAGATCACGGAACTGGCTTTGATATTGCTGGAAAAGGTATTGCTATGGCTGATTCTATGAGAGCTGCTATTTATCTCGCTCAAGATATTAGAAGAAATCGCTTAGAATATAGAGAGCTAACATCTAATCCACTTGAGATAACCCCACCTAAACGTGAATACCACAACAACCGTAGGTGATTCGTTCACTATACGCAATTGTTTTTTACTGATTTGTGTAAAACACTTGGGAAGCTGTTAGGGATACACTATCTTTGCCGTCCCTAAATTTGGAAGGAATGAATCCTCTGGTTAATTTTAAAATCCCGTTTATGGGTCTGAAACCAGGAAATTATACGTTCCAAATGGATGTGGATCCAGAGTTCTTTGCTTGCTTCCCAGAATCAGAAATCCAGAACGCTAAAGGCGTTATGGACGTGATACTTGAGTATTCTGAAACTACTATGACTTTACGTATGGCACTTGATCTTACTTGGAAAGTCCCATGCGGTCGTTGCCTTGAAGATCTTACCTACCCTTTACAATACGAAGATAAAATAGTAGTTCGTTTCGGTGATAAAACTGAATACGGTGACTCACTTTGGATACTGAGTAAAAATGAATTTGAGTTAGATCTAAGCCAAACTATTTATGAATTAGCTCATCTCTCTCGACCACCACATCAAGTTCATGAAAATGAAAATGATTGTGATCCTAAAATGCTCGGATACACCTCTAATGATTCTAGAGAAGAAAGTGAAAAACTTACGGACCCATGTTGGGACGCTTTGAAGAACTTGAAATAATACTGAAATGGCACATCCTAAAAACCGGCAGAGTAAAACGCGTACTCGCAAACGTCGCACGCACTACACGGCAACAGCTCCTAACGTTAGCACTTGCCCTACAACTGGTCAACCACACATGTTCCACCGTGCTCACTGGCACGAAGGAAAACTTTACTACAAGGGTAAAGTAGTAATGGAACGTGAAGAAGCTTAAACGTTTCGACGCTAACCGTTTTATAAAAAAAAACTGAAGGGGGCTTCCGCCCCCTTTTTTATATTCAAAATATCTTGACACAAGGTTTTCCACTTATTTTAGTTAAGATTCCCGTTAATTTCACATAAAGAAGTGAAATAGACATCTAACTTTGGGGTGAAAGAATAACAAGAATGATAGCAGCAATTACAAGCGTTGCCGGATACGTGCCGGATGACCTCTTAACAAATGACGACCTTGCAAAAATGGTCGATACAAATGACGAGTGGATCAAATCTCGCACTGGAATTTCTCAGCGTCACATTCTTAAGGACCCTACTAAAGCTACTTCTGATATGGGAGCTGAAGCTGTTAAAACTCTCTGTAAAAAGAGAGGCATTGACCCTTCAGAAATAGACGTCATCATTACAGCGACAGTTACTCCTGATATGCTGTTCCCTTCAACATCCAATCTAATTGCCCACAAAGTTGGAGCTACAAAAGCCTGGGGGTTTGATTTGAGCGCAGCTTGCTCTGGTTTTATGTTCGCTCTTACCACAGGGTCCCAATTCATTGAAAATGGCACCTATAAAAAAGTTGTAGTAGTTGGATCTGATAAAATGAGTTCTATTGTCGATTATACCGATAGAACAACATGCATCTTATTCGGTGACGGTGCTGGAGCTGTTCTGCTTGAGCCATCTGAAGATGAAAACGGAATACAAGATCACATCCATCACTGTGATGGCGCAGGTTCTGAAATGTTAAGGCAAGAAGCCGGAGGGTCTCTAAATCCTGCTACCCACGAGACAGTAGATAAAAAAATGCACTACCTCTTTCAAGATGGAAGACCTGTATTTAAAGCAGCTGTATTAAGTATGGCAGACGTAAGTTACGAAATCATGGAGCGCAATGGACTCACTAGTGATGACGTAGCATGGTTAGTTCCCCACCAAGCCAACCTAAGAATAATTGATGCCACACAAAAGCGTATGGGAATTGAGAGTGAAAAAGTAATGATAAACATTCAGAACTATGGAAACACCACCGCTGCCACAATCCCACTTTGCTTAAGAGACTGGGAGTCTCAGCTGAAAAAAGGAGACAATATTATTCTTGCCGCCTTCGGTGGAGGATTCACCTGGGGGTCCATCTATGTGAAGTGGGCATACGACACACAATCTTAACATTCTAGAAGTACCTTGCGATCCTGAATAAATCATGACATCATGAAACTAGCAGAAATTCAAGACCTAATAAAGTTCATCGCAAAAGCCGGTGTTACGGAAGTTGAAATAGAGCAGAAAGACTTTAAGATTACGATTAAGTCTGAAATGCCTAAGCGTAAAAAAGGACTTACAGAACCTGTGGTTCATCACACCCACGTTCCTCCTGCTACGGAAGTTCCTATACAAATTCCAGTAGTAGCTCCTAAAGTGGAGGCTGAGGCTCCAGCTCCAGTAGTTGAAGAGGTGGACGAAAACTTAAATTACATCGAAGTTAAATCACCTATGATTGGTACATTTTACCGTCGCCCTAGTCCTGACAAAGATCCTTTAAAGGATGTGGGTGATATGATCAAAGAAGGTGATGTTGTTTGTGTGATCGAGGCGATGAAACTCTTCAATGAGATCGAGTCTGAGATAAAAGGTAAGATCGTTAAATTCCTAGTTGAGGATAACACTCCTGTGGAATACGACCAACCATTATTCCTAGTAGATCCATCTTAAACCTTCGTCAACGAAGCACCATAAATCATGTTTAAGAAAATCCTCATAGCAAACAGAGGCGAAATCGCATTACGAGTAATACGCACTTGCAGGGAGATGGGTATAGCTACTGTAGCTGTGTACTCTACTGCAGATAAAGACAGTCTCCCAGTACGTTTTGCTGACGAAGCTGTATGCATAGGACCACAACCAAGCGCTGATAGTTATCTCAACATTCCTAACATAATTGCTGCAGCCGAGATAACTAACTCTGACGCAATTCACCCTGGTTACGGTTTCCTTTCTGAAAATGCTGCTTTCTCACGTATTTGTGAAGAAAATAACATTAAATTCATCGGAGCTAGCGCTGATATGATTGACTCTATGGGAGATAAAGCTGCCGCTAAAACTACCATGAAAAAGGCTGGTGTACCTACCATCCCGGGTTCTGACGGAATTCTTGATACATATGAAGACGCTGAAAAATGTGCTAATGATATGGGCTACCCTATCATGATGAAAGCCACAGCTGGAGGAGGAGGAAAAGGGATGGCGTTGTGTAATAACAACGAAGAACTAACGAAGGCTTGGGAAAACACTCGTCGTGAAGCTGCTGCCGCTTTCGGAAACGACGCTATGTATATGGAGAAATTCATAGAAGAGCCTCATCACATCGAAATTCAAATAGCCTCTGACTATAGAGGGAAAGCCTGCCATCTTTCTGAGAGGGACTGCTCAATTCAACGTCGCCATCAAAAACTCGTTGAAGAAACACCATCTCCATTTATGACCGATAAGCTTCGTAAAAAAATGGGAGATGCTGCTGTAAAAGCTGCTGAAGCAGTGAAGTACGAAGGTGTTGGCACAGTAGAATTTTTAGTAGATGCTAACCGTAACTTCTATTTTATGGAAATGAACACTCGTATCCAAGTAGAACACACTATTACAGAGGAAGTAATCAACTACGACTTGATTAAGGAGCAGATTAAACTTGCATCTAGAGAGAAAATAAGTGGACGCAATCACGTACCTACTATGCACGCTATTCAATGTCGAATAAACGCTGAGGATCCTGAACGCAACTTCGCTCCTTGCCCTGGAACCATAACACATTACAATCAACCTGGTGGTCATGGTGTGCGTGTTGACACCCACGTTTACGCAGGTTATCAAATCCCTCCTTTCTACGATAGTATGATAGCTAAGCTTATAGTTGTAGCCCAAACACGTGAAGAGGCTATAACCAAGATGGAACGCGCCCTAGACGAATACATAATAGAAGGAGTAAAGACTACCATTCCTTTCCATCAACGTCTGATGAAGAATGAAAAATTTCGTTCTGGAAACTTCACGACAAAGTTCATGGAAGAAGAGGATATCTAAAAAATTCTATTCAACCTTTGTTGTTATGAGTACGGTAGAGCGTGATTCCTGGGGCACACTTTTAACACAGAGATATAACAGCTCGTGGGGTGTCGTTACTTATTTAAAATCTTAGTAGTACTATGTCCTGGCAACAAAGGGACTGAATGAATTGTCCCGCCAGCTGCTCGGGTTTCCGTAGAGCCTACAATGTAGGTTGGGTGGTCTCGATTGATACACAATGGATCGTAATCGCCTCCCTTCACAAGCACATCAGGGGAGAGAGAGGTTATTATTGAGAGGGGTGTGTCGGAATCGAAAATGATGGTTGCATCTACGACTGATAAGGCAGAGATAAGTCGGGCACGGTTGAAATCTGAGTGGATGGGACGATCTGGCGCTTTCCCGAGGCGACGAACGCTAGAGTCAGAGTTGATTCCAACAACGAGCTTAGTGCCTAAGGAGAGAGCAGACTCGAGACAGTGAAGATGCCCTGCGTGAAGTATGTCAAATACCCCGTTCGTAAAAACAATTTTTTCTCCATCTGAACTCCATTTAGAAGCTAGTGAGAGTAAATCATCGAGGTTTAGTGATACATACGGATTCACTTAGAAATCTTTTTAAGAGATAAACGGTTGACTACTATGAATAAATAGCCTAAGGCTCCGGTGAAGATAACCATTGAGGTTTGGGTTATCCAAACAACATTAGCAACAGCAACTCCGATTAATTTTCCGTAGCCTATAGATTCAAAAGCAAGAGTTACAGCCCATTGATACGATCCTATACCACCTGGTGTGGGGAATACCATGCCAAATCCGCCTGCGATCATAACCCATAGGGCATCTAAAACACCAATATCGTTAACGCCTTTCATAGCCTTGAACAAAAAGTACGACATGCAGAAATACATTATCCAAATGAATAAAGTGTGAAATATGAAGGCCTTTCTACGCTTCATTGCTAGGACGCTCTTTATGCCCTCGCCGATTCCTGAGACAAACTCAGAGATTTTATTGTTCTTGCGTATCATTATAATTCCGACAATAGCTATGGAAACAAAAGTGAGGGTTGCAATAAATAGTGTGGTGCCCTGAGGGAGTTGGATTTTATCTAAGAGGGTGATAACCGCATCTAAGTTTGTAGAAAAGGCAATGGTCATTAAGATGAATAGCATGCTTATATCAACGACGCGCTCGGTGATGACCGTGCCAAATAACTTATTGATAGGGATATCATCTGTAGAATTAAGTGCCGCACAGCGGACGAGCTCACCGGAACGTGGAATAAATGTGTTTGAGAAATAGCCTAATGCTACGGCGCAAATCGCCATGAATTTAGATGCTGTATAACCCATCGGTTCGAGCAAGATAATCCACCTTAGACCACGACTTATTATAGCTAACAATCCCATAATGAAGGTGAGAATGATTGCCCACCAAGGCGCGGAAGACATATAATCAAAAAGCTCAGCTTTATCCTCTACCATGTCCATAAGTTTCACTAAAAGGAAAATTCCGATTGCGAAAAAACTTATGAGAGTGAGCGTTTTTTTGATATTCATATACTTCTTGGTTTGCTACTTAGTTTTTTTACACTTACTTGAGCTTGTTAGTTGATGTTTCAGGGAAAACCAACGTCGGGGTGAAGGTCTTGGCGTCCTCTAAAGATAGGATTCCGTATGCTACGACAATAACAATGTCACCTGGAGAACATTTGCGGGCAGCCGGACCGTTCATGCATACTACACCTGAGCCACGTTCCCCAACTATAGTGTAAGTTTCTATGCGTTCGCCATTGTTGACATTCACTATTTGGACTTTTTCTCCCTCAATAAGGCCTGCCGCATCGAGCAAATCTTCATCGATTGTAATACTTCCTACATAATTCAAATCCGCCTGAGTAATTGTAAGGCGGTGCAACTTAGAGCGCATAACTGTTATTAGCATTGTGCAAAAATAGTGATTCTTTTATTGTAACTCACTCACCTAATCCACTTTCCACCTCAGCTCTACGCGACGGTTAACGGCGTGAACTTCAGGAGGGCAAACATTTGAATTTACCGATGAATTATCTGGACAATACTCCATCGGAAACCTAGCTCCCATTCCTCTCGTGCTCAACCGTGATTCATCCATGCCTCTTTCAAGTAGCCATTCTTTAAACCAAACAGCCCTAAGTTCACTAAGTCTATCATTAGATCCCAAAGACCCAGTAATATCTGTGTGCCCTTCAATAATTAGTGGGCTATCACTGCCTAAGAGAATTGAGTTTATATCAACCCACCAACCATCCAGATCTTGCAAAGACGCCTCAGTAGGAGATTGGGAATCTATATCGAAGTGGATCGAGATTAATGCGGGAGATCTGCTTGGTAGTTTACTTGAGTCTAGAGAAGCGAATAAACTTAAGTCGTCTACTTTGTCAAGAGGTAGGAAGTCTGCTGAAAGTAAACCGCTACGTCCCACATCATAGGTTCGCACTATTTCACCGTCAATATTGAGGATTCTAACTACTGCCCCTGGCTTTGTAGGTGTTTCAACCGACCCAACTCTGAGGCCGAGTGTGCGAGATGAAGGTAATCCTTCTAAAGAGAGTTTGCCTGATAAATCCGTCAAGCCTTCGAAGACAGGATTCCCAGTATCTAACTCTACCCAACTGATTTCAGCTCCAATTACGGGCAGTCCGTCGCAACTTAGCTCCAGAGTATAACCTGAGGCGAGGTTTTCATCAACTTCGTAGCTAAGGAGATAAACATCAAAACCTCCCCCTGCCCTATTAGAACTTACGTACATCTCATGATCGTTTAAGATTGCAATTGAGATCTCATCGGCTGAAGTGTTGATCGGTGAATCAAGGGTAACAGCCTTCTGCCATTGGTGTTTTTTCGAGGCGAAATAAATGTCATTGTTCGAAGAATAATAGAGCCCGCGCGATGTAAATTGAGGATAGACTTCATCTCCGGAAGTGTTTAAGGAATAAAGTGGGTGGGGGGACGAATATCCCCTTTTAGTTAATGAAGAAATAAAGAGGTCGAAATCGCCAGCTCCGGGGTAAGGTTTTGCCGAAATAACCGCGAGTTGCCTATCAGGATCTACGCTTACGTGCGAGATTACCCCTAATTCAGCCCAAGCCTCGTCTCTTATCGTCTGCAATGGAGTCGCTTCGAGTGCACCGGGATTAGTGGCATCGGAATTACGAGGTGCTCTGAAATATTGAGCCCCAGATTCGGGCCCGTACTGCATCACGTAGATCCATTTAGAGTCGGCTCCAAATGGCAGGTCGTCAAGTTCTGTTGAGAGTGCCGCGACAGGTGTGGCGGTGTAGTCGTGGAGTGTTTGGGCTGAAAAACCAAAGGGACGTAGGCAGACTAACGCTATGAAAGCAGCTAACCCTTTTACATTCATTTTTACGCTCACTTTATTTTCTTTTCTTTAAGCCAAAAATCCATTGTCTCCACCGCTTCCCCATACCATTCCTTACCGAATGCGCGTATCAGCGGTTCTTTGCAAAATTCCAAGATGGTAATCTGGCGAGTGACTCCGCAAGAAAGTGCAGAATCACATATGCTCCATTTGTGATAGTTCAAAGCAGTGAAGTCGATGAGTTCTTTAACTCTAATCGGGTATAGATGACATGATAATGGCTTCTTCCACTTCGTTTTTCCATCTTGATGTGCTTGCTCGATTCCGCAGAGGAGATTTCCACTAGAGGAGAAGGTAGAATAAACGCAGGCCCTTCCTTCAATGAGTGGCGTTTCTAAAGTTCCATCTTGCCCAATTACGAAGAGCCCTTTTTCTTTTATCACATCGAAGCCTTCCTCTCTTAAGTAGGGTTTTATATCTTCGAAAATGTCGTCCAAAATTGCACATTCCTCTTCTGTGAGTGGTGCGCCGCCAGATCCTTCTACACAACAAGCTCCTTGACATGCTGAGATATTGCAAGAGAACTGGACATCGAAAATATCTTCCGAAAGAAGTTTATTACCTACTACTATCATCAAAGCGAATATACGCTTTCAAAGAACCTCTTTTATAAAACTATCAATCAAATACTATTGGTTAATGGTAGTAAGTGGGGATTCCGATTATATTGACTATATGACAATGTAGAAAAACAAAGTGAACTTAAAAAAGTAAATTGGCTGAGGTATGTTAGAACATACCTTTGACTAAAAAAAATACATAAATAATTTTGATGTATTCCCTAGCTATAGTTAAAGACAGATGGAGACGGTTTAGTGTACTTAATTGTACGCGGATTGTGAATATTGTAAAGTTACAAATAGGTTTTAAGTGGCGTAGAATGCTTGGAGGGACTATGCCTATGTCTGTGAGCATCGAGCCCACAACCTCTTGCAATTTAAGATGTCCGGAATGCCCTTCTGGATTAAGGAGTTTTACTCGCCCTACTGGGATGATCGAAATTGAGATGGTGGAAGATATAATGGCACAATTAGGTAAATGGCTTGTGTATGTTAATCTATATTTTCAAGGGGAGCCATATCTTCATAAAGAAATGGATTCAATGGTAAAAGAGTGCAAGAAATATGGGGTGTACACATCCACTTCGACAAATGCTCATCACCTAAAACCAGAAAGAGCGGATAGTTTAGTTGCTTCGGGAATCGATAGACTTATAATCTCCATAGACGGAACTACCCAGGAAACTTACTCGTCATATAGAGTAGGTGGAAACCTTGATAAGGTTCTTGATAGTACTAAAAATGTGCTTAAATCGAGGGAATTGTCTGGGGGAGAGACACCATTTGTGGTTTGGCAATTTCTAGTTGTTAAGCCTAATGAACATCAGGTTTCTGAAATACAATCTCTCGCAAAAGAATACGGAGTCGATGAGGTGGTGATTAAAACAGCACAGCTAGACGATCCACATGATGATCACCCACTACTAGCTGAAAATCCTAAGTATCGACGCTACGATAAAGATTTAAAATCTGGGGCTTGGAAGATTCGAAACCCTATGAAAAACGAGTGCTGGAGAATGTGGGGAGGACTTGTGATAACTTGGGATGGAAAGATTGTTCCTTGCTGCTTCGATAAAGACGCGAAGCACGAGATGGGTAAAGCGAATGAGATTGCTGAGGTTTGGGCTGGAAATAAATATAGGTCATTTAGGAATGAGATTTTCGCCGACAGGAAATCAATCGACATGTGTACTAACTGCTCCGAGGGAACGGATACTTATGCCTGAAAATTATTTGCAAAAAGAAGTGGAAATAAAACGGTGGAAAGCATTGATTCCAGCAGTTATAGGGCTAGGGGTGATTTATTATTTCTACAGTGAGGACTTAAAGAGTTTGGGGGTGGGTGATGTCGAATTTAGTTCTAGGGCAGCACTAGCTTTTGCTGGAGCGGTGGGGTTACTTGTGATTCGGGATCTTGCATATATGACTAGAGTAAAAATTCTGTCTATGGGAGAATTTAGTTGGCGAAGTTCGCTGAATGTAATACTCCTTTGGGAGTTTGCATCAGCCATTACTCCTTCTGTGATAGGTGGGAGTCCCATAGCAATTTACCTTATGAAGCGCGAAGGAATGACACTTGGCCGTAGCGTTTCAACTGTGCTCGCTACATCTTTGATGGATGAGTTTTTTTACGTTTTAGTTGTTCCTCTACTCATAATTATAATAGGAACGGATGCTTTTATCCCCGGGGGGTTGAGCAATACTGCGGAGATGGGGTTGAGGGTGATGTTTTTTACAGGGTACGGAATACACTGTGCCATCATGATTTTAATACTATTAGTTTTGTTTATAGCTCCGAACTCCACAAGGAATGTGATTTTGCGGATTTTCAGGTTACCTGGGTTAAAAAGATGGGAATTGAACGTTGAAAAAGTAACCCAGGAATGGATGCTAGCTTCGGATAGCTTTAAAGGGGCGACACTAGGGATGTGGTTAAAAACATTGGGTGTGACTTGCGTGAGTTGGACAGCACGGTTTTTAATACTTAATGCAGTTTTATACATCTTCTTCAACACTGTACAGAACTTAGAAGTCTTCGCTCGTCAGCTCTCGCTATGGATAGCTATGTTAGTGAGCCCTACACCTGGCGCTTCGGGAATTGCAGAGTTTTCTATGCCTGTATTTATGCAGGGAGTAGCAGTTGTTGGGGGGGCTACAGTATTGATTTGGCGTATACTAACCTACTACATATACTTAATAATCGGTTCTTTATTACTACCTGGATGGATTGTGCGTACGGGTAAGAAAATATATTAACTTTACTGACCACTAACGAAAATTTGAAAAGATGTCTGACGGAATAGGAAAAGGAACGAGAGCAGTACATGCCGGGGTAAAACACGATGCTTCTACAGGTGCTATTATGACTCCCGTTTATTTAACTTCTACTTATGTCCAAACCAAAGTAGGCGAGCACAAAGGTTATGAGTATTCTCGTACTCAAAACCCCACTCGACACGCCCTTGAAAATGCTTTTGCAGAGCTAGAAGGAGCGAATCACGGTCTGGCATTTGCTTCTGGGCTTGCGGCGATGGACAACCTTCTGAAATTACTTAAACCAGGAGATGAAGTGATCTCTACGAACGACCTTTATGGCGGAAGCTATAGATTGTTCACGACAATTTTTGCTAACTACGGAATTAAATTTCATTTTGTAAATCTCGACAATTGTGAAACTTCATTATCTGAAATGGTAAATGAAAACACGAGGATGATTTGGATAGAAACGCCTACAAATCCTATGATGCAAATCACAGATGTACAGGCCGTTGTTAATTTTGTAAAGGGCAAGAAAATCCTTGTATGTGTGGACAATACTTTCGCTACTCCAATGCTTCAGCAACCACTATCTCAGGGTGCAGATGTGGTGATGCATTCTGTAACCAAATATCTAGGAGGTCATTCAGATGTCGTTATGGGCTGCCTTATGGTTAACGATGATGAGTTAAATGAAAAACTGCGCACACTACAAAATTCGTGCGGTGGTGTACCTGGCCCTATGGATTGTTTCCTCGTCATTCGTGGAATTAAAACCCTACATCTTAGAATGGCTCGCCATTGCGAAAACGGCAGGGCTGTAGTAGAATATTTAAAGACGAATGATAAAGTAGAGAAAATCTATTGGCCTGGCCTGGAAAGTCATCCCGGATACGAAATAGCCTCTCGTCAAATGTCTGATTTTGGAGGTATGGTAGCTTTTACTCTCAAAGGCGACTCAATAGCTTCAGCAAATAAATTTGTTGAATCTACAAATATTTTCACCTTAGCGGAATCTCTTGGAGGAGTAGAATCATTAATAGGACACCCAGCTTCTATGACTCACGCCTCTATTCCTAAGGAAATTAGAGAAAAAGTGGGAATAACAGATGGACTTATACGACTCAGTTTAGGTGTCGAAGATGCCGTAGATCTTATAGAAGACCTTCAATTCGCTTTCAAAGAAATTTTAGATGATCACTAGTAATGCTACCCCTGAACATCACGCAATTGTAGGTGCAGGCCTAGTCGGAAGTTTACTTGGACTTATGCTCGCACAACGTGGATATAAAGTCACTATCTATGATCGTCGATCCGACCCGAGAAATAGCAAAGCACTTGAAGGTCGTTCAATTAATCTCGCACTTAGTGATAGAGGCTGGAAAGCACTCGAAAAGGCTGGTGTAGCTGACAGAGTTCGTAAAATTGCTCTCCCGATAAAAGGTCGCCGAATACACGACCACTCTGGGAATGAAACATTCCAACTTTACGGAGTGGGAGATCAGTGTATATACTCTGTTTCTCGATCAGGTCTCAACCTGATATTAGTAGAAGCCTCAGAAGAAAACCCATCTCTGGAAATAAAATTCGACCATGAAAGTACAGGTTACAAAATTGCCGATAAAGGCGAAGTATCAGGTGTAAAATTGTATTTCAAAAATCGAAATGCAATCCTGCACGATAGAATTTTCGGTGCCGATGGCGTATTCAGTGTCATACGTGAAAATATGACTCACACAAACCGCTTTGACTACTCACAGGAATATCTTCCACATGGGTATAAGGAAATTACTATGAGCCCTAACACGGATGGAGGGTTTAGGATGCCGGAGGACGGGCTACATATTTGGCCTCGTGGAAAGTTCATGTTTATGGCGCTCCCTAATCCGGGTGGTAGCTTTACGTGCACACTTTTCGCGCCTTATGAAGGAGAGGAGTCATTCGAAAACATCAAGTCTGATGAAGACGTACGTGCGTTCTTCAATCGACATTTCCCTGACGCAATTCCTCACCTACCTAAACTTATTCAAGACTGGAATACAAACCCCGTAAGTTCTCTATGTTGTGTAAAATGCCATCCATGGAATATCAATTCCCGAGTAGTCATTATTGGAGATGCTGCGCATGCAATAGTGCCTTTCTTCGGACAGGGTATGAATTCTGGATTCGAAGATTGTACAATTCTTAGTTCACTAATAGACGAAGCTGTTCCAACATCAGAAGCTGATTGGAAATCACTTTTCGAAGAGTATACTAGACTAAGAAAGCCTGCCGGTGATGCTATATTAGACTTAGCGCTCCATAACTATATAGTTATGCGTGATAAAACTGCCGACCCTAAGTTCCTTTTACAAAAACGTATAGAAGCTCGAATCGCAGCTGCACATAGAGATCGCTGGAAACCTCTTTATACTTTAGTAACGTTTAGTCATATACCATACGCTGAGGCGTTGGCAAGAGGTGAAGTACAACAGGCAGTAATGAATGAAATCATGGCTACACCCAACATTTCAGAAAAATGGGAAAGTGACGAAATCGTTGAGCGCGCCATTAAGCTTCTCGACGATTACGAATCTGGTATCTTCACTATCGAGCGCCCCGCCTCCTTATTAAGTGCTGATGCTTAGGCAATTAGTTTTTTTGGGCTTCGTCTTTGTTTTTGTTTTTACATCGCTAGTTTCTAAAACTTCAGCCCAAAACTCTTTCTTCTCTAATACCCTCTCAGACTACCGATCATCAGGATGGACTCTTTCCATTGGGGGTTCTGGGCTTGGAGGTTCAAATTCTCCTTTCAACGAAGAGTGGCTTATCGCAAACTCGACTTCTGGAACTGTCGACACTTTGTATTCAGGAACTTGGACTCCCCAGGGAGGATTTCATTTATCTGGAGGAATAGGGCGTGTTTTTATTGCTAAGAATCCAATTCTTGCCGATAGGTTCTCTATAAACATAATCGGATCTAAACGTACAATAACAGAAACTTTCGAAGGTGTAATAGATGGGCAAGATAGTATTGTTGTAGGAGCAGGAAGCGCCTTAAATATTGGCGTATTTGTTGATGCTCTTAGAGCTATTACTCTAACTAAGAAAGTTTTTTTAGAAGTGGGAATAGGTGGAGGATACAGGGTTGACTTTTCTTCTGAATTTGACTTTGAAACATCCACTCCCCTTTCAGTATTGGAAGGAGATATGTCTCCTTTTTCCGGTTGCTTTGAATTTATCGTGGGCGGCGGATTAATGATGAAACGAGGGAAATTGATAAGAGTTGAATTTGCAGCGGACATACTTCAACTAGCTCCCATAAACTCCACTGCTAAACTGCCTTGGAGAGTGGGGAATTATAGGCCCTATCGGGCAATGATAAGTTGGGATTTGTTTGGCTTAAAGCCCTTAAAGCCTGAAGGTTCTTGTGCTGCCCCAACTCATTCTGAGAAATCTAAAGAGCTCTTTGGGAAGAAAATGCGAGGGTGGGGGAAAGCAAAGAGCAAAAGGAATAATAAGGACTGATTAAAACTACCCTTCACATAATTCCACCAGTACTTTTGCGGTATCAGAAGGGTGAAGGAAGGCTATTCTTTTTCCATCAGCACCGTCTTTGGGGCCGCTTATGCATCGGTACCCTTTAGATTCTAATTTTGCGATTTCTCCTTCTAAATCATCGACGTGAAATGCTATGTGGTGAAGGCCCTCTCCACGCTTTGAAATATGTCTAGCTATGGGGCTGTCTTCAGATGTGGATTGAAGGAGCTCGATTTTAGACTCGCCTGTTTTGAAAAAAGAAGTCACGACTCCCTCAGACGGTACCTTTTCCCTTTTATACGGCGTGGTACCAAGAACATCTGTAAAGATCTTTTCAGCTGCGTCTAAATCCGTTACTGCTATTCCAAGGTGATCTATTTTCTTCATATGAGTAATTTCTTCGTAAGCGTAAAGTTATACCTTTGCCGCCATGAATCTATCACTCAAAGGACAACACGCATTAGTGTGTGGAGCATCACAAGGAATCGGGCTGGCGGCAGCGAGAGAACTGGCGGAGTTAGGAGCTAAAGTAACACTGATGGCACGCAACTCCGAAAAATTAAAGGTAGCCATACAAAGTCTAGCTGAAGGCGATCATGAGGGTCATGGATATGTTGTGGCAGATTTCAGCAACCACAAAGATGTAAGTGAGGTAGCTCTTAACTTAACGGCTGGTTCGAATATAGACATACTAGTAAATAACTCCGGAGGGCCGAAAGGGGGAGCTATCTCAGAGGCAGAAATAGAGGAGTTTACAAATACATTCGAGCAGCACTTACTTTGCAATCATGTTCTTGCTCAAGCTGTACTTCCAGGGATGAGAGAGAGAGGTCATGGCAGGATTATTAATGTGATCAGTACTTCTGTTAAAGCTCCACTAAACGGGCTTGGGGTGTCGAATACGATAAGAGGGGCAGTGGCGAATTGGTCTAAAACATTAGCTAACGAAGAGGGAAAGCACGGGATAAGGGTAAATAACGTGTTACCAGGAGCTACGAATACCGGTAGGTTGAAAAGTATTCTCGAAGCGAAGGCTTTGAAGGGTGGAACATCAACCGAGGAAATTCAGAAAAAAATGACGGGGGCTGTGCCAGCTGGAAGGTTTGGTGAGCCCCATGAGATCGGCGGTGTTATTGCATTTTTATGCACACCTGCAGCTGACTACATAAGTGGTATTAACGTGCCAGTTGATGGGGGGCGAACAGCATCACTTTAAAAGAACTTTAGATTATCTTTGCAGCACAAAGCGTAAATAGAAACGTTAAAAATTAGACCATGCAGGAACGTATTGATGCATTTATGGCTCAAGTCGCTAAATCAAATGCAAACGAACCAGAATTTCTACAAGCTGTCCAAGAGGTAGCTGAAACAGTAATCCCATTTATAGCTAAAAACCCAAAATACTCTGACGCGAAGGTGTTAGAGCGCATGGTAGAGCCCGAGAGAACAGTCATGTTCCGTGTGGCTTGGACTGACGATAATGGTGATGTACAGGTTAATCGTGGATACCGCGTTGAGTTTAACTCTGCAATTGGACCTTACAAGGGTGGACTAAGATTTCACCCCAGTGTGAACCTCAGCATTTTGAAATTCCTTGGATTCGAGCAAGTCTTTAAAAATTCTCTTACAACACTTCCACTTGGTGGAGGTAAAGGGGGTTCTGACTTTAATCCTAAGGGCAAGTCTGACAATGAAGTGATGCGGTTTTGCCAAAGCTTTATGACTGAGCTTTCAAGACATATAGGTGCTAACACTGACGTGCCTGCTGGGGATATCGGTGTTGGAGGACGTGAGATCGGATACCTGTTCGGTCAGTATAAGCGTATCCGTAACGAATTTGTAGGCGTGCTTACTGGAAAAGGTATTAACTACGGTGGTTCACTTATCCGACCAGAAGCTACAGGCTACGGAGCTGTTTACTTTGCTCAGGAGATGCTGGCTACCCGTGGAGAGAAGCTATTAAGTAAGACTGTCATTATTTCAGGCTCTGGAAATGTAGCTCAATTTGCTGCTCAGAAATGTATAGAATTAGGAGCGAAAGTGGTAACTCTTTCTGACTCAAAAGGATACATCCACGATCCAGAGGGGATTACTCAAGAAAAGTTAGAGTGGGTAATGGGCCTTAAAAACGTTCGCAGAGGACGTATATCAGAATACGAATCTCAATTCCCAGGAAGCACTTTCTACGAAGGAGCTCGCCCTTGGAGCGTTGCTTGTGACGTAGCTCTTCCATGCGCTACGCAAAACGAGGTGAATGAGAATGAAGCAAAGACTCTCATAGCAAACAAGTGCATTTGTGTTACAGAGGGAGCCAATATGCCATGCAATCCTGAAGCTGTCGAAACTCTGCAATCAGGAGGAGTACTATTCGCTCCAGGAAAAGCATCTAACGCAGGTGGAGTGGCTACTTCTGGACTAGAGATGTCTCAAAACAATATGCGTCTTTCTTGGACTGCAGAAGAAGTTGACGGAAAGCTACACAATATCATGAAAGACATCCACTCACAATGCGTGGAGTATGGTACTGATGAGGACGGTACAGTTGACTACGTACGTGGTGCTAATATCGCAGGATTTGTAAAAGTTGCTGGCGCTATGCTAGACCAAGGTGTTGTATAATTAACCATCGATTGATATAGCTCTAATAATAAATTAAACTTATAAATAATGATTACAGGATTTATGCACCTTCACTCCGTACTTAGATGGGTAGTTCTAACTCTTTTAATTGTTACTTTTATTAAAGCTGCTATCGGAATGTTAAAGGAGTCTAAGGACTTTACATCTCAAGCTAAGCTTGGTTTGTTCACTATGATAGCTATGCATATTCAGCTTGTATTAGGACTGACTTTACTTTTAGATGGCCACTGGGCTGAGTACTCTTTAGAAGGAATGACGAGATTCTTTATGATGGAGCACACTCCTGTGATGATTCTAGCAATAATTCTAGGAACACTTGGACACTCGCTTTCTAAGCGCGCTAACTCTGTGGCTGCTAAATTCAAAAAGCAAGTGATTTTCTTTGGTATTGCGCTCTTATTGGTTTTCGGTATGATACCTTGGCCTTTTATGCGTAATTTCAGTGAAGTATTCGGTTGGATTTGAAATATCGTAGCAAATATTTACCTTTTCTAATTTCAGAATTTTTACTGTCGTTTATTATTCTCACTTCTTGCCAGAACCCAGCGGTTATTGATCAAGTTGAGATACATAATCCGTCTACCTTAAACGAGAATTCTCAAACAAATACTAAAGAAATAGAGCAGATATACAAATATAAATGCTCTATTTGTCATGGCAAACAAGGAGTCTCAGTAATTATAGGAGCTCCTGATTTAGTTTCATCTAAGCTGAGTTTTGAAGAAAGAGTCGCTATAATTCTATCTGGTCGCGGAACTATGCCTCCCCAAAAAGATGTGCTCGATATGCCTACAATTAGAGGTCTAGCTGTTTTTATTGATCGCTTTGAATAATCGAAAATATGGCTAAGAGCAAAACAATCAGCACATCTATAGATAAGGAAACTTGCATACTTGTGGGTCTTGCTACTCAAAACCAAACCCGTGAGCAACTGACTGAATATTTAGAAGAGCTTGCTTTTTTAGTTAGCACGGCTGATGCAGTCACAAAAAAAACTTTTATTCAGTCACTTACAAAACCAGATGCAAAAACATTTATCGGTTCTGGTAAGCTTCAAGAAATAAAAGAATATGTCAACGCTGAAAGGATAGACATGATCGTGTTTGATGATGAATTAAGTGGTTCTCAACTACGGAATATTGAGAAAGAGATTGAGAATGTGAAAATAATGGATAGACCTAATTTAATTCTTGATATTTTCGCTCAAAGAGCACGTACAGCCCACGCTAAAACCCAGGTAGAATTAGCCCAATATCAATACCTACTTCCTCGTCTTACAAATATGTGGACCCACCTTCAAAAGCAAAAAGGAGGTATAGGAATGAAGGGTCCTGGTGAGAAGGAAATCGAGACAGATAGAAGAATAATTCGCGATAGGATTTCGCTTCTAAAAAAGGATCTAGCCGCGATAGATAAGCAGATGGCAACGCAGAGAAGCAATCGAGGGGCGCTTATTCGAGTGGCTCTTGTGGGTTATACAAACGCAGGCAAAAGTACCCTTATGACAGCTTTGTCAAAAAGTGATGTCTTTGCCGAGGATAAGCTTTTCGCTACCTTAGACACGACGGTCCGCAAGGTGGTAGTGGGTAATCTACCGTTTTTATTGAGCGATACGGTAGGGTTCATTCGAAAGCTACCCACTCAACTTATTGAGAGTTTTAAATCAACCCTCGATGAAACCCGTGAAAGTGACTTCCTTATTCATGTTATCGACGTAAGTCATCCTCAATTTGAAGACCAACTCGCAGTAGTTGAACGCACCCTTACGGAAATTAAAACTACCGACAAGCCTACTTTACTGTTATTTAATAAAATAGATGCTCTTACAGATCCTGAAGGCGATAGATCACCTGAAGAACTTGTTGAGGGGTTGAAGGAAAGGTTTGAGAAAGACGGAAATGATGTTGTATTTATGAGTGCAATGAGTAAGGATGATGTCACAATACTACGTAGTCTGTTATATGAGAGGGTGAAGGAACTTCATATAAAACGCTATCCCTACAATAAATTCCTTTACTAATATCCGCTAATCTTAGCTAACTTCGTCACATGTCAAGCATCCGTCAAGAAAAAGTAGGTTCCCTTGTAAAACAGGAACTCAGCATTATATTCCAAAGAGAAACAGCTATGCATTTTGATGGACTTTTTATAACTGTAACACAAGTCCGAATGTCTCCAGATTTAGGTTTGGCAAAAGTCTACTTGAGTTTTATGGCTGTAAAAGAACCTGAAGCGGCTTTGAAGGTGGTAAAGAAACAGGCGCATTGGACAAGACGAGCTTTGGGTGGTATTATCGGGAAACAGGTGCGAAGAATTCCGGAACTCCAATTCTACATAGACGATAGTTTAGATTACTATGACGCAGTAGAAAAAGCATTAAAAGAGTAAATTAAGTGCGTCTTCCTTTTAAACTCGCGCGCAGATACGTTTTCCAACCTCGATCACGTAAACTAGTTCACATTATTTCTGGTATTTCAATGTTCGTGATTGCTGCGGTAACTATGGCAATGATTGCCATTCTTTCTGCTTTTAACGGGATTGAAGATTTGGTTCAGGATCTTTTTGGCACCTTGGATGCAGACCTCGCTGCGGTGTCAATTTCAGGAGAAGTCTTATCTAACGAGCTTGGTGAAAAAATTGGGGATCACCCTGGAGTTGCCCACTACTCAGCTGTAATAGAAAGTGAAGCTGTGTTAAGAGGTGGTGGAACAACCCATATTTGCTCTGTATTGGGGGTTGATTCAAATTATGGTTATGTTTCAGGGATAGATGGAGCTATTGTAGAAGGAGTTTGGGGTAAATCTTTTGCTAACGAAGCTTGTATTTGCCTCGGCTATGGCATTAAATCTGAGATGGGTATTAGATCTGATTCTATTGATCCACCGCTAATGTCTCTAGGTGCTCCCATTAGAGGCAAAAAACTCCGAAGACATAAAGAGAGTGATTTCAGGACAGTACCTGCTTTAGCTTGTGGTACATTTTCTATTAATGCCGATCTTGACACTAGGTATGTACTTGCTCCTTTAGAACTTACCCGCGAACTATTTGACAGACATAATGAAGTTTCTAGATTTGAGATTAGCGTTGAAGAGGGCTGGAGTGCTGATGCGTTAGCTAATGACGAAGAATTCCTCAATATACTTGGAGACAATGTTTTCCTTCGCACAAGGGCTGAAAAACACAAGTTTATAACCCAAACAAACCGCGCCGAAAAGTGGGCCACATTCGTAATTCTCAGTTTTATACTGATAGTAGCCGCATTTAACATACTTGCATCACTAACGATGTTACTCATAGACAAGAAGCAGGATCTCGAAGTCTTCAAAGCATTGGGGATGAAAAGCCGAGACCTTGAGCGAACTTTCTCAATTCAGGGCCTCGCGATAAATATTCTAGGCGGGTTGATAGGTGCCATTCTAGGGATTGCTATAGTTTTAGGCCAGAACCAATTCGGTTGGCTTACCATTGAAGGTTCTGTTGTGCCCTATTATCCCGTTAGGTTGTCAGCCATGGATATCTTCGGCACACTTGCAGTTGTTGTGGGAATTGGTGGATTGGGATCTGCTGCTATGGTGCGATTCCTAATTCGAAGACTTACAACTCTCTAAATCTCCGCAAGATATAGATCTGATATTTCTGCAAGTTTGGCACGGATTTCATCAACTGTATCGATAGTCACTAGATCCAATCTATGTTTCTTGAAATCGGGAATCCCTTTGAAATAATTCGCATAATGGCGACGCATTTCAACAATTCCAAGTCTCACTCCCTTCCATTTTAAAGATCCCTCGAAATGCATAGATGCAGCAGCAATGCGCTCCTTGATAGTCGGTGGAGCGAGATGTACACCTGTATTCATAAAATGCTTAATTTCATTGAAGATCCATGGAGCGCCAATACTTGCACGGCCTATCATAATTCCATCTACTCCAAATCGATCTCGATATTCAACAGTTTTCTCTGGAGTGTCAATATCTCCATTTCCGAAAACTGGGATATTCATTCGTGGGTTATTCTTGACTTGGGCTATTAAAGACCAATCCGCATCACCTTTATACATTTGGGCTCTAGTACGCCCATGAATACTTATGGCAGCAATACCGACGTCCTGCAAGCGTTCAGCTACTTCAACAATATTCTTAGAATCCTCATCCCAACCAAGTCGAGTTTTCACAGTCACAGGAAGATTACATGTATTAACTATCTCCTTAGTCATGGACACCATCTTAGGGATATTTTGCAAAATCCCCGCACCAGCACCTTTCAAGGCAACTTTTTTAACTGGACAACCGTAGTTAATATCAATAAGGTCAGGTCCAGCCCGCTCTGCAATCGCTGCCGCCTCTCTCATAGGGCCTATATCAGCACCGAAAATCTGTATTCCAACAGGGCGTTCATACTCGAAAATATCTAGCTTTATCGTACTCTTTGCAGCATCTCGAATTAAACCTTCAGAACTGATAAATTCCGTGTACATCAGGTCCGCACCATACTTTTTACATACAGCTCTAAAAGGAGGATCACTCACATCCTCCATCGGAGCGAGTAAGAGAGGAAATTCCCCTAATTCTATGTCTGCAATTTTAACCAAATCTTTAACTAATTTTTCACGAACTTGCTGCAAAATTAAGCCCTACCCATGATGTTGATACAAAAGGCCTTTAGGAATCTTCACCCACTTATACAATTTATCTTTATTATTTGTGTGGCTTTGTCAGGAATGGGACTCGCCGTTTTCTTTGGCACCTTTATCTCTGCTTGGTTTTGCGGCACAGGTTCTTCACTAACCGAGATGATTTCTGCCATGGGCAATCTTGAAAGCAATACTGGAATTTGTGCTAATCTTGTTCTAAATACTATAAACCAAATCCTTGCATTCGGAGCTGCCGGACTTGCTTATACAATCCTGCATGGATCCGCGCCCGGAGTAGGGTTTTCGTCAAAGGGTAAGAATCTAAATTTGAATAAATTCTTAATTGGGGCCGTTATCATCACTTTTGGCTTCTCTCCGTTTTTAGACCTAACCTATCGTTTAAATGAATGGCTTCTTGTAGATGGTTCCAAGCTTCACACCATGGCTGCTGCCCTTGAAGCCGAAGCAATGCGCATTACTATGGCTATGCTTAAGATGGAGACATCAAAACAATTTCTTGCTACGTTATTTGCTGTAGCAGTACTTCCAGCTGTATGTGAAGAGTGGTTATTTAGAGGTACTATACAGCCCATTTTTTCTAAGTGGAGCGGAAATATACACATCGGGATTTGGGTTAGCGCTTTTCTTTTCAGCGCTATACACTTTCAATTCTTCGGGTTTATACCGCGATTATTATTGGGAGCAGGATTCGGTTATATGGTCGCAGCAAGTGGGAGTTTATGGCCAGCTGTATTGGGACACTTTGTAAATAATGGAGTAGCTGTATTTGCTGCTTGGTGGTTAGGGCCTGAGTGGATAGCAGAAGGAATGAATCCAAGCGAAGGATCATTGGGACTGTCTGAAGCAATTACTGCCGCTATAGGAGCCGCTGCAATAATAGGAAGTGTTTGGTGGTTGAAGGAAAAGACTAAGTTTCTAGAAGAGCTCTCGCAATAACGAGGTCTTCAGGGGTGGTCACCTTGATATTTATGGGACAGCCTGGGAAGTGTTGAACTCTGTGACCTGCAGCTTCAAAAACACTAGCATCATCTGTGAATGCATCAGAGTAGTTGACAGAGTATGCCGGTTTTAAAAGAGAGAGATCGAAGGATTGTGGGGTTTGGACCAAAAGGTAGTCAGCACGATTCAGCGCCACAGTATTTAAGCCAGAAATCTTGCGAATACTGTCCTTCAACTCAACAACCGGGATTGACCCTCCGTGCAAGGCGGCTGTGTCGAAAGACGTTCTGATAATCTCCTTAGAAGGTAACGGACGAACCGCATCGTGGATGGCGACCAGACCTTCATCTGGTAGCGAAACAAGGCCGTTCAAAACTGAATGAAATCGCTCTGCCCCTCCATTAACTACGGCAAACGCCCCAGAAGGGCCGTGTATTTCCTCTAATTGGCGAAACTCATCGAATAAAGAGTCATGCAATACAAGAGTAATTGGTGCATCTGGAGTTGCCTCCTGAAAACGACGAAGGGTCCACCACATCATCGGTAGACCCTTTATCATCAAAAACTGTTTCGCTGTCTTCGTGAGCATGCGGGTACCTGTACCCCCAGCTACGATTATGATGTGACGGTTCATGGAGAAATTATTCCGTTAGACTTGCTGAGTTTTACTTTGTTGCCTCAGTAAAACGTGCAGCTACTGCGTTCCAATCTGCAACATTGAAGAATGCCGAGATGTAATCTGGGCGACGGTTTTGGTAATTGAGGTAATATGCGTGCTCCCAAACATCAATACCCATAATTGGCGTACATCCACAACCAATGCCTGGCATAAGGGGATTGTCTTGGTTAGCTGAAGAACAAACGCTCAGCTGTCCAGAATTGCAAACACAAAGCCAAGCCCAACCAGATCCAAATCTAGTCGCAGCAGCATTAGAAAACTCCGTTTTAAAAGCTTCAAAAGAGCCGAAAGACGAATCGATAGCTGCAGCTAAATCTCCTGCGGGCTGCCCACCTCCATTGGGAGACATAGAGTTCCAAAATAATGTGTGATTATAAAATCCACCTCCGTTGTTTCTAACTGCAGCGTTATCCATATTATGCGCAAGAAGATCTTCAATGCAAGAACCCTCAAGAGCTGTGCCAGCAACAGCGGCATTCAACTTAGCAGTGTAACCAGCGTGATGCTTCCCGTGATGGATTTCCATAGTTCGTGAGTCGATATGAGGCTCGAGAGCGTTGTAAGCGTAAGGTAGATTAGGTAGTTCAAAAGCCATTTTACACGAATTTATTAGAGATTTAAAGAATGATTCGTAGAATCGTTATAAAGCAAATATACTCCTCCATCTCGCACCTTGAACCTATCATTTTGTAACAATTCATAAAGAGCTCTGGCTGTGAAATCATCTCCATTAATTAGAATCTTATAATATGCGTTATCACCATATAAATTCTTTACTACTTGCGCATAAAATCTGCTCATAATTCGCTCGATTTGTACCCTCCCTTCCTCACTCGATATTTTAGGCCAAACAGTTCCTTGGTCTTCTGCCACACTCTTTATCAATGCCATTCCTCCTGTCTGTGAGTCTATCCAATTATCTGAAGTCCTCGAAACCAACTCTCCTCTATGATCATCTACCCATTTAAATGCTGCATCTCTCAAAACTCCAGTCCAAACCAATTCAGCGAGTGCTCTATACCCGATCGTACTATCGAGTGGGATAAATATATCGGGTGTAATGCCACCGCCGCCATATACTTCTCTCCCGAATAGAGTTCTATATACAACGCTATCCGTTTTTATAACGCTATCATTCAGGAAGAGCTCGCCCGATTGAAGCCTGTCTTCGTAATCGTGGTCATAATCAACACCCTCGCCGTATGGTTTTTGAATAGCTCGACCACTTGGGGTATAGAATCTGGCAACAGTAAGCCTTAGCGCACCAGAACCTTCGTTTGAATTAGGAACTTCAAACTCCTCCTGCACGAGTCCTTTCCCGAAAGACCGTCGCCCAACAATAAGGCCTCTATCATTATCCTGCATCGCCCCAGCGAAAATCTCACTGGCTGAAGCAGAACTTTCATCAATCAGCACTGCAATTGGCCAGTTTCGATACTCGCCATCGTATTTCGATACGTAGTCGCGACGAGGCGAGGCTTTGCCCTCGGTGTATACAATTCCGAGCCCTTGATCTAAAAACCTATCGATCATATCAGTTGCAGCACTCATATATCCGCCGCCGTTAGCTCTAAGATCGACAATCACAGAGGTGGCGCCATCTCGCTCTAAGTTGTGCATTGCCTCTGCAAACTCAGCGGCCGTTGTCGCAGAGAATCGAATGACCTTTATGTACCCGACATCCTCTTCGATAATAAACGAGGCAACTACACTGTGAATGGGGATTCTATCTCTTACAATTTCTACATCATACTCCTCATTAGAGCTGCTATGTAGAAGACTTAAATCAACTTTCGTTCCTCGAGCACCCTTTAAAAGCTCCATTACCCTCTTGTTCGTGAGGTCCACACCAGAAATCTCCTCATCCCCAACTTTCACAATTCTATCTCCTGATCTTATTCCAGCGCTTTCAGAGGGGCCACCAGCTATCGCATTGACAACAATTAAAGTATCATTCTGAATAATAAACTCCACTCCTATGCCTTCAAAATTCCCCTCCATTGGTGCGGCCATTTCCTCCAACTCTGCTCGAGAGAAATAATATGTATGAGGATCGAGTTCATCTACAATAGCTTCTACAGCAACATCTACAAGGGTTTCACGATTTATGGAGTCAACATATAGAACTTCGATTTGGTCTAAAATGTGAGAAATACGAGACCCTACGCGCGAATTACTACTCAATGAGCCATCCTCACACCCCTTTCCTAACATCAAACCAAGCGCAAGGGTAATCGCAATAACTAGAGGCTGTTTACTCTGTGACATCAAGGAGTTCAGTTTTTATTAATGACTTGTCCAGGAAATCAATTCCGCTAGTGTCTTTGTAAGCTTTCTTATAAACAACTCTAGAAATGCCCGATTGTAAGATGAGTTTTGCGCAATCGCGGCAAGGGGAAAGTGTGATATATAGGGTAGCTCCTTCAGCAGAGTTGATGCTTCGAGCTAATTTTGTGATGGCATTTGTCTCTGCGTGGAGAACATACCAATGAGTTTCTCCTTCAGCATTTTCACATTCATTTGGGAACCCGCTTGGAGAACCGTTATATCCGTCAGATATAATCATCCTGTCTTTCACAATAAGAGCACCAACGTTCTTACGAGTGCAGTGCGAAAGTTTAGCCCACTCCTCAGCCATTCTCATATAAGCATTGTCATAACGCCTTTGCTTTTTAATCGCTTCATTCATTAATGCGCAAGATAATCTACGTAGCTTCGTTTCATGCGTATATATACAAGAACAGGTGATGACGGGACAACAGGACTTTTTAATGGTACCCGTGTACCTAAAGACAGCCTTAGAATAGAGGCTTACGGAACTGTAGATGAGCTTAATTCCTTTATTGGAAAACTAATTGAGCATAAAGCAATGCTTGAACACCGTGAGTTTTTCAGAGAAATTCAGGCTGAACTGTTCACACTCGGTTCTCATCTTGCGACAAAAGATTCAAAAATGCTAGAAAAGCTTCCAAAATTATCCAAGCATGCAGTAAAGAAGTTCGAAGATTGGATGGACGCTGCAGATGAAAAAGTTCCCTCATTAAAAAACTTCTTACTTCCAGGAGGTCATCCAGCAGTTGCGGATGCACACATCGCAAGAGCTGTTTGTCGTAGAGCGGAGCGCAGGTGTGTGGGATTATCCAGAGAGGAAGAAGTAAATCCAGAGGTTATAAAATATCTAAATCGACTTTCAGATTTACTCTTCACAACCGCCAGATTATTATCATATTTAACAGAAACTGAAGAAATTGCATGGAAAACTTGCAACTAATCGAGATTCGGTTACTTTTGCGCGCTGTAAGCTTTGTGTAAACAAGACACAAATAGAAAGGAATGTATTGGACACTTGAATTAGCATCTTACTTAGAGGATGCACCATGGCCCGCTTCAAAAGACGAGCTAATTGACTTCGCTATGCGTACAGGAGCGCCGCTTGAAGTGGTAGAAAACCTTCAGGGGCTTCAAGATGATGGTGAAAACTATGATACTATTGAAGATATTTGGCCTGACTACCCTTCGAAAGAGGACTTCTTCTTCAACGAAGACGAATACTAACTAAGCCAGGAGCCGCCTTACTGTAGATGGGCTTTTCTGTTCCATCAAGACTTCCCTTTTTGCTGTCAATCTTTCTACTAACTCCTCTGAGCCATATCTCACTGTTAGTAACTCTAGACCTCTAGTAGCTTTAGACCAAACCTCTTCCCCCAGCTTCTCAATCAACTTTACCTCCTTGTCTTTGTTCGAATCAAAGATGATATCAAACTTTACAGCTGAATTCTGCATCATCCTTACATGAATGCCGGCATCATCTAAAGCGCTAAAGACTGAGGTAAGGTGATCTTCACCAACAAATGATTGATCGGAAGGACCGATTGATAACCGAGTGACATTGGGTCTATAGATATACATGGGAAATGAAGGAATCTGTCCAGGAAACCGAGCAATCCTTGTTTGTTTAGCATTTAAGTCCATAAAACTCCTCACTATTAAAGGGATTCCTAAATTTTGAAGAGGCTTAACCGTCCTGGGGTGAATCACACTAGCTCCGTAATAACTAAGCTCAATAGCTTCAGAGTAATCAAGTTCTTCCACCGTCTGAGTTCCTTCAAAAATTCGCGGGTCTGCGTTCAACATTCCTGGTACATCCTTCCAAATCACCACCTCCTCAGCCCCGACAGCACAAGCGAGCAAGGCGGCAGAATAGTCTGAACCTTCCCTACCTAGTGTCGTGGTCCTTCCACTGGGACTTTTCCCTATAAAACCCTGAGTTACTACTATTCTCCGAGACGACTCAGAAAGCAGACCTCTAAGGTTAAGTCCCATTTCATCTAATCTACTCTCATCAACTCTAGCGCTATTGTGCCTTTCATCTGTTTCTATAATTCCCCTCACATCTTTCCACTCAACATTCCAACTATTAGAATATAAATAAGCAAATAAAATCTTTGTGCTTGCGTCTTCTCCCGATGCTACTAATTCGTCATAAGCTGCATCTAAATCATCGAGATGATTTGCTTTTTTTAGTGCTGTAATAAATAGCTCATGCAGATCTAACTCTATTGATAAAGCATCTATAACCTGCTGATGTGCTACAACTATTTCGTTTAATTCTTCCAAGGCTTTATCAAAACCATCAGATACCAAAGTAGAAAAAACCTGTTCAAGTTTATTCGTAGTTTTGCCCATCGCAGAAACTACAACCACTGCTGGATAAACCAAACAGTTTTGCAAAATAGATTCCACATTTCTTACAGCATCGGCATCTTTTACAGATGCTCCACCAAATTTATGGACTGTTAGATTTTGTACTCGAAATTGCACGCCACTAAGTTACTACATTGCAATATGGATTCATTACCATTACCTATCACA
>Ga0206679_10000168_pt1 | contig 51170 bp, 42 predicted proteins | sample M110012015metaG_FD_155464 | JGI IMG/M metagenome (GOLD analysis project Ga0206679, IMG submission 155464) | Ammonia-oxidizing marine archaeal communities from Monterey Bay, California, United States - M1 100m 12015 | ecosystem: Environmental > Aquatic > Marine > Intertidal zone | place: USA...
AAAAAATCTTTTTGATGACGGTATTCTTTTTGTGGATGCAAGGGATGATGACTATTATACCGCAGGACATATTAAGGGTGCGCTTAAAAATGCATTTTTAATGGAACTCATTTTTTCAATTGAAGCAATCCAGGAAAAGAATATGCCTCTTGTGGTTTATTGCGGTGATCCAGGTTGTGGCGACAGTGAAGACTTGGCATATGATTTACAGGATTCTGGATTTAATAAATTGTATGTCTTTAAAGGTGGTTGGCTGGAATGGTCAAAAGCGGAATATCCAAGTGAGATGGACGAATGATACGGTATTTTAAAGTGCAATTAGTCTTCTTTTTTCGATTAATTGTTGGAATCATTTTTATTTACGCCAGTATTGATAAAATTACCCATCCCGCCGCTTTTGCCACGGCTATCGGTAATTATCATGCGGTGCCTTTTGGGTTAGAAAATATGATGGCCATGGTATTACCCTGGCTGGAACTCCTGGTAGGCGTTTGCTTAATCGCCGGGATCATGGTGGATGGTGCAGCCATTATGTGCATCGTGATGAATATTGTATTCATTTTTGCAATATCCCAAGCATTGGCGAGAGGGATTAGTATTGAATGTGGCTGTTTTTCTGTATCAACAGAAACAGGTGATAATATTGGATTGGAAACGATCTTAAGAGATATTGCTTATTTAGTCATGTCATTTGTGATTTTATATCGAAATGAAAAAAGATTGGAATTCTTTCCAAAACACGTTTGACGAATTTATAAACACCATTAACTTTGCGCCGCTTAAATGGAGTTATTTTACTCCATAAATTATTGCGAGAGTAGCTCAGCTGGTAGAGCACCACGTTGCCAACGTGGATGTCGCGAGTTCGAATCTCGTCTCTCGCTCTCTCTTAAATCCTCGATTTTTGTTGCTGACAATCAAGATCAATTAAATATCTCCCATTTTTATAAAGGGAAACAAATGGAAACGCTCATGCATCATAATGATGACATCTCAGGCACAATTTTCTTTAATGAAGGAGATAATAAATGACGATATTAGGGTACTCAATCATTGAATTGGTTCAAACTCTCATTGGTGCATTTTTGGGAATTTGTTTTATTCAGTCCGGTATGGATAAAGTAACAGACTGGAAGGGAAATCTTAGTTTTTTAACCGACCATTTTTCACAAACATTTATCAGAAATACAGTACCATTTTTACTTATCGTTATTACAATTCTTGAGGTAGCAGGTGGATTGCTATGTTTTATTGGCGTTGCCTATGGAATTATTTATCATGATTTCAATTTGCTCCTTTATGGTCTATTGCTTTGTGGAATTAATTTAGTTGCACTAATATTCGGTCAGCGGTATGCTAAAGATTATGCAGGTGCAGCTGTATTGGTGAACTATTTCATATTGATTATGGTCGGTATTTTGACATTCCATTTTTAATGATGATATTTAATGTATTTTTAACCTAATTCTGGAGGACATATGAAAACATATTTAATTACCCTCTTAATCCCAATATTCATTGGGTGTCAACCAACACAAGCGATGAGACAAGATATAAGATTTGTTGATATAGCACACAAACCTTCGTCAAGTACATCAGACATTGTCTTAGGGCCTATTGCAAAAGAACATCAATCAGATGGCAAAAAATTAATTGAAGTGGCCTTGTCCGATACGGCTGGATTTCTTCGGTTAGGTGAAATGTGTGATACTTTTGGTCCTCGATTTAGTGGGACGGATAACCTTGAAAAAGCATTGGATTGGATACTCGAAGAAATGAAGGCCGATGGGCTTGAAAATGTTCATGCAGAAGACGTCATGATTCCTAAGTGGGTAAGAGGAGAAGAGTCTGCTCAAATGATTGCTCCTTGGAAGAAAAACTTGCATATGTTAGGTCTAGGTGGAAGTATTGGTACGGGTCCAAATGGAATTACTAGTGAAGTTATTGTTGTTAATAGTTTTGAAGATCTAGAAGCAAGATCATCTGAAGCAAAAGGGAAGATCGTACTTTTCAATGTCCCCTTCACAAGCTACGGTAAAACTGTACAATATCGATCTGGTGGTGCAATTGCAGCTTCTAAGGCAGGAGCGATTGCAAGCATTATTAGATCTGTAGGACCATTCTCAATGAATACTCCACATACAGGTGGAATGCGTTATGAAGATGGCATAAAAAAAATTCCTCATGCAGCAATAACAGTTGAAGATGCTGCTATGATATCACGTATGGTTGACAGAGGTCAAACCATCAAAATTAAATTATATATGGAAGGAAAATTTGAGCCAGATGCTTTATCAAGAAATGTTATGGGAGAGATTAAGGGTTCTGAATTTCCAGATGAAGTGATTGTTCTAGGTGGCCATATAGATTCATGGGATGTTGGACAGGGTGCTATGGATGATGGAGGCGGTTGTGTAGCAGCATGGCAAGCTGTCAAAATGATGAAAGAATTAGGAATGAGGCCAAAACGCACTATACGTGTGGTCATGTGGACGAATGAAGAGAATGGTATGCGTGGAGGCAATGCTTATAGAGATGCTCATATAAATGAACTTGATGATCATATTTTAGCAATGGAATCAGATGGAGGAGTCTTTAAGCCTTCTGGTTTTGGTTTTACAGGATCTGATGAAGCAATGAATATTTTGCAAGATATTGGAACGTTACTTTATTCTATTGAATCTGGAGTAATAACCAAGGGTGGTGGAGGTGCAGATATTGGTCCAATAATGCGAGAAGGAGTGCCAGGTATGGGACTTCGTGTTGATGGCAGTAAATATTTTTGGTATCATCATACCAATGCAGATACATGGGATAAACTAGATAAAGATGAATTTAATCAATGTGTAGCAACCATGGCTGTTATGGCATATGTGGTTGCGGATATGAATGAGAGGCTCCCGAGAGACAAAACAAAATAACAAGTTGATTCAGGGAATGATAAATTATAATTTTGCACCCTCGAGGTAACCCCGTTGTGAATAAATACATAGCCATACTGATCATAAGTATATCCATGAGTTTGATCCCGGCTCAGGATCGTCGGGCCACCATAAGCTCCGGTCCCATTGATTATATAAAAGAGGCACCGATTCTACCATTGTGTGCGGTTCCAACGATTACTGATGATTTTATGGAAAACCACATGGCGAAAATGAAATCGGAATATCCGGATGTGTATGGCCGAATGCAAATTCCACCGGTCCGTTATAAATCTGCAAATGTGGGAGATATCCAAAAATTTTGGGTGCTGGTTGACGACGGGTCCGGTGGGACGAAAAGTGAGGAAGTGGTAGCAGAAATGCTGGCAAAGGGGAGTCACACAGCCATTTGGGCGGATACAGTCGAACTATCAAGTTCATCAAATATATCCGCATCACTGGCAGCAGATTACTTAAAATTGTTGGAAGAAAGTACGCCAGTAGGTTCTCGAGATTCCTCTAAAGGCATATACGATTTAGAATTGGAATATTTTGGATCACCGCCAAATTACGATGGCGATGGCATTGTAGATTTTTTATTTGCGGATATTTTCTCAGGGGCAGGCGGATATTTCACAGGACAAGATCAAACCAATCAATCTGGAAGTAATCAACGAGATATTGTTTATTTAGATACGCACTCAAGCGTGTCTTACGTCCAAGGCACATTATCCCATGAATTGCAGCATTTAATCCATTATAATTATGATAAATATGAAACAGTTCAATTCAATGAGGGATTGAGTGAAATGGCCACCATTGTTTGTGGGGGTGATTATATTTCTCATGGGCATTATTTAAACAAGGCAGATCAAATTGGGTGGGCATGGGTATCTGATGCAGCCCATTATGCCATGGCATCTTTATTTACAGTCTATTATGTGGAACAATTGGGTGATGGGGCAATCAAAGAATTTATACAATTAGAATCTAATGGGGATGCAATCAGTAGTTGGGCAGCATTTGATCAATTACTATTTAACCATGGCTTGGAACAAACCTATCGCTCGTGGCTCATTGATTGGTTCACGGCTAACTATTTAGATAATAAATCAAATAATTCAAAATATGGTTATGATATTTGGCTACCGATACGGGCAAAATCAACCGCAAAATATGTCACAGGAAATGTTGAATCTACAGGTAACACGTTGTTGAATTATTCGCCCAATTATATCGAATATCAATCATCTGCTGATTCTTTAGAAATTACATTTACTTCAACATCGAGTTGGATTCCCCATTATCGATCCATAGAATTCAATGATTCATCTGCAGTTGTAAATACACTTTCTAATGGGGTAAAACATTTAGTCTATCACGAGGATTCCCTTAAAGTAAGGTCTGCAATTTTTGTTGTGGTGAATCAGCAAAGCGTTGCCATGAAGTATGATTATGTATCCACAGGAACAGATGCATCGGGTTGGACGGGTTTTGTAGAAATTGCCCATGATGATGGAGAATCAGATTTATTTACTACCTCAGATGGTGGTCAGTTTGGTTTCCTTGGATTTGGAAATGACTATGAGGGGTATGGCTGGGGAGTAAAATTTGATCCAAAAATGACAATTAACCAGTTAGTAGAAATCAAGATTATATTTGCATTTGACCAGGAGTTTTCTACATCTACTACACCGGCTACAGCAGAAAAAGATTTTAATATTCATATTTGGGAAATTTTAGATAACGATGGAAAAGTTCGTGATGTGATGACGCCGCTATTGTGGTCCACCAAACGCGCCTCACTCACAGCAGACTGGACCATTATCGATATGACACCTTTTAAAGATGAATTATCTAATCTTGGTCCGATCGTAGTTGGGATAGTAGAAGATGACGCAGTTGGTACTTATTTTGCAATGGATAAGCAGTCCAATGGTGAAAATTATACTTATGCTTATACACTAGATAGTCAAAGTGGTGAAATGTATTTATCAGGATTAGAGAATTGGGAAGTGGGTTCTGTATCTTTAGATGGGTGGAATTTTATGTTCCGAACGTCATTTTATATTGCGGATAACACTTTACCGCATCTAATGGCGGGATTTATGCAGAATCCCGTCTTCACAGATGAATTAAACTTGTTCATTATTGGAAATTCTATTATGGGTGCCGATAATATGGTCATTACGGCAAAAAATAATGGAATTGAAACCATTCTTAGTTCCCAATCAATGGCAGGAAATGACAGTATTTTGGTTACAGAAAATTATCGGATTTTTACCAGCGGTGCTTTGGATATTAATGCCAGAGGTACTTCTCTATACGGCAGGGATAATATTGATACAACTTTTACATACAATGTGAATTATACATTGGCAAAAGTTGGGGGTGATATTGTTTCCAGAGACGATAATTTTATTATGAACATACCGGAAAATAGTTTACTTGAAAATAGTTATATCATTATTGGCAGTGACGATATGAACCCGTCGACCCCGATGATGCTTTCTTCATTGCCAGAAAAGTTGAGTTCAATATATACAGTAAGTCCTGTAGGAAAAGAACTGGCGAATGGTGCCCGAATAGTAATGGATGTTGGTCAACATAATCCTGAAGATGTGTCCATTGGATACTGGGATGGTGAGTCCTGGCGTGAATTAAGATCATTTCTTTCTGATGACCGAAAACGGATCGAAGGAGTTGGCTCCCATTTAGGCCAATATACCTTAATTCGTCGTGGAAGCGGTATGCCATTGGCCATAAATGAAAATTTACTCATACCAACGGAATATGCATTGTTTCAGAATTATCCTAATCCATTCAATCCGGAGACAATGATCCATTATGATCTTCCTGAAAGTGGATCTGTTTCATTAATGATTTACGATATTCTTGGAAGGGAATTGGTTACGTTAGTTAATCAATTTCAGCCTGCAGGCCGGTATCAAATTTTATGGAATGGAAACAATGACAAGGGTACACCAGCTGTTAGCGGTGTTTATTTCTATCGTATTTCATCCAATGGATTTTCACAAACCAAAAAAATGGTATTATCCAGATGAATCTGCGGAACATATTTTTCTTAGCCTTTTCGTTTCTCCTTTTCATGTTCGCCTGTGAAGACAAAGTGGATCCCCATTATGAGATAATATTTGAACCAACCGAACTTCAGTTTGGTAAAATTGAAGCGAACCAAATCATGTCACAGAAAGTTCGCATAAAAAATACGGATAATTCGACGGGTGCATTTACCGGTGAAATTAATATTATGGATTCTCCAAAATTTACGATGGATTTTAATGGTGTCCTGACGTTGCAAAAAAATGAATCGAAGGAAATATCTATTACCTTTCGTCCTTCATCAGTGGAATCTTATACGGCGAAACTAACAGTGTCGAATAAAGAATCATTTGCTGAAATGTATATGAATGGTGAAGGAGTATCCCCTGTTTCTTTTACTTATTCACCCAATGTCCTTGAGTTTGGGATGGTTGAAGAAGGCGGTTATAAAGATATGGATTTAACCATTACAAACGATGCCAATTCCGGTTTTGATTTGGAGATTGATTTTTCAATTTCCTCAATTGAATTTTCATTCGTAGATGGTATAATCTCTCACGTAATCCAGCCAGGACAATCTCAGGCTATTTCTATTCGGTATGCGCCTACCAACGAAAGCGTAAGTAAACAATTAATTATTAATCATAACAGTAAGGTTAAGAGCAATCCAATGAAAGTAACTCTCTCTGGAATGATGGATAAAACGAATGATATTATTTCATCTATTTCTGAAGGGTGGAGTTCTTTCGAATCAGGTAATTACTCTAAAAGTTTACTAAAATTTCAGCAAGCAATTAATTTCGCTTTGGCTCATGAGTCTTATGATAAATTCAATGCTGAGGCGACGACAGGACGTGGATGGGTATTCACTTTTGAGCGAGAGTATACGAATGGACAAAATGATTTCAAAACTGCATTAGATAAATTCAATACATCTATCTCTGAGGAGACAAGATTGGATGCTTTAGCTGGTTTAACAATTACTGGCAAATTAGTTGGAAACTATCCTATCGCAATCACGGCGGCTATTGATTTACTTACTCGTAAGGAGAATTATCAATTTTCCCATAAAACTTCTATAGATTATAAAGATATTCGAATGGCACTCATCCAATCTTATTACAATACCGGTATGTTTGCGGAGGCCGCAACTGAAATGGATATCCTTGATTCTTCGAATGCACCCCACTCCGCAGACCCTGCAGTCTTGTTGGCGGCAATTCAGGTTTTATCCGGCTCTCTATAATTGGAATTGCAGGGTAAAATAGCCCTTATCACTGGTACCTCCCGCGGTATTGGTCCCTATATCGCAAAATCCCTTGCCCAGAAGGGTATGATCATCATAGCTGTTGCTCGAAATGAAAAGGGACTTCAGATTACCAAATCAGAGGTTGAAAGTAATGGGGGAATTTGCCATGTACAGCCCTTTGATTTAACAAACATAAATGGAGTCGAAGATTTTATTAATGATGTGTGGCTGAAACATGGCTCAATCCATGTATTAGTAAATAATGCCGGTGTTGAACATTATCAGCATTTTGACCGACTCAGCAAGGATGAAATCTCATTAATCTTAAAAACAAACTTACGGGGACCACTAGAACTTTCACGTGCAATTCTCCCAAAATTTATTGAGCAGAAATCAGGTCACATTGTAAATATAGCTTCATTAGCAGGAAAAAAAGGCATGGCATATAATTCAATTTATTCTGCTTCGAAGGCAGCATTAATCATGTGGTCTGATGGGATGCGCCAGGAATATAAAGATTCACCGGTAGATATATCCGTTATTTGTCCCGGTTTTATATCTGAAGCTGGGATGTTTCATGACGGACATTTAGCACCTCCCGCATTATTAGGTTCTTCTCAACCACAAAAAGTGGCCGATGCAGTATTAAAAGCGCTACGAAAGGGATCTTGTGAAATTATTGTAAATTCCGGACCGATTCGCCCCCTGTTGGCATTGGGACAAATTTCATGGAAACTCGCGGACAAAATAGTCCGATGGTTTGGTGTACCGGCGCTTAGCCGGAAACGGATTTCCGCTTAGCCGCTTTTTTTTGAACTTTTCGCAATTTCCTCCCTTTCCACCATTTAATCACTCTACTATTCATGACGGGTTTTATGATGGGTTGTGATTTTTTCCAAACCCATTCTGGAAAAGAAAATACAAACATATTTATTGGGAACTGTGTGTTCTCATTGCTTGGGAGGAAGTAATTGGACCGCTTATCCTTATACCAATCGTAACCAACCTTGCCCAACGTCACAATTGGGACCACTGTTATAATGGTACCATAGTCACCACTAAGAACGCTGATTAACCCTAAATAAAAACCTTTTCGAACGGAATTTTCTAAAAATGATTTTCCTGTTTTTACGTAATAAATATCCATAAGGGCATGATAACGGGGAGTAGCCGTTGTGTCTGATTTATGAAAGGTACCCACCTCAGGATTATTTTTGATCGGTTCAAAGAAGATATTATCAAACTGAAGCGTATCACCACTATGAAAAACCATGAAGCCATCCCGATGTTGGAGTTCTTTCATGCGGTCTTTCATGGATCTTGATTGATGGATAAAAATGCCGTAATCGTTATAAATAAAATATACCTTATCCAAATCAATGACGTATTTTTTGAGATTATTAAAATCGGTATAATAAACAGAGTCGCTCACAATAGAATCTACAATGATGGTATTGGCATTTCCATTAAGATCAACAATGATATGGCGGATATTTATTGAGTCTTCCTGAACAGGTATTGTTGGTATTCGCCGTATGAGAACCAAAGTGGTATCGGTATAATCAGCTGGAGTATATATCGGAAATTCATTAAAAGGATAAAGGGTACCAAGGTCTAAAGTTTCATTAACAACCTCAAAGCGATGGTTAATGTCAACCTCTTCTCCCGTGATAATTCGTATTTTGTATTTGCCTGATGATACATTGTTAAAAGAAAATTGTCCGCCTCCATAGCGTTTCATGAATTTTTTTGATGTATTTGTCCGAGCAATAACTTTTTCAGTTGTATCCATGAGAATAACTTCAGCCTTTTCAATCACAACACCGGATTTGTACACGGCAATACCGCTTACATCATAATTTGGCACACCTTGACTGAAAAAAACAGGCACTAAAAGGGCATTCAATAAAATGAATCGTACTGGGATCATGGTATAATTTAAATCAATTTAATTCAGAATGTGAGAGTTCATGACAATAGTTAAAAAGCATCGTAATTTTTGTTAATGATTTACCGCTTTCAAAGTCTAAGTAAATTGATTTTTTGTGCCGGAATTCTTTGCGCATCTATTTATGCACAACCAAAATGGTCCTTCCATCTGGGGGGTGGTTTTTATAGCCCATCTCTAGGATTCCTTGATCCCGATTCAAACAGTGTCATTCCGTCTCTAAGTTCATTCAGTAAAAATATTCTCCTTGATTGGGGTGTGAAATATCAATTTTACCCGAACGCTCGAGTCGGTTATGCCCGCTCAAATTCCTACCACTCTGGAAAAGTAGGAGATTCAGGATTCCTACGGACCATTTCATATCGAATGCTGACATTTGAAACATTTTATTATCCCCGGAAACGAATGGAATTAAATTTTATGTTAGCTCCCATGTATAATAAAGGAACGGTCAAGTTAACGGCAGAAAGTTCATCAGGAGATTGGGATACGCTTTTGGGAAGTTATGGCAATAGTTCGGTAAAATTATCAACGGATGGTGAAATGACAAAAAGATGGTTCGGATTGGCCAGTATGATTGGATTTCGTTATTATGTTTTTTCATGGTTAGCGGTTGATGGTAAAGCAGGTTTTATTCAAAATTCATATAGCGAAAAAAAGTGGAAATTGGGAAAAGAAAAAATTGATGGGCCTACCATGGATATTAAAAAATTACCTGTTTTCAATATCCATTTGGTGCTAGGGTGGTAAAACTATTCCCACTTTTATTCTTTGTATCAATTTCATTTGGTTTTGAGAAAGATCAAGGAGCACCCTGCAATGGGGAAAAAATTCAAAAAGTAGCGAAGAAAGGTTTGCGTTCACTTAAGATATCGGAAATACCTTCATATATAGTTGAGTTAAAAAACTGCAAGGATAAAGAGAGAGTAAAGACAATTAAAAATTCAGCGAATGAAAAACAATTAGAAGATGATGCTGAAAATAATAAATCATTTGTTGGACGCACATCAGGATGTGCCTATTGTGTTATGGCATTGATTGTTTATTTGGCTTTCGTATGATATGAAAATATTTCACAACGGAATGACTTTTGGAACGATACTTTTATGGGGAGTATTATTTTCCCAGCAAATTGAGCCGAATGATGCCTATAAAACCGTACTCAGAATGAAATTAAGTTTGGATCATAATCCACTTACCCATCTGGATGAACTTAAATCGGCCAAAATGAATGTAATACATGAATCATGTAAAATGTATTTAGACTTGGAAAGGCAAAAGGCACCTGATGAGAAATTATTTGTTCAAGCATTAAAAATAAAAAATGATGCAGAAAATTTATCTCAAGTTCATTATAACCGGGCTTTGCCGGTAAAGATTAAACAGAATATTAAATATAATTATTTTTATATATCGTCGGATAATGACTGAACTAAATCATCGCCCAATTCATCCAAAATGACTGTTGACATTTCTTCGGCAATTTCATCTCCCATGAGTCCACCATCCTCTAATGCTTTCCAGGAATCGCTGAGGGTTTTCAGATCACTCTCATTTGAGAAAATTTCATCCAACACTTGCACAGGTACATGGTAATCTCTCAGGCGTTGATACATGTTTAAAATCGATATTTCCATTTTAAAAATTAATCCAATTTATTCGTAAACTAAAAGGAGTTCTATGGATAAGCATACAAAAATCCTATATGGTTTAATTATTGTAGGTTTTTTATCCCTTTCGGCCCAATTATGGCTTCAAACCCAAGCAATCAATGATCTCAACATCAAGATGGAATCGGTACGAGAATTATTATATCGATTTGCCTGATTGCTCTGATGAATAAATCACCCTAATTTCCGCCCCGATTCGGTAGAAATAATTTTGCTATTTGACTCGTTTGGTATCTAATTTATGAGAAATTGGTACTAAAGAAGCGGCAAAAGGCGTCGTACCCAAGTGGTCTAAGGGATCGGTTTGCAAAACCGCCATTCGCCGGTTCGAATCCGGCCGACGCCTCGAATCTACGTCCCAATTGGGACTATGATCAGCAGGCCTCGTCCTGCAATTAAATAATAATTGCCCGGGTGATGGAATTGGTAGACATGACGGACTTAAAATCCGTTGGCTGAATAAGCCGTGCCGGTTCAAGTCCGGCCTCGGGCACTTAATAGAAACCCTCTTTTCTCATAACGAGATTAGGGGGTTTTGTTTTTATATTCGGTTGGTATGATATATTTTCAAAATTCCTTTTACTGGCAATTTCATTCATGGATGAAATTGCTTGTCATTCTATCGGCCATCGTGACTATAAAAGGTCAGTCACGCATTGATGGTCAAATTGTAGATAAAGAAACAGGTGAACCACTGATTGGTGTTAATGTATTTATTTCCAAAACATCCATAGGGACAACGACAGATAAAGATGGTTTATATACGATAAAAAATATTTCAAACGGTCGGTACGAACTGGTTATTTCAATGATCGGTTATACAATGGAGAAAAAGGAATTAAATTTATTTGCCAACGCACGGTTAGATATGGATTTTCGGTTGACTACAGAGCCAATTAATATGAAAGAGATTATAGTCACAAAAAAATCCAATAAACAATGGAAAAAAGATTATAAGGTTTTTAAGAACGCCTTTTTAGGTAACAGTGAAAATGGTAAATCCTGTAAAATTATAAATGAATATGTTTTGTCTTTTGATCGTGGAGAAAATATATTTTCGGCATCAGCTCAAAGGCCGTTAATTATTGAAAATATGCGACTTGGATATGTGATAACATACTATTTAAACGGATTTACCACAAATAATGCATTGCTCCGCTATGACGATGAATCATTTTTTAAATTTTTCTTTATATCCAGTACACAATTTGTTCGCTATGCAGGTGAATCGTATTTTACTGAAATGGAACCTAAATCCGAACGACAAAAACGGCAATGGATTAAAAATCGTCAAATTGCCTACAATGGATCATTAAGGCATTTCCTGGCCACATTAGGTAAACGCTTTGATCGTCGATATAAAATGAATGGAGATAATCTGAGACAGAGAAATGACTGGTTATTGATTTCAGGATCTAAGATAGATCCCTTAACCGAAGAAGGATTTGAAGTATATCCAAAAGAAGAAAATAGAAAAGGATACGATTATAGGGAACTATTAAATGATAGCTTGGTCTGGTCAACTAAAAATGACAACGAATTATTGCTATCATTTAAAGATAAAATGATGGTGAAATTTAATAGAGAGGGAGAAGAATTAAATTATAGATTTTATACGTTTAATTCTGATAATAAACCAAAAATTTACCAAACGTCATTTTTACAATTAGGGAAGGATTCGGTAATTTTTGATAAGAACGGCCGATATTTTGAGAGATTCATGATTGAAAAACAGGAATATATGGGTTGGGAGCGTGTGGGCGATCAACTGCCGTTTGATTATAAACCCATTCAAGATTGATAAAAAGCACCTTTCTTTGGATATTTTTTAAAATTAAATATCTCTGGTAAAGATTTAAATAATTTCTTTTTAAATTGGTTGAAATAATTTTACGGAAATATATGAAAAAAAAGAAAAAAATATTATCCATGATTCTTGTGACACTTTTAATGAGTTGCAGTTCCAATAAAATATTGTTCCCGGCTCAACTGGAATATAGGACAAGTGCTCAACTCGTTTTGGACACGTTTTTACCTTATATTAAATCACAGGGGTACACCGTACTGAATCCAAATAATACGAGAATGACTATGATGGGTCCCAGTGGTTTTATTACAACTGAATATATAGAAACCGAATGGCGCCCTTCTGGCTATTTTGATGAAAAAACGGGAAATGAGTATTTGGTGAAACAAAAGGTGTGGATAATTCTCGATTCAGGTGTCATCACGGTTGAGTCAGTAGTTGGATATAAGGATAATGATGGAATAAATACGAGAGAGAATGCACCGCCAGATTTATACAGTTTTGTTAATGCTTTACCCGAAGGGCTTCGCAATTTAGTCTCTTCAAAATCTCTTTAATATTTTATTGTACTTGTTGCAATAAAATTGAATGAATATTCATTGGTAATACTATCATATTAGGATACACTTTGAAAATCTATTTGTGAGGTAGATCACAAATTAAAATAGATTCTTGACCCAGAAAATAAGGATAGGTATATTTATCCATGTCTAAAAGGAGGAAGGACTTCCATTTAGCACACTAAATCATAAAAGGAGCATATATGAATCGTACATTAAAAATAATGTTTCTGTTGCTTTTTATCTCATCCATTTCTTTCCTATCTGCACAAGAAGGTCGAGATTCTGGGGCAAAAGAGGCAAAAACTGTAGTAAAAGATAAGGCTGGTGGTGGAGGTGTCGTGGCAACAGACGGTCCAAACGCCGCAGTTTCTCCACAAAATAAGCCTAATAGAGGTGTAAATGTGGGACAACCCGATGCATACACTAAAGGTGAAAAACCAGCAGAAGATAAAAAAGGATGGTTAGCCAGATTATTTGGTGGAAAAGATAAAAAAGCAAAAAAAGAATCTGATCCTGAATAAAATATTCTTTTTATCATATGTAAAATAGGGCGAAGAGATTCGCCCTATTTTTTTATCTTATATTTATGTAAAATCAGTACCTTCAACTAAAGGAGACTATTTCAATGAGCGCACGCACACTTATCATTCTTCCAATCTTGATCACGAGTATTTTTTCTCAATCATTCAAACATAATCTAACGGGTGGATATTATGATCGAGGCGGTAATTCAGACTACGAATATTATAATTTTGGATGGAGTACCGTTGCCAATGGAGATATAGCCATTGGTGGATTGACTTTAAAAGATTCTGAATTTTTACTTGCGTTTGATAAAAATGTCTCCAATTGGCAGGGCGCATCCTATGAAGATGACCAGGATCTCATTTTAAAATTTGATTTATGGGCAAATGGAAATATTTCACCATTTATGATGTTTGAAACTTCCTTTGATAAACTCCAAGGGATTAAAAGCAGGACGAATTATGGCGTTGGTGCAAAATGGCGTGTTTTCGGTGATATGTTTTCAATTAGCGCTGCATTCCTCAATGAAAATGAGGAAACCATTTCTAAAAGATCAATTTATGTTTATACGTACTGGTCAGGTGGTGATTCACTTTTTGTTTCTGAGATAAAAGACAATAAAGATTTAAAACCCAAAACATTTTCCAGATTATCCATTCGACCCAAATTAAAATTGCCCATCGGAGAGAATTTTTATTACGAATCCCAGTATTACTATAAACCGGCTGGAGATGATGTTTTAACAAATTGGATTAATAAACTCACGGTGAAGACCAAAGCAGATTGGTTGGATATTGTGATTAGTTACAAAATTAAAAATGACAATTTGCCTGCACCAAAAATATTTCGCATGTATGATACTGCTGATACAGGAAGACCATCCAATATTACTTTTGATAGTAACGGAAAGGGTTCTTCCATTTTATACGATATGAACCCCACTCAATCTGCCGAGGATGGGTTGGGGGATTATTATATTCAGAGCTACAAGAAAAATGATTCCACATTATCCATCGGAATCAATATCAGTTTTTAATTCCTTTTAAGTAATTCTATGAAAAATAAATTGACCGGGCTTCTGGTGATTGTGTTTGCCGGATGTATTCCTATGCAGCCGAAAAAAGTTTTAAAACCAGTTTCAACCCATCAACCCACGATCCCAAAACTCACGGAGCGAAACCGCTTATTGGGTGCATTATTACCAGAGAGATCCTGTTATGATGTGCAGCATTATGACATCAATATAGATATCGATGTAGAAAAGAAATATTTAAAGGGATATGTGGATATTACAGCTTTAGCTGTGAATAATTTTACGCGTCTTCAAGTGGATCTTGGGAAGGATATGCAGCTGAATGGCGTATGGTATCTTGAGAACCCATTAACAACCACTCGGAAAGAAGATGCGGTATATGTTGAATTTCCAGAAATGAACATGGGCGATGTATTCACATTCAGAGTGAAATATGAGGGGAGTCCCCGGGAAGCGAAAAATCCACCTTGGGATGGTGGTTTTGTCTGGGGGAAAGATGAAATGGGTCGGGACTATGTTTCTGTTAGCTGTGAAGGAGATGGATGCAGTTTATGGTGGCCCATGAAGGATCATATCTCGGATGAACCGGAGAATGGTGCACGAATGACATTCACTGTTCCTCAAAATCTGGTGTGTGTCAGTAATGGAAAATTGTTAGAAACCAAACAGGATGTATTCTCTGGGAAACAATCGTATACCTGGGAAGTGACCAGCCCGATAAATAATTATAGTATTTCTGTTCAATTAGGCAATTATGTTTTGTTAGAGGATACGCTCCAGCGTGGGGATAATGTTGAAGTGTTAAATCATTATGTACTGGATTATCATAAAGCTGTGGCAAGCACAGTCTTTCCTCAAGCGAGAAAGGTGATTCACTTTTTTGAGAATTATTTTGGTGATTATCAATTTTGGAATGATGGATATAAGTTGGTGGAGGTTTCTTATCTGGGCATGGAACATCAATCAGCAGTGACCTATGGAAATATATGGAGCAATTGGGGAAGCGACCACCGATCCTGGACAAAAGATTATTATGGAATCATTGATGGTTTGTTATTTCATGAAACAGCCCATGAATGGTGGGGGAATAGTATCACTGCAACGGATCCAGCACATATGTGGCTCCACGAAGGAACAGCTGTGTATAGCGAAGCCATGTATATTGAGCAGGAACTGGGCTATAACGTCATGATTGATTTTATGCTCAAAAAACGTAAGGGGATCCAGAATAAACTTCCCATTGTTGGTCCTGAGAATGAAAATTATTGGGCTTTTGGAGATTCTTATAATAAAGGTGCATGGGTGTTACATACACTGCGGTTCCTCATCAATGATGACAAAATCTGGTGGGATGTGTTGAAGTCCTTTGCAGTTAATCATGCTAAATCTCATGTGAAAACAGAAGATTTCGTTCAACATGTTGAAAATAAAACAGGCACAGACTTGGGATATTTCTTTAAACAGTATTTCTACGAAAATTCAATTCCCGCTTTGGAATACCATCAAAAGGATGGCAAGTTATTCTTTAAATGGACCGACGTCATTTCTGGATTCAAAATGCCTTTGGATATTGAGGTAAATGGCATCAAAACACGAATCTTTCCGACTACAGAGATTCAGTCCGTTAAAATTCCAATTCATTCGGTTGTCCATATTCGGGATTGGGAATTTTTAATAATTAAAAAGGAAAATTCTGCCCTAAGCGGATAATTGTCGTAACCGTTCGAAAAGAACAGCGCTCACTGCAGCAGATACATTAAGGGAACTGGTCTTTCCCTGCATGGGAATGGTCGCTTGAAAATCACTGCTCTCCAAAACCAATTTCTTTATTCCACGACCTTCGCTACCAACAATCACAAGCATTTTTCCTGAATAATCAATTTTATACCAATCTTTGGCTTTTATGCCATTTTCCATGGCAATCACCCAGAATTCTTCATTTTTTAAATTGGTCACCGTTTGATGAAGATTATTGATCTGATAAACAGGAATTTGCGTAAAAGCACCTTGGCTCACTTGAATCACAGTATCGGTCATGGCACAGCTATCATGTTTGGGGATGATGATGCCATCCATCCCTGCACATTCCGCCGTTCGGATAATTTGACCCAGATTTTGGGGATCCTCAATGCGATCCAAAGCAAGGAGTCCAATATTTCCTTTTTTATTTGAAAAAGAAGGAAGGTCTGATTCCAATCTGCCGGAAAACCGGACAATAATTCCCTGAGTCCGCCATTGTTTAAAATTAGTTTTAAACTGAGAAGCGGGGAGGAATTTTATGTGTCCACCATGATATCCCAATACATGTGTGATTTGGCCACTCCGTTCGGCGGTTCCTCCAGATTGAATCAATATATCTGTTATTTTATATTTTCTGGATTCTAATACAGCTGCACAGCCATTAATTCCGTATATCGTATGTTGGTCTTTTGCCATTAAATTCCCAGCAGAATATAATAAAATAATATATCCCGGGATTGTATCAATTAGATGATAAAAGTTAAATTGATCCGGTGAAAAAAGGGAAATAATGGCTACCAAAAATTTTCATACAGTATCAGATGAACATGGCGGAGTGAATGTGGGGACAAAATTTAAAATGATAAAAGACCATCAGGAGGTTCAGGGAGTTTTGTCAGAAGGTGTGGAGGTTATCCTGGATAGTATCGTCCATTTCCCCACCCGTTATTGTCTCAAAGATGATAAAGCCAGGATTTGGACTGTACCGATTCATTCAGTGACACCCATTCCATAATAACTGCATTTTAATAAGAATACACACCCATAGAATTTTCAAGGAGAATCTTGATGAAGTATAAATCTTTAACCATCCTATGCTGTATATTATTAACCGGTTGCAGTAAATCACCTGAAACTAACCCTGAAATATTGTGGGACACTTATGGTGTTCCACATATTTATGCTGATAATTATAATGACTTATTTTATGCTTATGGCTGGTCGCAAATGCGTAATCATGGAAATCTACTGCTTAAATTGTATGCGCAAGCCAGAGGGCAAGGGGCAGAATATTTTGGTGAAAAACACTTGAAATCTGATCAATGGGTACATACCCATAACGTTATGCAAAGATCCCGTGATTGGTGGGAAAAACAGGCTCCTGACATACGGAAAATGATGACAGCATTTACGGATGGTATTAACGATTACGCCAAGGAAAATCCGGATGAAATTGACGAGTTAAACCAATCAATACTTCCTGCGCGACCAGATGATTGTTTCTCCCATTTTCAAAGAGTTATCCTGTTCCATTTTGTAACTAATCCCGGTGTTGCAACTTTTAATCCTGCCTCCATGATAAAAGATCGGGGATCTAATACATGGGCCATTGGACCTTCCAGATCTGAATCGGGCAATGCCATGCTGATTGCCAATCCCCATTTACCCTGGTTTGATATGTTCACTTGGTTTGAAGCCCATACCATCTCCCATGACTTGAATGCCTATGGGGCTGGTTTGGTGGGGATGCCATTTCTGGGTATTGCGTTTAATGATTTTATGGGATGGTCCCATACTAATAACGTTCATGATGGACAGGATCTTTATGAACTAACATTGATAGATGATGGCTATCAGTGGGGTGATGGTATCCAGCGCTTTAAAGAACGAACAGTTGAAATTAAGGTGAGGGATGATGAGGGGAATATGACAGTCAGTGATTTTTTTATCCGTGAGTCTGTTCATGGACCCGTGGTCAGTGAAAAAGACGGAAAAGCTTATGCTTTAAGGGTGGTTGGGCTAGATCAGCCTCATGTTTTCCGGCAATATTTTGATATGGCCAGGGCGAAAACACTTAAATCATTCCAGGATGCAATACGTCCATTGCAGAATCCTTTTTTCACGATTATGTATGCAGATAAGGATGGACACATCATGCACGTGTTTGGGGGCCGTACTCCCATTCGTCCATCGGGTGATTGGAATTGGCTGGGTGTCGTCCCTGGTAATTCCCCTGAAACGATCTGGAATGAAACCCATTCTTATGATGAATTGCCAAAATCTATCGACCCCAAAAGCGGATGGCTCCAAAATGCCAATGATCCGCCTTGGACCACAACCTTTCCCCGGGCGATTATCCGGAAAAATTATCCTGATTATATGTCACAAAACTTTATGCATTTCCGTGCTCAGCGATCGGCAAGGATGGCCCTTGAGGATGGGTCTATTACATTTGCTGAATTAATAGATTATAAAATGGATACCAAAATGGAACTGGCAGATCGCGTCCTCGATGATTTATTAGCATTGACTGAAAATTCCAACGATGAAATAATCATTGAAGCCAGTCAAGTGTTATCAAACTGGGATCGTCAGACGAATGGGAATAGTCAGGGGGCAGTATTATTCAAAGCATGGGTCGATTCTATTAAGTTTTTTGTGAACAAGGGTGAACTCTTTGAAGGTGGTTGGGATGAAGAAAAAGCGATGGATACGCCTTTTGGACTTCATCCAAGTGTGAATTACCTGAGTCCATTAAAATCTGCGGCCGAATCCGTACTGAAAACATATGGACAGTTGGATGTGCCATGGGGAGAAGTGTATCGCCTGATTCGTGATGATGTTGATCTGCCTGCCAATGGGGGCCCGGGAGATCCTTATGGATTATTTCGAGTGACAAATTTTGCACCTGTTAAGGACGATCGGTTTATGGCTGTCGGTGGAGATTCATATCAAGCGGTTATTGAGTTTGGAGATAAACCGAAAGCCATGGCCCTATTGAGTTATGGGAATGCGAGCCAGAAAGGATCAAAACATCGAACGGATCAATTAAAATTTTATTCAGAGAAAAAATTGCGGCCAGTCTGGCGGAATAAAAAAGAAATTAAACAGCACTTGGAATTGAGAGAGATTCTTAACCCAAATAAGGATTAACACATTTCATACCCCAAATTCATTCCCGCCTCTGATCGTACAATCCTCGTACAATTCGGTGAAACGATATCAAAAAACCTGCATCAGCAGGTTTTTTCTTTTACCCGCTATCTTTTGGATAATCATTCCCCAGAAATTTTGAATATCCACCCAGCATATAATTCCGTTATGGTGACGATTGCAAATGATGCATCGATTGGACAAGTGATGAATTTACTGAAAGTGTCAAAAGCATTGGTTTTAGATAGGGGAACCTCAAAGAGTAGAGATGTTGAAATTCCTGTATTGTACAAAGGCATGGAGGGCCCTGATATGGGACGAGTATGTGAAAAAACGGGATTCAGTACAGCTGAAGTCATTCGTCGCCATTCTGAGCCAGATTACCTGGTCCATTTTATCGGTTTCTCTATTGGTTTTCCATATTTGGGTGGAATGGATGCGTCTATTTCCACTGTCCGTCTGGAAACACCCCGGAGATCTGTTCCTGCAGGGTCTATTGGGATTGCGGGGAATCAGACTGGTATTTACCCAAAGTCCTCTCCCGGAGGTTGGAATATTATAGGTCAGACACCCTTGTCTATATTTAATGCTGAGAACCCCATTGAAAGCACCGTAAAAATGGGGGATAAAGTGCGATTTCGACCGATAGATAAATCGGAGTTTAATATATTGGCAATAAATCAATGAGCATTTCCGTTCTTCAAGGTGGGCTGCAGTCCACCGTACAGGATTTGGGTCGGAATGGATATGCTCATTATGGTATTTCTGCTTCCGGTGCGGCGGACGCGGTTTCCTTAAGAATCGGGAACTTACTTGTGGGAAACCCAGAAGATTACAGTGGCTTGGAAATGACATTAACCGGGGGTGAATATCAATTTAATAAAGATGCTTTTATTGCCCTATCTGGCAGTGAATTTCACGCGACTCTCGAAGGGGAACCATTTCCATTTCAACAGGGAACTTATATTCGGAAAGGTCAAATTTTACGTATCGGTGGTACGAAGAAGAGTGCACGGTGTTACCTATGCGTTCGCGGTGGATTGGATGTACCTCAATATCTAGCTGCGACGACAACCCATGTTATGTCTGGGTTAGGGGGCTTCAAGGGGAGATCAATTGAAAAGGGAGATGAACTTAAAATCGGTTCTATGAAGAAAGTTTTTCAACCAATTCTAATTAAAGAATCACATGAAATAAAATACTCTATTATACGTGTTAGCAAAGGGTTACAATATTATTTGTATGAAGGAAATGCCTGGAGCTCTTTTATATCACAATCCTATACTGTTTCAGAAAAATCCAGCCGAATGGGTGTCCGGTTAAAAGGTAATTCGATCCAATCTATTAAGGAAAATGAAATATTAACGGAAGGCATTCCATTGGGAGCGATTCAAGTTCCCGGTGGCGGTGATCCCATTATTTCATTTGTGGAACACCAAACCACGGGCGGCTACCCGAAAATTGCCAATGTTATTACGGCGGACTTGTGTAAAGTCGGTCAGTTGAAACCAGGAGATTCATTAAAATTTCAATTGGTTACTATCGAGGAGGGTGAACGCTTGCGACTCGCTCAGGAATTATTTATTCAATCATTAAAAAACCATGACTAATACCACTGCCATACTTGTAACGCTCGTCATTTATAAAATTGTCCTGATCTTGATCGGATTGTGGGCCAATAAGCGTACAAAATCCACATCCGATTATTTTCTTGGGGGACGGAAACTCGGCCCATGGGTGGCGGCACTGAGCGCATCTGCATCATCCTCATCGGCATGGACGCTCTTGGGCGTGAGCGGTGCGGCCTATTTATGGGGATTGCCGGCCATTTGGTTATTCCCCGCCACCTTATCAGGATTTTTGATTAATTGGTTTTATATCGCACCGAGATTGAGTGTCCACGGGGAAAAAGTAGGCGCCATCACATTAACGGACGTTTTAGCTACAGATGACAATGGTTTATCCATAAAAGAATTGCGATGGCTTGCATCGGTCATTATCCTCTTTTGTTTTGTTTTTTACATCGCCTCCCAATTCGACGCGGCAGGACAGTCTTTTCAATCCACTTTTGGCATGGATAAAAATATCAGTATTCTACTTGGTGCGGGGATCATTCTCATTTATACCCTTTTGGGCGGCTTTTGGGCTGTGAGTGTTAGTGATACCCTTCAAGGTATAATGATGGCTTTATCCGCTATAATTTTACCCATTGTGGCCATATCTCAAGCAGGGTTAGGCAATATTGTCGCAAGCTTTTCAAATCAATCCATTTTCAGTTCGCCTTCGGGAATGGGTGGTATTGTTGCATTGGGATTTATTTTAGGGACGTTAGGTATTGGTATCGGTTATCCAGGTCAGCCCCATGTGGTGAATCGATTTATGGCTATTGATCCAGGAGAGAAAATTCGGCAAGGTCGCATGATTGCTATTGGCTGGGCACTCATCATATATCCGGGTATGATTTTCCTTGGTTGGGCCGGGCGAATTCTCATGGACATTCCGGGCCACGAACAAATCCTCATTGTGATGGGAAATCAATTATTGTCCCCGGTATTTTCAGGTATCATCCTGGGGGCAGTTTTATCGGCCATCATGTCCACAGCGGACAGTCAATTGTTGGTGGCTGCATCCAGTGTGAGTCACGATTTAAATAGCAGTGGAGAAGAATTCAGTTTAAATCAAACGCGGATAGTCGTGGCGGTCATTTGTGTTATCTCTGTTTTTATGGCCATTTTTGTGGATAAAAGTATCTACAGTCGCGTGCTGTTTGCTTTTTCTGCGATGGGCGCAGCTTTTGGCCCGTTGCTCATTGGCAGGTTACAGGGCGGCGTGCCAAAAATCAATGCAATCTCGGCCATGGCGGTGGGCTTTGTCGGGACGTTATTTTTCTATTATTCTGATATGAAACCGGAAGGCAATCCTTTGGAACGGTTGATTCCTTTTGCTTTGGCATTTATTATTATCCAAATGGGTAGAAAAAAAGGATGATGGACATTAATTCAGATATGGGAGAAATCAACCGCTTGTTAGGTGACGGTACTTATGAAAAACTTATGGAGTATGTCACTTCTATCAATGTGGCTTGCGGCGGTCATGCAGGCGATGAGACTATGATGGCAGCCATGGTGGCCTTGGCAAAGGAAAATGGTGTTAATATCGGCGCCCATCCTAGTTATCCTGATAGAGAAAATTTTGGACGAATTGATATGAATATGGATGCCAATGAACTATTAGATACCGTTCGGGACCAGATTCAGTTATTAGTTGATATAGGTACAAATAACGGGGTTAACCTATCACATGTAAAAGCGCATGGTGCACTGTATAACAGGGCCGTAACAGATGAAGATATTGCGCAGACCATTGGCGAAGCCATTATTCAAGTGGATCCATTATTAAAAGTTATAGGATTGGCAGGGTCTAAGATGTTATCTGTATTTGATGGTTTGGGATTGGATACCATGGCAGAAGCTTTTGCTGATCGTTCTTATGAATCGGATGGAACATTGCGAAATAGACAATATAATGATGCTTTGATCACTGATCCGGATAAAGCTGCATTCCAGACAAAAAATATAATGGAAGGTACAGTAATTTCTTTCGAAGGAAAGGCCATAGAAATGAATGCACAAACGATTTGTATTCATAGTGATACGCCAAATATTGTGGCGATTGCTGAGGCAGTGAGGGAAGAAATTAAAAGGGAGGGAGAAAAGTAATTATTTTTGATGAGTTAGAAAAGGAAACAACATGAAACAATTAATAACAATTTTACTGACACTTACCATTGGATTTTCCCAATCCTTATCGAAGGAAGAAAAGCAAATTGGATCCTATATCGACAATCATACCAATGAAGCCATTGATCTGGTAGAAAAAGTGGTTAACATCAATAGCGGCACCCTAAATATGGAAGGGAATAAAAAGGTCGGAAAAATCTTTCAGGCTGAATTAGATAAACTTGGGTTTCATACCTACTGGGTCACTTACCCTAAAGAAATCAAACGGTCCGGACATTTATTTGCAGAAATGCGCGGTGGAAAAGGACAAAATATACTCCTTATTGGGCATTTGGATACGGTGTTTGAACCAGATCACCCTTTCCAGAAATACACTCGAAAAGGGGATACAGCTTACGGTCCCGGTGTTTCGGATATGAAAGCGGGCGATGTATCCATGATTTATATCATGAAAGCACTCGATAAAATTGGCGTGCTGCAAGATTTGAATCTCACATTGGCTTTTACGGGAGACGAAGAAAAAACCGGCGGTCCCGTTTCTATTGTCCGAAAAGAATTGGTGGAAGCAGGGAAGTGGGCCAACATCGGCTTGGGTTTTGAAGGTGCCGTGGGCATGAATACGGGTACCATTGCCCGACGGAGTTCATCATCCTGGGTGTTGACCACGACAGGGATACAAGGTCATTCATCTCAAATATTTAAAGACCATCTCGGTTATGGGGCCATATTTGAAGCATCGCGGATTTTGAATGCATTCCGGGAAGAATTAGCGCTGGAAGAGTATCTCACATTTAACCCCGGGACGATTGTAGGTGGCACCGATGTGAACTATGATCCGGTGAATTCAAAAGGCACCACATTTGGTAAAACTAATGTAGTTGCCCAATCGGTCACAGTCCATGGAGGCATTCGGACCATTTCAATACCTCAGTTTGAAAATGCCATGAAAAATATGAAAGAAATCGCTACTCGGAATTTGCCCGGAACCACAGCGAATATAGTGTTTAAAACCAGTTATCCACCTATGGAACCAACAAAGGAAAACTATGCTTTATTAGATCAAATGGAAGTGGTAAATCTTGCCTTGGGTTATGGGAAACTGGAACCACTTGATCCCAGCAAGCGCGGTGCGGCGGATATTTCTTTTGTGGCGCCTCACGTAAATGCATCCTTAGCGGGCATGGGTCCCGATGGGTTTGGAGACCATTCTGAGAATGAAGGACTTGATTTATTATCATTCCCGAAAACAACGACGCGAGCAGCCATTTTAATCTATCGTTTGACCCGATGATTAAACTCACCCCTTTAAATTTTCCCTCTCATATCCTCCAAAGGCGTGCAGGCGAGGTTTGGGATTCATGAGGGTGTAATATATGATTGCAAAATTATTTGTCTCACTGCTGAACTTTTCACCTGCCATCAAAAGGGCTGCATGGAAGTGGTGGTACCAACGGTTGGCTCATCGCGGCAGGGAAACGGGATGGTCCTTCATGAATTATGGATTTACGCCGCTCAAGGGGTCGCCTAAACGTGAATTATTTCCAAAAGACGAACAGGATCGTCTCTTTATACAACTCTATGATTATAACGTATCCCAAATACCTATAGAAGGGTTAAAGGTGCTGGAGGTAGGGTCCGGCCGGGGTGGAGGCGCATCATTCGTTGCGCGATATCATAATCCATCAGAAATGACCGGTCTGGATTATTCTCAATCCGCCATTGAATTATCTCGGAGACTTCATAAAGATGTACCAAATCTTCAGTTTGTCCAAGGAGACGCAGAATCCCTGCCATTTGAGGATCATACGTTTGATGTGGTGATTAATGTGGAATCGTCTCACTGTTATGGTAATGTGGATGCATTCATCAAAGAAGTGTCTCGCATATTAAAGCCTGGTGGTTATTTCAGTTGGGTAGATTTACGCGGTAAAGAGATGTTAGATGAAACGGAATCAGCATTTAATTTAGCTGAGCTTAACTTAATTCATAATGAAACCATTACGAAAGAAGTGATCCAGGCTTTAGATGATATTCATGAACGAAAAATGATTATGATTTCTGATAATGTACCCAAGGTTTTTCAAACCGCTTTTCGCGATTTCGCTGGTGTAAAATATTCCAAAATCTACAATGCTTTTCAAGAGGGGAATGCCGTATATTTAGCCAAAGCGTTTCAAAAAGTCACCTAATAAAACACTGAAGGACTATACCATCTATGTCCCCCACTGATTTTCCCACCTTTGGGATTGAGCATATAGTCTATATGGGTGTCTGTTTGGCCATTTGGCTCGCACTCCCATTTATTGGTAAAAATTATCTTAGTCCTTCTCAACGGATTGGGGTTGCTCTTTTCCTGGCCGTATTCACCATTTTCCAGGAAGTACTTTTTGATGCCTTCCAAATTTATATTGATGATTATTTTCTTAAAGATGATCTGTCCCTCCACATGTGCGGTATTAGTTTATTTCTTACAGCTTTTGCCTTATGGAAAAAATCACAAGCTGCTTTTGAACTTGCCTATTTTTGGGGATTGGTGGGGGCACTTCAGGGCATTATAACACCAGATCCCGCCCGTTGGCCATATGGTGATATTTCTATCTTCTGGAATTTTCTTTCCCATGGAATTATAATACTTAATGTAATCTGGCTTATTTGGGTGGATGGAATGCGCTGCAGAAAAGGATCGCTATTAAACACATTTTTAATTACTAATGGTGTCGTTTTTGTTATCAATGTGGTGAATAAAATTCTTGGTGAGGGTGCGAACTATTGGTTCATTTGTGCCAAACCAGGTGGGGACAATCCCTTTCTCATCGGTGAATGGCCCTATTATTTATTCACCTTTGAATTGGTGGGTTTTGCTTTGATGGGATTGATTTATCTGCCCATGTGGTTTTCTGTAAATCGTCAGAAAAAAGGAGCGTTTACAGCATCAAAAACTGCGTAAGTTTGGTGTAGAAAATGTCCACATTACTCGGTTATTTCTTCCTCGCCCTGGGCGTATCCTTTATCTGTTCCACTTTGGAATCAGTTATGTTGTCTGTTACGCATTCCCATATCGGAACCCTGGTTAAGACCAATCACCGTAGCGGAAAACTGCTTCAACATCTTAAGGATGATATCAATCGCCCCTTGGCGGCCATCCTTACTTTAAACACGATTGCCAATACAGTGGGTGCTACAGGCGTTGGCGCTCAAGCCATGCATGTGTTTGGGTCAGGATCTGTTGCCATGGTATCTGGAATTCTGACTTTTTGTATTCTTGTATTTTCAGAGATAATTCCAAAAACCATCGGCGCAACATACTGGAAAAAATTGGCCAGTCCATCGGCATATATGATTCGGGTACTCATGATCTTTACATTTCCATTTGTATGGTTGAGTGAGGCTTTATCAACCCAATTGACTCCAGATGAAGATGAAATGAAAAAAGTCAGTAGAGAAGAAATTACTGCCATGGCAGAAATGGGTGAAGATGAAGGATCTATTGATGAACATGAATCGGATATTATTGAGAATTTATTTAAACTGAAAAAAATACCCATTGAAGATATTTTAACACCCCGATCGGTTATTTTTGCGCTCCAGCATAATGACACCGTTGGTAAAGTCATGGACGAACATGAAGATATTAATTTTTCACGAATTCCCATTTATAAAGAGAATATAGATAATATTATTGGTATTATTTATAAAGATACACTCTTGGAAACCATGGCTGATGATAATTTTGATAAGACCATGGCCGATATTCTAGATCCTGTTGATACGGTTTTTGAGACACATACAGTAGAATCCGTTTTGAATAAATTTACAAAAACGCGATCCCATATATTTATCGTGAAGGACGAGTTCGGTGGTACCACTGGTATCGTAACGATGGAAGATTGTATCGAAACGCTTCTTGGGGTTGAAATAATGGATGAATCTGATGAAGTGGCGGATATGCGGGAATTGGCTAAAGATCAGTTACGACAAAAACGCCAATCGGAAGAAAATGGGGAGTAATTAAATATAGCCCCAAAATCTTCCTATCATCCTAAACCGAATTTGAAGGATCTCAAGCAGGTGTAACCACTATAACAAACGCATGCGATTCTTCATTTTTCCGACAAATCGGAATCACTCAGAATGACAATTACATTTTTTTACTTAATCCATCATTCACTCATTTCTAATACCCTTCTAATCTCCTAAATTCAAGGATTGTGAAAACTGCGAAACTCACACTCCTGACCTTCATTTTACTCTTTCTGACCGCTGGAGAGCGGCAGGTTAAATACTTTTTCACTGATCATGATTTCCTCACAGGTCACAATGTGCCCAAATCAGAAATCATAAATAAAAATCATATTCGGGCAGAATATGACCAATTAGACCGCCTGATACTTAAATCACATATTAACCGCAGCGGTGAAGTTTTATCCCTGGAACAGTATACTTACATTGATTCCAACACATCCATCAGACAAAAAGATTTAGTGGACGAATCCGGCCATATTATCTATCAGACTGTTTTTGGGCGAGAGCCCCAGTCCATTTCATATATCGAATGGGTATTTGGCGTGGATTCAGTTAAAAAATGGGATGATCGTTTTACCACATCGGATCTTAATGAAATGGATAAGCCGGATAACTATCGTTTCTATGATGTGGATGCCTTTGAATATGGGGGGAAGGAATTGGTTTATGATTCCCTAGGGAGGGTGGCGCGAGATGAATGGTTCCGACGGCCGGACAATAAATCCATGCATAAATTTCTTTATAAATTCTATGATGACCTCAATATAACCCACATGTTTGAATATGATTCAAATGGTGTACTTATCATGGACGTAAAACTGAGCCCCGATGGAACGGAAGCCTTATTCAGGTTTACGGGACCGCCGGATAATAGTGTACAAAACCATAGTACTGTGGCCTATAATTTGGATGGTGACTTGAACTGGGGATATATCAATTGGGTGGTTCCAGGAGAAACAGATAGTGGCCGGGTTGACCTTTCCGAAATCCTAAAAGGTGATTACACGATCATGCTTGAAAATGACAGTGTGTTGCGAGACAGCGCGGTATATGACATCCATTTTGATGGAGAAGGAGTAAAAGGGTACATGGCAACCAAACGCACCATCCATTATGTGACTTATGATATAAGCCCACCTATCATGGTGTTAGAAATGGATAAATATCTCAAGGATGTATCATTGTCTTTTACATCAACCGAGCCCATTGATTCGGCATTTATCGTTTGGGCACCTGATTCCAATTTTAACCATATTCCAGCTGACACCGTAATCTTGATTCACGATGAGATTGGCCATACAGATCGCTTTAAACCGGTTAACCAAACGGATCTTATGGATGGGGTAATGTACGACCCGGAAATATATGCATTTGATCGTGCAGGCAATTTATCAAAACCAGGGATTCGACAGGATGTGATTTATGATATTACACCGCCTGTTTTGGTCATCACGGGCCCATCATCCGGTGCCTGGGTAAACCATCAAGAATTGTATATGAATACAAATGAGCCCATTCTATCCTGGAAAGTGGTGGCCCAATGGCAGGGAGGTGTAACGGATACGAAAGCGCCCTATTCTCATGAGTTTACAGACACAGTTCAGGCTGAGATGGATGCAAACTTAATCGCCTATTTTCAACTGAATGACGGCAGTATTTATTCCTATGGTTTGGTGGGCATAGACTTGGCAGGGAATGTGAGCGATACAGTACGTATCGATTCCATCCATTACGATATTACGCCACCTGTGTTGACCATGATCTATCCGTTTGATGATGCGGCCATAAATAATGCCACTGTCAGTTATGCCGCCAGCGAACAGCTTTTGGCCGGCGAATTTCTATGGACTCAAAATGGCGGCATGGGAGATTCCCTCTCTCCACATGTTGTTGAATTGGTGGATGAAGAATTGTCTCCTGCTGAAAAAATTCATATATCATTAACCAATGAACCGTACCTAACGGATGGAAGTACCTATTCCATCTTTTTTACCGGTCGAGATTTGGCCGGAAACGACAGTGAACCAATTACGATATCAAATGTGCTTTTTGATACAACGCCACCAGTTTTTACAAATGTTTCTCCCGATTCAGGTGCGGCATTGAATCATCAATCAATATCTTATGATGTTTCAGAACATTTACATAAGGGTGCTGTCACTTGGGTGCAAACTGGTGGCGTGGCGGATCCAGACGCGCCTCATACAGTTGAAATGGCAGAAGCTGAATTGGCCTTCGGTCTTCATGATAGTATTAATCTGAAAAACATGCCAATCCTCCAGGATGGTGGAATATATTCTCTCTTTTTCAGTGGTTCAGATCGGGCTGGGAATTTTGCGGATACTGTATTGGTTGCCGAAGTCCTTTACGATTATACCGCACCGGAGATGGTGATTGAATATCCATTACCGAAATCCATTTCAAATACAACCACAATGACATATTCATTATCGGAAGATTTATTTGAAGGGCAATTTAAATGGATTTGGCTCGGTGGCGTTGCGGATACATTGGCGCCTTATACCGCTATTTTGACAAAAGAGGAAAGAAGTGGAGGGGAACATAGCCAAATTGAATTGGTGAATAATCCAATGGTGGTTGAGAACGCCCTTTACACCATGACGTTTAATGGACGAGACAGAGCAGGGAATAAATCAAAACGAGCATTCGTTCCTGGACTTCAATATGACTTTACACCGCCTGAATTGACTTGGAATAGTCCAATTTCAGGTGATGCGGTGAATCATAAAAATATCCATTTTTCCAATAGTGAATTCCTGGAGTCGGGTATAATCACTTGGATATGGATCAACGGCATAGAGGATCCTGATAGTATTCATGCCATGGTACTGAGTGGTGACGAATTAAATGGCGGTGAATTTGCGCCCGGCGAAATTGCAAATGTGCCTCCGCTGGTAGATGGGGGAATTTATAATATTTCATATTTTGCATTTGATCCGGCGGGGAATGAGTCGAATCACATTTTTGTTGAAAATGTTCTCTATGATATTACCCAACCCGAGATTACAATTGTTTATCCATTGCCGCGATCTATTTCACGTACCAGCGCTGTGACATACACATTATCTGAAGAACTACATGAAGGAAAATTCAAATGGATTTGGCTCGGTGGTATAAAAGATACATTGGCGCCTTATACTGCGATATTGACAAAAGAAGAACGGGCAGCGGGTGAACATACAGAAATTGAATTGTCCAATAATCCCACCGTGGTAGAAAATGCACTGTACACCATGACAATCAGCGGAATGGATCGCGCTGGAAATAAAACAAAACGGGCATTTTTACCAGGACTTCAATATGACTTCACGCCACCGGAATTGACCATAATCAGTCCATCTAATGGAGATGCAGTCAACAATAAACAGGTTCATTACTCCAATAGTGAACTATTGGCATCTGCCCAGATGATATGGCGTTGGACAGGTGGTGTTGAAGATTCCGGCTCGCCCCATGTTATCGACCTAACTGATAAAGAACTATATGGTGCTGAAATTGGTCCGAATACGCTAACGAATTCGCCCAATTTGGTTGACGGGGCGGAATATTCTTTGCTTTATGCTGCATTCGATCCGGCGGGTAACCAAAGCGACACTACCATCGTGGATAACATTGAATATGACATTACACCACCAACTATAGCATTCACATATCCAGAATCCAATATTTTTACTACAGAAACAAAAGTGAATTTTGATGTGTCTGAGAATATGTATGATTTTAACATCGATTGGAAGGGAGACGGAACTGTTGGCGAACCCCATTCTGTCAATTTCAATCAACAAAAAGTATTGCCCGCAGGATCTTACAATTCCGATGATTTGATTGTACCTGAATTGAAAGATGGTTTTTCATATACAATCTCATTGAAGGGTATAGATCGCGCGGGAAACGTTGCGACTCCGGTTGAACTAACTGATATTAGGATCGATCTAACACCGCCCGAATTCACCGCATTTACGCCACAATCTGGCTCGTTTATTAACCATGTGGATATCGGTTGGACTTTATCTGAAGATATCGCCAAAGGATCTGTTTCATTTCAACACGCAGGTACAGATACTAAGTTAGTCTCTGAATTATTAAATACAGAATTGAATTCCGGGAATCGCATACCTTTAGGCTTGGAAAATACTGTTGACCTCCGCGACGGAATGAAATATACCATTAACGTCACAGGTGTCGATTTTGCCGGAAATATTTCTAAAATATTAACTGTTGACGAAATTACCTATGATGTTTCTCCATCGGAGATCATTGTAACAGAACCCAAATCAGATAGCTTCGTGAATAAGGTTGATGTGGTGTTTTCGGTGAATGAACCTTTAATCTCAGGACAAATGGTGTGGACCAATGATCGTGAAGAAAAAATGATATTCGATCTGAGAAGTGAAGACTTATTGTCAGGGAGGCATATTTTAAAAGATTATGATATATCTCCGGAAGAAGGTATGCCTTATCAAATTATAATTGAAGGGATCGATCGGGCAAACAATAAAAGTACATCGGAACCAATTGAAAATGTTTTGTTTGATGTGACTTTGCCTGTATTGACTACGCTAAGCCCAATAGCAAATTCACCCATAAACCATACAAAGATATCCTTAAGTATTAGCGAACCCATAGAATTTGGATCGGTTCGATGGGTAGCTTCCGAAGGAAATGATCCTAAAACTCCCCACATTAGACCAATAGATGGTGACTTATTAAAGGGTGGAGATTTTATTGATTTTGATTTTTCTGCGCCACCCACATTGGTGAATGGTGTAACCTATTCAATAATCATAGAGGGAACAGATCTTGCGGGAAACACATCAGAAGCATATGCTGTTGACGGTATTCTTTTTGATACGATTCCGCCTGAATTTGTGGAAATTATTCCTGGTGATGGGGCCCATATCAGAGAGCCGGATATTTCATATAGACTCACTGAAGATTTAGCAGAGGGGAAGATATATTTTGATCATACAGGGGGATCATCTGATCCTAAAACAACCCATATGATTACACTGGCTGGTAGTAAAAAGAGACAAGGAACTCAAGGGGGAAAACTTCCTGCATCTTTTGTTTCACTTGTGCATGGTGCCATATATAATATTCGATTTGAAGGAAAAGATGCAGCGGGAAATCTGGCACCGGAAAAAGTCGTTAATCAAGTCGTTTTTGACAATGAACCGCCGGCGATTACCATTTCTGATCCGGAGAACAATTCGTTTCGGAATAAAAAAACAATCTCGTTTACTATCAGTGAAGATTTGTCAGAAGGGATTATAACACTAAGCCATGCTGCAGGAAAATCCGATCCAAACGCACCATATTCTATTATTTTGGATGAGGCAGGACGAAAATCCGGTCAATATGAAAATAATATATTTCCTGAGTTAAAATGGGTGGACGGTGTTACATATAATTTGACGATTAATGGAACGGATCCAGCTGGGAATGTGGCGGCGGAAGCCATTATTAAAAGCATATCTTACGATATTATTCCACCCGTTATTTCAATTGATAACATCAATAATAATAGCCATATAAATTATAATATATTAAGTTATTCTTTAAGTGAAAATTTGGAAAATAGTACAGTAACATTTACGCAAACTGATGGGGATCCAGATCCCCGTTCACCTCAAGTGGTAAGGCTCACGGGATCTGAACTCACCGCCGGACAATTTTCAAACCAAAAATTGGCCAATGGACCCAATTTAGTCAACGGCGCCATCTATGATATTTCATTTACGGGTACTGATCCTTCCGGGAATGAGGCAATTCCAATTAATATCTCGAACGTGAACTTTGATAACCAACCGCCTGTTATGTCTATAAGTCGGCCCTTAGATTCCGAGCAAATCAAAACAACTTTTATATCATATATGAGTAATGAGTTATTAGAAAGTGCCACAGCTGTATTTGAACAAACCAGTGGAACAATCGATATGAATTCACCTCACAGAGTTCCCTTGAAAGGAGCATCACTTACAGAAGGTGTCCATTCCGATTATGACCTCGGAATTACTTCACAATTGGCAGATGGAGGTCGTTATAGCGTATCCATCGAAGCGGTTGATAAAGCAGGAAATCCAGCAAAAATAACCCAAATTAAAGACGTGTTTTTCGATGTTTTGCCACCGGACTTATCCTTATCGGCACCGACTTCCGGTTCCATCGTCAATGTAACCAACGTAACATATGCCACTTCAGAAGAGATGGGTAATGGAAAAATGATCTTCACCCGAACAGGTGGGGCAGAAGATCCTACAAGTCCTCATGAGATCGATCTGACCGGGAACCGATTGAAACAGGGAGATCATTATGGGGAATCATTCAATAATGATGTTGAACTGAAAGATGGCAGTATTTATTCCATTGAATTCTCCGGAGAAGATTTAGCAGGAAATGTGGCTATAAATGTCTCTGTAGAGAACATCACCTTTGATATTTCACCACCGGTAATAGCGATAAATGAGCCAACTTCGAACGGATTTTATAATCAAGTAATGTTAGGTTATGAATTAAATGAAACATTGATATCTGGTACAATAATTCTGGAAAGGAGGGGTGGAGCAAATGATCCCTTGAGTCCACATGAGATTGGGCTTTCGAACGATCAATTACTTCCTGGAAAGAAATCAGATTTTCTTATCAATACACATACAAATTTGATCAGTAATACCACGTATAATATTCGTATTGAAGGTCAAGACATAGCAGGGAATATGGGTAAATCACTAGAAATAACCGGCGTTACTTTTGATGATATTCCGCCTGATATTTCTGTCACTTCTCCGGCACCGGATTCCTATATAAACGAGACCATTCTTGGTTTAAGAACAAATGAAGTACTTTCAGAAGCTAAAATTGAGTGGATTTGGGTTGATGGGAATCCAGACCCGGCAGGAACCCATGAATCAAAAATGATAGGCGATCAGCTTCAGGATGGAGATTATCCGGAAGTGAAATTTGATCCACCGCCATCCTTAATCAGTAGTGCAAGGTATCGAGTAGTTTATACGGGGACAGATCGGGCAGGAAATACTTCAACCTATGTGTTAGGTACCCTATTTTTTGATAACAAACCGCCAGAGATTTCGATGTTATTTCCAATAGAAAACGGTTTTACCAATATGAATGAAGTGAGTTATGAGTTGAATGAACCGCTCCTCATGGCCAATTTGATTTGGACATCAATAGATGGTGCTGAAACCATTTCTATTGATTTAACAGGCGACGAATTAAAGTCCGGCATATTTGCCCAGGCAACATTGGCAAACCAATCAGAATTGTCTGATGGTACCGTATATAATCTTTCTATAACAGCAATTGATTTGTCGGGGAACGAAGCAGAAATATCATTGGTGAATCATGTGACTTATGATAAATCGAAACCAAAATTTACTCAGGTTTTCCCCAGTACCAGCGCGCGTGTGAATTCCCAATTGCTTAAGTGGACGGCGAATGAAGAGCTGGTCAGTGGGAAGTATACCTGGATCCATATGGGTGGAAATGCGGATCCGTCTGCACCACATACATTTGAACTTACGCCCGAATTATTGAGCGCAGCATCGCATGACAATTCCACGCTTCCAGATTTAGAACTAGTGACAGATGCCATGTACCGCATTACACTCGAAGGAACGGACAGAGCAGGGAATACGGGTAAAAAGTTCATTATGAGTGTTGTTTATGATGATATTCCACCCACATTAGAAATTAAATACCCCGAATCCAAAACTGCAGTTAATCACCTGGATGTGGCTTACCGAATTTCAGAAGGGTTAAGTACCGGACAATTTATATACACACAAGTTGGCGGAGTGTCTGATCCAAACTCACCAGTCACTTTTGATTTAGTTGGAACAGAACTTGAAACAATTTTTGAGACTCCAAAGTTACCTAAAAATCCACCTGTATTGCAGGATGGCTCTATTTATAATATTGTCTTTGAGGGTGTTGATTTAGCAATGAATACATCAACATCCAATTTGATTGACAGTGTAAAATATGATGTCACCCGTCCTGTTATTACAATTCATAATCCACAATCAAAATCGAATTTAATGGGTGTGGAAATATCCATTGAAATCAGTGAAGATTTGATGGATGGAAAAATGATTTGGACCCGCACCGGAGGACTAAAATCCGAAATTACGCGGCAAAAAATACCCCTTTACAATGAATATCTGTCCGAGGGGATGCATCCTCACGCCAAATTACCCATGGATAAAACACTAAGTGCCAGCGTTCTTTATTCACTCTCCGTAGAGGCGCAGGATTTCGCTAAAAACCTGGCGGAGCCGGTCAGTGTAGAAGGAATTGAATATATTAGAAGTATGGCAGGGAATTGGTACTATAAAGGCCAAATAATTGAAATTGTCTGGGTATTCGAACCTGACGAATCAGGTATTAAGGGTAACTTTATGCAGGGTCTATCATTGGGTACAAAAATCAGTGATCAGGAAAAAGGGAAATTTGAATTTGATTTTAGTAAAAAACCTTGGGTATTGAAGTTGGAAATGGATAACCCGAAAAAGAATCGCATTAGTCTAATGATGTTTTTGGATAATACACACATGCGTGTGGTTACAGGTGAGAAAAAACCTCGAAGCTGGCAGGATGGTGAAGTGATGGAATATGAGTGGCGTCCCGAATAGGCACGGTGCGAATTATTAGATGATAAAAGGTAATTCCTCTTTATATTCGCCGGCTATTTTCATATGATATTTGAACAGGAGAAATTTAGTTATGGCTAAGAAACAGAAAAGTTTTGCCGAAAAGGCCGTCAAGCACAGCGGAAAAGAAATGGTGCACGTTAAATTCGTTAAAAGTGTTGCTTCAAATAAAGAAGGATACTGGCGATTTAATGAATCCATGATTCCTATGGAAAAGGGAGAAAGTTTGGAAGCTACCCTCAAACGGTTGGATGCTGAAGCAAATTTATCGGATATAGAAATGTCACCGGCAGTTGAAGAAACACCAGTTGAAGCAGCAGCCGAAGCTGCTGTGGAAGAAACAGAAGTCGACACTGTAGAAGAGGAATCAGTAGAAGATTCAAGTTCCGAGAAAGGTGAAGAACAAGTAGAAGAAGTAACTGAAGAAACACCAGTTGAAGCAGCAGCCGAAGCTGTTGTGGAAGAAACGGAAGTCGACACTGTAGAAGAGGAATCAGTAGAAGATTCAAGTTCCGAGAAAGGTGAAGAACAAGTAGAAGAAGTAACTGAAGAAACACCTGACGCTGAGTCCACCGAAGAAAAATCTGAATAATTAATATTTGTAAGATTAGAATTATTCATTATATCTGGAGAGGTGGCCGAGCGGCTTAAGGCGCACGCTTGGAAAGCGTGTGTACGTTAATAGCGTACCGTGGGTTCGAATCCCACCCTCTCCGCACAATCCCCCTTGACAAACAAGAGTGGACCTTTTTTGTTTATAGCATTGATGGTAGATTCAAGTAATCAAAAAGAGGTAAGGAAATGAAAAAAATAATTTTATTCGGAATTGGTGTTATGACACTTTTCCTTGTAACAGGTTGTGAAACAGCTGACAAGCAATTGGAAGCAAACTTAGAAATGTATGGAAGGGTTTGGCATAACGCACTCAACAATGATGATTGGACAGAAGTAAATGAGGATAATTTTGACAAAAATGTTACCTTAGTTCTTCAACCTGAAAATATTGTTGGAGTTCAAAGTGTCAAAGATTATTACAAAAATTATGTCATTGGTTTCTCAGATCGTTCATTCACAATTATTGATCTTTTTGGACAAGGTGATAAAATTGTAAAACACTGGAATTTTAAAGGAACTCATACAGGCAATTTCTTCGGAATTCCGCCCACTGGAAGAAAATTGGATCTTAGTGGAGTTACGCTTGTTAAAATGAAAGATGGAAAAATTGCGCAAGAGCATGATGTTTTTGATAACTTATCTTTCTTAAAACAGCTTGGACTTCCAACAGATTAGGTAAACAATATAATACTATCATACCAATGGAAAGCCTCTGTGTTAAAATAGGGGCTTTTTTATTTATTAAAGAGACACCCACATTGTTGGGTAATTTCTGTGTAATTTCCTTTATGAAACGGCTCTGGATCATTATGTGTCTGAATTGGCGTTTAAAATCATATTTCTAATCAAACCAAAAGGAAAAAATCATGAAAAAAATAATATTTATCATTTCATCATTTTTATTTGTTAGTAATCTTCTATTTGCAGGAGATAAAGAAGATATTGTTAAACAAATTAAAAATCAGTGGGTTGATTTTTCTAAAAAAAAGATGGATTCATCTCTAATTAACCCAAATGGTGCTTGGCAGGCAAGATCCGATGGTGGTCTGTGGGATTTTCAATCTCCAAAGGAAATCAAATCACAAATTGAAGATTCACCAAATACTTTGAATTTTAGACCGTATCATATAGAAGTTACTATAGTTGGTAAAAATAAAGATGTTGCCTACACTAGTTATTACCTTGTAGGGTCAATCACTGGTCCAAGTGACAAAGTAATAGCAAGTAATTATAGGACAAGAGCTTCAGGTACTCTTGTTAAAAATAAAGGAAAGTGGGTGGCAGTTGGTCAACATTTTAGTCCTCTATATGGTGGATCTGGTGTAATCTTCGATTAGCGCATTATTTTATAATAAGCAGATTAGCCTCCTCACGGGGGCTTTTTTGTTTATAAAAGAGACACCCACATTGGTGGGTAATTTTTAACGTTTTGTTGATAACTCAGTCAAAGCGATTGAAAATTTAAATTAATTGGAAATAATAAAATTAAAATAATAAAAACATATCTTTTCTATTCAATCAGTAGTTTACTGTTTCTCATTGGCTGTGAAGATTCAGATAATACAAGTTCAGAAGTCTTATTATGTGAAGGTGTATATTCAACAGCTAATATCTTAGTTGATATAAGTGGAGAGGTTTATAACGATGACGAATCAGTTAAGGCATATAGTAAATATGCCTGGACATCGGATGAAACAAGTAGAATACTATCTGGAAACGGTATTCCAAATCATGAAGTAGGCACATTCCCTAATCCTGGTAATCCAAACACTATCAGAGAACAAAATATAAATGCAACATTTACCCTTTGTCCATCATTAGTTTCTGAAACTGGTGTTCAAGTTGGTGGACCTGCAGGTGCAATAGCTTACGCAATAAATAGCGTCAAATTTGACCCAGGTACAGCTGGGCGATGTAATGATTCTGGAAAATGTGATTTAGGTCGAGGTCAAGGTAGATGGAGTATAGAAGCACTGGGCCATAATACTTTTGATTTTGGTGATGATATGAATCACGCTCATGTACAGCCTACGGGTGAATATCATTACCATGGTATGCCCGAACTTCTATTAGATCTATTAGGGCAAGATAAAAACATGACTCTTATTGGCTGGGCTTCGGATGGCTTTCCAGTTTATGCACGATATGGGTTTACTGTCGCAAATGATTCCAGTAGCGCTATTAAAATTATTAAACCTAGCTGGAAACTTAAAATGACAGGTGATGCTGGCCGTCCTGATACATTGACTGTTCTAGGTGGTCCCCCAGGAGCAGGAGATTCATATCCAAATACAGCTATTCCTCTCGGAGCCTTTACTCAAGATTTTGAGTATGAGGAAGGGTATGGTGACTTAGATCAGTGCAATGGGCGTATTGGGGTAACTCCTGAATTTCCTGAAGGAATATATTATTACATGGTTACTGACGAATTTCCATATTTCTCAAGATGCTTGAAGGGTGACTTTTAAACTTTAATAATCACTCTCTCCGCTCATAAATTAAAAGCCCTGTTTCGATATGAATTGGATTGGGGCATTTCTTATTTTAAATGTAAATTATTAAATATGAGTCATTACAAAGCATCCAAGTACCTATTTGGATTATTCTTATTTTTTTTCATTTTCCTATCCTGCGAAGATAAAGCTGACCCGGTAGAGTCGGTTCTCGACTGGCGCAATCTTGATTTATCTCAAGATTTCAAAACCGGCAGTCGCAATGGAGAAGGGATTGACCCCGAAAAATTCGAAGAAGGCATTACTATTGCAAAATCATTAACCGGATTTCATACTATTGGTGTTATTTATAAGGGTCGTCTTGTGACAGAGGAATATACCATTGGCGACATTTCAACTCAATATTATGTTTGGTCAGTCACCAAAAGTGTTTTATCTGCTTTAGTGGGTATTGCGATAGACAAAGGATTGATGGCTGATGAGTTCCAAAGTTTTTCCTCTTATTATTCTAGCGTAACTGATTCACTTAAAGGTAAGATTACTGTTGCAGAGTTGTTAACCATGTCTTCAGGAATCCCTGATGATGTTACCTATATGTCAGCAGGATATCCGTTGCAATTCATTATGGATAAAGAATTGTTATATCCATCAGGTACCTATTGGAATTATACCTCAGCAGGGACCCACGTTCTTTCATACGTTCTTACTGCAAGCACACAGGAATCTGCCAAATCCTTTGCCGACACTCACCTTTTTCCTAAATTAGGAATCACAGATTACACTTGGGATCAAGATGCTTATGGTATATCTAATGGAGGATTCGGATTGAGTTTAAGGATGAGGGATATGCTTAAGTTCGGCCAACTCTTTTTACAAAAAGGAAAATCGGCAGGACAGGAGATTATTTCCTCATCATGGATAAATAAATCCACATCAATGCTAATTCCATTTGACGCTAGTCAAAGTTGGGGGTACGGCTACCTTTGGTGGACTGCCAAAGTAAATGGTGTTAATATTTATAATGCTTTGGGTTATGCTGGGCAGTTTATCATTATAGTTCCATCAAAGGCGCTTGTGATTGCAGCTACTTCTAATTCTGTACCGGTAGATGGTTATGTCAATGAACTTTACGATACTATTATGGATAAAATTGTGAGTAGTTTCTCGTTGATAAACGATAAATAAAACCTAGTAATACTAGTGTAATTTCAAATTAGCGGAAATTCAATTGCGAAAAATAATCATTTTTATTCCATTCATTTTATTTGCTGAAAGCTTTCTTCATCCGGATTCACCTAAAAACCGTGATCACAATTCACTGGGTTTTGGTATCGCGGGGGATGTAGCTATTTCGAATGGCGTATTCTACGTCGGCCAAACTGTGTCATCTTTAAATAATGGTTCTGTCTATATTTATTCACCTAATTCCATTGGTGGTTTAGATCAAGATGAGATATTGGCGCCGATCCAGGGTGAGATTGGATTCGATTTTGGTTTTGCCATTGATATAAAAAATGATTTAATGATTGTTGGTTCACCCCATCGTGCTAACATTCAAGGCAGAGCTTTTCTTTACCAAAAAAATAATATTGATAAATGGACGTTAATCAAGGTAATTAGTCCCGATTCTGATGAATGGACCATGGATTTTGGTTCGGAAGTTTCTCTTGGAAAAGATGTGATATTAATAGGTGATCGGGATGTGCATCATGGCGAGGGAAAAGTGTTTACTTTGTATAAAGATGGGGAAGAGTGGCACAAGGGTTCCCCGATAAAATATAATTACATAAATGAAGATGGCCATTTTGGACATTCCATTTCAATTGATGAGCAAAAAGCTTTAATCGGCTCTCGAAATGGCAATGTGGCCGTTCAATATGATTTTGATACAATTACCCATTCATGGACTGAAAGTCATGTGTTTTCTCCTTATTATTACCAAAGCAATGGGCGTTTTGGGTTTTCAGTTGAATTGGCAGGTGAATACGCAATAATAGGATCTCCGGGATATGATAAAAAGGGATTTATTGAAATTCATCAATTTGAAAATGATTCATGGGTAAACGTAACAAAAATTTCCAACCCTGAAGATGAAGTTGGTACTTATTTTGGCACTTCTATTGCAATGGAAAATAACCATATTGCAGTAGGGAATTTTAATGGTGAAAAATCCTTTATTTATTCCACTGAAGATTTTAATACATTCTCACTTTCCCAAACGATTGAATCACCATCATCTCACGAGGGGAAATTCGGCCGAAATTTAGAATTGATTAATGGTCATTTGGCCATTGGAGCCACTTATGGCGAAAGAGCTTATATTTATAATACGGATGAAAATAATACTTGGGCCCTTCGTCACGATGTTTCCAGTGATAATAAATCTGTGAGTATAACAGGTGGAAAAATTCTCTGTGAAAATGGGAAAGCCGGAGATTATGACTGTAAGAGTATAGATTTAATGGCCTATCTCACCCCAAGTGAACTCAGTGGCGGGATTCATACAGAATTGAATGACATCTGGGGTTGGGAAGATTCAACAACCGGGAAAGAATATGCATTAGTAGGATTACTAATCGGAACTTCTTTCGTTGATGTGACAGATCCAGAAAACCCTTTTGTGGTAGGTTTATTGCCTACTTCAACAACTAATTCAACTTGGCGAGATATGAAAGTGTATAAAAACCATGTCTATATTGTGGCTGATAATGCTGGAGATCACGGTGTTCAAGTGTTTGACATGACCCAATTGCGCGGTGTGACCACATTCACTCAATTCGAAATGACCTATCACTATACCAATGTAGGCAGTGTTCACAATATAGTCATCAATGAAGCCACTGGATTCGCCTATGCTACAGGGATTTCCAGTGCACTTACTTTGGACTATCAATGCGGTGGTGGTCTCCATATGATGGATCTATCTGATCCGGCGAAGCCCACATTTGCAGGTTGTTTTTCCCATGTTGGCACCGGACGATCTGGTACAGGGTATACCCATGATGCCCAGATTGTGATATACAATGGTCCGGACCAAGACCATCAAGGGAAGGAGATAGCCTTTAGTTCAAATGAAACAGCATTGAGCATCGCTGATATCAGTGACAAGGCAAATCCAAAGATCATTTCAAAATTTGATAATGCGAATTTTGGCTATGTACATCAGGGCTGGCTTTCTAAAGATCATAAATATTTTTTCGTGAATGACGAACTAAATGAATACTACGGCAATGATGACACCCAGACCACGCTGACCTTTGATCTTTCTGATTTGGACGACCCTAAGATTATAAATGTTTATGATTCCGGGTTGAAAACGATTGATCACAATAATTATGTAAAAGGGGACTTGCTTTTTCAATCAAATTATTCAGCCGGGCTCCGCATTTTATATATAAAAGATCCAACCAATCCTTTGGAGGTAGCCAGCTTTGACACCTATCCTTCTGGAGATTATGCTTCATTTGTCGGCTCATGGAGCAATTATCCTTATTTTAATAGTGGCACAATTATTGTGAGCTCCATTGAAGAAGGGCTTTATATTATAAAACCATCTTCAGATGGTAACCTGGAGACTGGGAATGAGTCGGTAATCCCGGAAAATTATGAATTAAACCAAAATTATCCCAACCCGTTCAACCCGACCACACAAATTCAGTACGAATTACCAAGGGAAGGGGAGATCGACCTAACTCTATATAACACGCTTGGGATGGAAGTAATGAAATTGGATAGGGGAATAAAACCTGCAGGTGTTCATCAAATTTCATTTGATGGAAGCCATCTGCCCAGCGGCATTTACTTTTATCAATTGCGGTCAGGCAATTTTGTGAAGACTCGAAAAATGTCCCTTTTAAAATAAGAAAATTCCCGGAAAAATTTATGGATGAACAACCCTAAATTTGCCGAGAGATTTTTAACAAATTATTCCAAATTGGAGGGGTGGCAGAGCCTGGTTGATTGCACCGGTCTTGAAAACCGGCAAGGGGAAACTCTTCGGGGGTTCGAATCCCTCCCCCTCCGCTCATCATCGGATAAGCATCCTTTCTTGTCATTTTACGATTTATTATATTTCCACCATCTATTGTTGGACGTGCCGTCCTGCAATGGTAAGCATACTTGATTATTCCACTTTTGAATTTCCCTAAATATTCATCATGATCATTGCTTAATTTCCTCGTCAATTTTCTATGACAAATCCATCCATAAAAGTTCGATTCGCCCCCAGCCCCACAGGTGAACTCCATATAGGCGGCGCCCGTACGGCCTTATTTAATTGGCTATTTGCCAAAAAACAGGGTGGAAAATTCTTTCTCAGGATTGAAGATACAGATCCAGAACGCTCCCAAGAAAAATATACAGACCAAATTTTACAATCATTAACCTGGCTGGGACTCCATTGGGATCAGCCTGTTGTATATCAATCTCAAAGACTAGATGTATATAAAGAAAGGGTAAAAGCATTGACAGAATCTGGTCAGGTGTATCGCTGTTTTTGCTCAAAGGCAGATCTCCTAACCGCTCGAGATGCAGGCCATTATCAATATCCAGGCACATGCAGAAATCTAACAGAAGACGAGATAAAGTTGCGCTTGAATCAAGGGATTGGGTTCACCATGCGTTTAAGAATGCTTGAAGGAAAAACTACATACAAAGATTTTATCTATGGTGATATTTGTGTGGATCATAAGGAATTGGATGATTTTATTATTGTCAGGTCCGATGGATCTCCAACCTATAATTTTGTGGTCGTAATTGATGACCATGATCAGGATATTACCCATGTGATTCGTGGGGAAGATCATGTATCAAACACACCCAAACAAATTCTTATTTATAAGGCGCTCGGTTTTACAGAACCAATTTTTGCTCATCTTCCTATGATTCTTGGACATGATAAAAAGAGGTTGAGTAAACGTCATGGCGCACCGGGTGTTCAAAATTTTAGAGATGATGGCTATTTCCCGGAAAGTTTGTTGAATTATTTGGCATTGTTGGGATGGAATCCTGGGACAGACAAAGAAGTCTTCTCCTTAGACGAATTGGTTGAAAATTTTGATTTGAGTCAGGTACAAAAAAAGGGTGCCGTATGGGATGAAAAAAAACTCCATTGGATTAGTGGCCAATATGTGATGAATGCATCAACGGAATTTTTATTGGAATCCGTCAGAAGTATTCATCCTGATTGGGGAAAGGGAAGTGCTATTTCATTTCTTATTTCCATCATTGAGTTGTTAAAGGTACGGGCAAAGTCCTTCACTGAATTTATTAATCAATCTGAATATTTCTTTCATGATCCAGAATCCTACAATAAAGCCGGCCTTAAAAAGTGGTGGAAAGATGAATCGGCAAACGAAAGAGTATCCGCTTTTTTACAATATTGTGAAAAGATAACCAATTGGCGCAAGGAAGATCTTGAAATAGCATTCAAATCATTCGCAGAATCGAATGAATGTGGCCTGGGAAAAATTATCATGCCGATACGAATGGCGGTATGCGGTACGCCCAATGGTCCATCCATCTTTGAAATTTTGGAATTATTGGGTCGGGATAAAACAATCCATAGAATTAAAACTGCTTTAGATAAATTACCGGGTTAAATGGAAGAAGAAACCAAACCACGTCACTTTATTCAGCGCTTTATAGATGAAGATAATGTGTCTGGAAAATTTGAGAATCGCGTTCATACACGATTCCCACCAGAACCCAATGGATATCTACATATCGGTCATGCGAAGTCTATATGTTTAAACTTTGGTATTGCGGATGAATTTGGCGGTAAATGCAATTTACGTTTTGATGACACTAATCCCATTGCGGAAGAGGAAGCGTATGTGAAAGCCATTCAGGCTGATGTGAAGTGGCTGGGTTATGATTGGGAAGATCGACTGTGTTTTGCCTCTGATTATTTTCAGCAATTATATGACTATGCCTTATCTTTAGTGAATAATGGAAAGGCTTATGTCTGCGATCTGACTCCTGAAGAAATCCGAAAAACAAGAGGCAGTTTAAAGGATCCGGGAAAAGAAAGTCTATTTCGCAACCGGTCAGTAGAAGAAAATGTGGATTTATTCAATCGAATGAAAAATGGCGAATTTCCAGATGGCAGTCATACCCTAAGAGCTAAAATTGATATGGCACATCCCAATATGAATATGCGGGACCCGGTTATTTATCGCATTCTCCATGCCCACCACCACCGAACGGGAAACGACTGGTGTATTTATCCCATGTATGATTGGGCCCATGGACTAGAAGATTCTATTGAAGGAGTAACCCATTCTCTTTGTTCCTTAGAGTTCGAAGATCACCGTCCGATATATGATTGGTATTTGGATGCATTAGAGGTTTACCATCCACAGCAAATCGAATTTGCAAGACTCAACTTGAGTTATACCATTATGTCCAAAAGATTACTCAAACAATTGGTTGATGACAATCATGTTTCCGGTTGGGATGACCCGCGGATGCCCACTCTATCCGGTTTACGTCGCCGAGGATATACGCCGAAAGCTATTCGAAATTTCATGGATGACATTGGTGTGGCAAAACGAGATAACGTTATGGAAATGGCTAAGTTGGAATCTGCACTTAAATCTGATTTAAATAAACGCTGCGAAAGGCGAATGGCTGTATTAAATCCTTTGAAGGTGGTGATTACAAATTATCCAGAAGGCGATGATGAATTATTAGACGCCATCAATAATCCAGAGGATGAGACCGCCGGAAAACGCCAAGTACCCTTTGGACGAGAACTTTATATTGAACAAGATGATTTTATGGAAGACCCTCCCAAAAAGTTCTTCCGATTAGGTCCCGGACGAGAAGTACGATTACGATATGCTTATTTCATCACTTGCAATGAAGTGGTTAAAGATGATAATGGAAATATCACAGAATTGAAATGTACTTATGATCCTGAGACTAAAGGAGGGAATGCTCCCGATGGACGTAAAGTGAAAGGGACGATTCACTGGGTTTCGGCAGAACATGCGATTGACGGTGTAGTGAGATTATATGATCGATTGTTTCGTGTTCCGAATCCCGCTTCGAAAGATAATTTCATTGATGCGTTAAATCCCGATTCTCTTACCGTTTTAAATGACTGCAAAATGGAACCGGTATTGGAGAAGGTAGCAATAGGGGGTACGGTTCAGTTTGAACGATTGGGGTATTTTTGCAAAGACCCTGATTCAGGAGAAAATACCATTTTTAATCGAACGGTTCCATTGCGGGACTCATGGGCAAAAATTGAAAAACAAATGCTATCTGGTCAGAAAAATTAGCATTGAGAATAGAACTTAAAACCGAGTAATTTAACTGTTCATGTTGACCAAATTTAAATCGATCTTTTCTATTATCCTGTTGGCCGGTATCTTGAATGCAGCCCCGCCGGCGCTTCATGTTTATGTGATTCCATTTGATAATATTAAAAATGATGTAGCCATTGGCTGGCTGTCAGATGCCTTCGCAGAAATGGTAAATGCAGAACTCAGTCAACATGAACGTATATATCTAAAAAATAAGGATGGATTAGAAGAAATCATGACGAATCGATCCTTACTCCTGCAACAGCGTCCTGGAACAAAGAACTTACTTGTTCTTGGGAAATTTGAGAGATCGCTCAATAAAATAACAATTTCTATTCAGTTAATTGATATTGCCACTTGGGATGAGTTATCCAATGGGAGGGTGCGAGGAGATTATAATAATATAACTGGCATTAATCGAAAGTTGTCTGAATCGGTCAATACGATGTTGGTACCCTATTTACCAAAGTTGGATAAGGGACCATATCCAATGCTGACAGAGGGGAAGCGAATGCGCATTCCTCCGTCTTACGGTGAAAAGGCCATTGATATGAGTACGGCAATAGATGTGGCGATTTTAGATTTAGAAAAAAAACTGGATTTAAATATTGGTGCCAGAGGAGAAATTGATCCCAAAGGATTGCGGGAGGAAAATGGAGAATGGGTTCTCGATATTTCTAAAGAGAGCTATAAGGATGATCGTCCGGAAAATAAAATAAACACTCATATGATGGTTGATGTTTTATCAAATCTGATGGAAAATCCTTACCAAGTCAAATTGGAACGCCCCCAATTTAATTATGACCCGGAAAACCGGAAAGAATTTCAAATTGTCATGTCCGTAAATTATGGTTTAAAAGGTAATATTATTAAAGATATGCTTACCTCCCTGCCATATTCTGGTTTGAAGCAAGATGGAAATCTTACTGTTTTTTATTTTAATCGAGATAAATATAATTTTCCCGAAGAGATTACAGAAAAAATCCAATACGGAAAATACCGTACCATTCCCGTTATTCAGCTTCAGGATGCCAATGGGAATCCGTTGGTTATTTTAGTGGATTCTCCCGATCAAAGTATTCATGCGCTCAATAGCAATCGTGTGATTTACAAGCCATTTCATTATTTTTCGAATTTAATTGATTTCACTGTGGGCGGATGGTCCATGCAAGTGGCGTTAGAGACAGTAGATATTCCTGCATCCTATCGATTTAACATGGATGTTAATCGAGCAAACGATATCAGTCGCGTGAGTCTGAAGTTTATTCCAGAAGAAGATCTTCACGCATATTTAAGTAATTTACTTTAGTGTTTTACCGGTGAAAAGTCGATTATTCATTTTATATATACTTTGTTTTCTGCCCATTTTAGTCGGTCAGAAAAAAGTACCCAACATTAAATTGAAAAAACTTAATGGCAAATCTGTTATGCTCTATAATTATCTAAAAGAAGGACCTGTCTTGATCAACTTTTGGGCTACGTGGTGTTCGCCCTGCAAAAAAGAAATGGTTTATTTGGATCAATTTGAAAAAGAGTACAAGGATAAGGGGTTTTCAATTTTGTGTGTGAGTACCGATAGCCAAAAAAGCCTTTCCCAGGTACGGAGTTATATTCGGTCAAAAAAATACACCTTTGAAGTTTTCCAAGATCCAAATAGTCAAACCTTTAAAAAATTAAACGGTAACATTATGCCCACCAATATCCTAATTAATAAAGATGGAAAAATACTCTGGCGTCATTATGGTTATCTCCCGGGAGATGAGATCGATATGGAAAAAGAAATAAGGTCTGCACTCAAAATAGATTCATAATCTTGTTCTGACTTTCATACGTCGAACCTATTGACTCTTTTGCTGGCCAGTACTGGGTTTGGTCAAATTTCTATTTCCCGGAATGCCCATAAATGTTTTGGAGGAACTTTGCATAGAATCTTTCTATTAATTATTACAATTTTTTTATTTTGGTCTTGCGAGGATAAAACCAAGGCGACCCAGGAATTGGATGCCATCGTTTTATCACCGGTAAAAAGCATCCTACAGCCTGGACAGACGGTTCAGTTGAGCGCACTGGTGATTGACAAATTAAATTCTTCCATGGATCTTCCGGTCACCTGGTCAACAACAAATGATCAGATTGCAACCATTTCAAAAGAAGGGATGGTAACTGCTGTAGGACAGGGTGAGGCCAACATCTATGCAACCATTGACAATGTCCAAGGTATGGCAGAAATACTCGTTAGTCCCAATCGCCGTCGTGTTTTAAGTGAGATGTTTACTTCGAGTACATGAGGGCCTTGTGCATCCGCGGAGCGGATTTTGAATGCATCCTTAAAACCGGCTACAGTGAATTATGTGGGCTATGGATTAGACACGATATGGACCCAAATATATTATCATGTCTGGTGGCCGGGGCAGGGGAATGACCCCATGTATTTGGCCAATACATCCATAAACCGTACACGCAATAATTATTACGAGAATGATTATACACCCCATATGTTCACCAATGGAAAAGATTCAGGATCCAATACTACGAATTGGAAAAATGACCCAAAGGATTATCTAAATGATGTGAGTTTATATGGTGTTAGGATTTCCGGAATTCAATCAGGGAATGATATTTCTTTTGATGTTGAACTCGATGCGGTGAAGTCTACCTCAAGTTCAAGAGATTTGAGATTATTCATTGCCACGGTTATGGATACGGTTAAATACGATAAGTCCCCTAATGGTTTGTTAGTACATCACAATGCAGTGATTGATTTACTAACCGGTGATACAGGTAAAAGTATAAAACTTATTAGTGGTGCAGTTACCAAAGAATCTTTCTCTTGGTCAATGAGAACAGAATGGATTAATCATTCAGATTTGACATACAATATGTCCGGGTTAAAAGTGGTAGCCTGGATCCAGGATTATAGCAACAAGGAAATACTCCAGGTTAACGAGCTGAATTTTGATTAGAATTCCTATTAAATTGGTTTGGGCGATTTACTGGACTGGTTAAATTCTCGCCCTTGCCTGGCGTTAGGCAGAGGTTTTTTGGAAAATATATTGGGGTGTGGTCTAACGGTAGGACATCAGGTTCTGGTTCTGAGGGTCGGGGTTCGATTCCCTGCACCCCAGCTCATGCTGGGAAAATGGTAAGCGGTAACCGGTAGATCGGTACTACTTACCAAGCTACCAATAACCACTTACTAAAACATGCACCCGTAGCTCAACTGGATAGAGCGTTCGGCTACGGACCGAAAGGTTGTGGGTTCGAATCCTACCGGGTGTGCAATTCTTCGATGCGCATCAATGAGAAAGGACATTAATTTTTTCTGCATTGATGAAGGAATAAATATAATATAGTAAGCAATGGCTCGTTCGTCTAGTGGTTAGGACGCCGCCCTCTCAAGGCGGTAACACGGGTTCGACTCCCGTACGGGCTACACCAAGAATTGAACCCGTTTTATAACGGGTGCTTTCACTTTATAGGGTGATGGGGTAAATTGAATCTTTAAAGGAGTACTAAATATGAATATAGAAAACATAATTTATATGGTTACCAATCAAATAGACCGCAGATTATTGGAATATTGGTACATAAGTTAGATATCCTGTCATGACAATTGATCAAATCGCCATATTCAGCATTATCATATTGACTTTTGCCCTATTTATTTGGGGGAGATGGCGCTATGATATTGTTTCCATTATTGCGCTGTGTGTTCTGTTTTTTTCCGACCAAATATTGGGAGGTGAAAAATCAAATTTGATTATGGATACGTCCAATATATTTATGGGCTTTGGGCACCCGGCGGTAATTACTGTAGCTGCAGTACTGATTATCAGCCGGGCACTTCGTAATTCAGGCGTGGTGGATGTCATTGCCCGGCAAATAACGCCCTTTTCAAAATATCAGGTTACCCATATATTTAGCTTGAGCGGAGTCGTATCAATATTCTCTGCAATTATGAACAATGTGGGGGCACTTGCCCTGATGTTGCCGGTAGCACTTAAAACTTCAGTGAAGCAAAAGCGTTCACCCTCTGTTATACTCATGCCATTGGCATTTGCCAGTATCCTGGGCGGAATGATCACCATGATAGGGACACCGCCGAATATTATCATATCCGCTCTCCGCGAATCCCAGTATATGGAACTCAAGACCCAGGCTCTTGAGGACAATACCTCCCCCGCTGCTGAATACTTTGCATCACAGAATATTAATGTAGAACAATTTCATCCAGAACCATTTGGCATGCTGGATTTCAGTCCAGTTGGAGGAATTATTGCCATCCTGGGTGTGCTCTTTGTCGTACTGATAGGCTGGAGATTCATCCCCAAAGGATCATATAAAAAACCAGGTACAGAATCGCTATTTTCCATTGATGAATATATAACTGAGATTCGTATCCCCAAGGGTTGCAAATTCATTAGTAAGAAGGTCAGCGAGATCGAAAAATATTCGGAAGAAAGACTCATAATAATTGGCTGTATATCCAAAAATGGGAATATCTATACTCCCCGACAGGATCAAATCATAGGGGAAGGAGACAGGTTTCAAATTCAAGCGGATCCAGTAGATTTAAAGTTAATGATGGATGAGTATGGCCTCAGACTTACAAAAAAGATGCGGGCACGGATAGATCAGCTGAAAGATGGAGATACCACTTATAAAGA
>Ga0206679_10000170_pt1 | contig 50987 bp, 42 predicted proteins | sample M110012015metaG_FD_155464 | JGI IMG/M metagenome (GOLD analysis project Ga0206679, IMG submission 155464) | Ammonia-oxidizing marine archaeal communities from Monterey Bay, California, United States - M1 100m 12015 | ecosystem: Environmental > Aquatic > Marine > Intertidal zone | place: USA...
TGAATTCAAATGTTACTTTACTGAAGTGGATGATCAGCGAGGGTTATGGTGATAGCCGCACCATCGCCAGGCGTATCCAAGCCATGCAAGACTGGCTTGATGACCCAAAACTAATGGAACCTGACCCTGATGCCGAATATTTTGAAATCATAGAAATAGACTTAAATCAGATCACCGAGCCGCTTCTAGCCTGCCCCAACGACCCTGATGATATCAAACCACTCTCGGAAGTCGCCGGAACGAAAATTGATGAGGTTTTCATCGGCTCATGCATGACCAATATTGGTCATTTCAGGGCTGCGGCCAGTATGTTACGTGATGCCACCTCTATTCCCACCCGGCTCTGGATTTCACCGCCCACCAAAATGGACGAACACCAACTCATGCAGGAAGGTGTTTACAATATTTTTGCGCAGGTAGGGGCGAGAACAGAGATGCCTGGATGCTCCCTATGTATGGGCAATCAAGCAAGAATTGCCGCCAACTCAACGGCTGTTTCAACTTCAACCAGAAACTTCCCCAACCGCCTGGGCGATGGAGCAGACGTATTCCTGGCTTCAGCGGAACTTTCAGCAGTGGCCAGTATACTGGGGCGACTGCCAACGCCTGCAGAATATTTATCCCATGCTGCGGATCTGGATACCCTGGGTGCAGAGATCTATCGTTACCTGAATTTCAATCAAATTGAGTCCTTCCAGCAATCCGCTGACGCAGCCGTCATACCGACAGTTAATATTGTCAACGCAACCTAACTCCGACAAAACGGGTTATTTGTAGGTCAAATACCGTTATCCCAGCGATTAAAAAAAACCGCTTGGTTCGGCAGCCCGGGGGGATTACAAGCCGATGCATTAACCTGCAGCCGCTTGGCACCCCAGGGTGCGCTCAACTAATGAGCTTACCCCAGGTTCGTCCCACCAACCCCTTCATTAATGCGCCTAAAGCAAGCTAGAGGCGCCTACAAACAACCCATTGAAATCAACGGGCTTGTGTTCACCTAAAGCAATAATGGTGCAGCTAAACTCGAGCCATCAGTCAGACCTAAGGCTTAAGCAGGCGCAATCTCAAACCGAAAATTCTCCTTTGCAGAGACTTCACTGAAATAGCTGGATCGCCAGCATAACTCCTCGCAATATAATGCTCACTGAACTCATTAATCGGCTCAGCTAAATCCGGTCGTTGGAGCGCCAGTCGTCGGCAATAATCGAATGGTCCTTCATGCTTCAAGCGAGGATACCCCAACAGCGCAAACAGGGCCGAAAATTCTCTAAAAACGACCACTGTTTCGGAATAGTGCCGGCCCTTGACAGATCGAAGCAGCACGATAGCGAGGAGAAACATCATTGCAACAAAACTAACCAGCGTCAGATGCGCTAAGTCCTGAATTTGAATGCCTTCCCAGAAACGAGACAGCAGGTTTAGCTGCATCACCGGGTCATAACCAACGACGAAACTATTCCAGTAATGAGACCAGGCGCTGATCTGGAAGCGGACTTCAGTAAGCCAGGCATAGCCACGGAGCTTCAACCAGGACACGGGAATATTTTCGAGAAAGCTACCCTCTTGCTGCATTGCCGCCTCGATACCCAATTCTATTCTTTCCGGAGCAACTGCTGCTGTCGGGTCCATTCGCACCCAGCCAAGCCCCTGCAACCATATTTCTGACCAGGCATGCGCATCAAACTGGCGAACTTCTATGTAATTACCAACCGGGTTGAACTCTCCGCCCTGATACCCAACAACCACTCGAGCGGGGATACCGGCTGCACGCATCAGGAACGTAAAACTACCAGCAAAATGACCACAGAAACCACGCCGACTGGCAAACAAAAACTGGTCTATAGTCTCACCTTCAAGTCGGCCTGGCCGCAGCGTATAGTAAAACTGCTCTTGTCTGAAAAAAGCCAACACAGCTTCTGCAACTGCCTGCTTATCAGCGAATGATTCAGCCAGGCGCCTGGCAAAGCTACGACTTTGCGGGTTACCTTCGGCCGGCAATGTCAGGTAATAAGCTCGTTCGCTCTGCGCCAGCTTGGTATCAATCCTATATCGCAGCGCACTTTGTACATTAAATCCAATCCGGTTTCGAATTGGCTCAGAAAAAACCAGATGCTGCTCGCTGCTCAAGCCTATTTTCCAGTCAGCGGCTGGCAGTACCATCGGCAGTGTAAAAAGCCACTTCTGCTGGCTTGGTTCCATTAAAATCTGATATCGAATAGGCTCACTGAGTACCTCTCGGTCAGATAACCACTGAGGCACTCGTCGACCCGACCGGTAGAGTCTATTGTTTTGACTAGACGATTGCCTGGACCAGGTTTCTCCATCAAACTCATTGAGCACCAGACCTCGCCAGTAAAGTGATTGAGAATCAGGAAGGCGCTCCGAAAACGTTGCCCGAAATGCCAGTTCAGACGATTGTGTCAGCTCGCTGATACTGCCCATCTGCATTTGATCAGAAATACCCGTTACCGCCTTGGACCCTGGCTGGGGAATACTCCACAGGGGAGCCAACCGCGGAAACAGTACAAAAAACACCAGCATCAACGGCACCGCCTGAAGAATTAATACCGCTGCCTTCTGCAAGGGAAGCCAGGGCCTAAGGTCTGCTCTGACCTGCTGGCAGCCTACCAAAGCAGCAGTAATCATTAGAACACACGCAAATGTATAGCAACTACTCAGGAAGCTTTGGTCATACAGGAAATGTGCTAGAGCAACAAAATAGCCCAATATAATAACCTGGTAGACGTCTCGGACACGTTGCATTTCAAGCAATTTCAGTGAGAACATTAACAGCAGCAAACCAATCCAGGGCTCAAGAGAAAGTAAGCTTTTCCATTGCAGGAGTAGCCCCAGCAGCGTCAGAAGCACAAAAATGACCTTGATAGACCAATGTGGGTAGGTGCTCCTCTGCAGGAAAACAAGTACCCGCCATAGGCCACAGCAAAAACACACTGCACTGATCCACCATGGGAATCTCAGTAACAATGGCGTCAATACGGCGACCTGGGCTACTAGCATCCACGCCAGGGCATTGCGTGCTGCAAGCCCAGTCACGCCGCGTCTGTCCTAAACAACGCCAGGGAACGCAACACCTTCTGCCGATGACTCTCACCAGCCGCCGGTTGAATCTCAACACCCGGCATTCTTATACCAAAGGACTCACCCTGTTCAGAAAATTCCTTAGCCCAAAAGGTCAGGTGGCTAAGCCGAATCTCTTCATCAACACCCTCATAGTGCTGCCAATCCAACCACCTGAGTGACCCTGAACCGGAAGCATATTCCTTCACCATAAGCTTACCCAGGCGGGCTGAGGCCTTCCAACTAACCGCTCGAACAAGGTCGCCAGGCGCATAATTCCTTACACCAGCAAAATCATCACTATGTTCTCCACGCAAATAAAAATCATCGGAATCAGCTGCTGCTAATATGGGAGGAGTCTCCTCAGCAAGTGGTCGCGGGTATACAAGACCTCTACTATCCAAGTCTACTAACGCCCACGCCCTAAACAGTCCTAAAGGAAACCCCGTTTCAATCGTTAACCTGCCGGGATCAAACCAGCCTCGCTGAGCCGCGACGGTTCTCACCTTTAAGGCAACCACTGATTGATTGACCAAGTCAGCATGGGCCTCGAGATAACCCGGCCAATAGACGGTTAATGCTTCATGCTGACGACCTTCAGCGCAGCTTAAAGTGACAGTGAAATCAACTTCATCCCCCGCAAATACTTCGCTAGCTTTGCCTGCAACGATGACCAGGCCCGAAAGATTTCGGTAGGTATGCAGCATTGACACCATAAACAGACTCATCAACAGAAATGCCAACGCGTGAGCCAGAGAATTCTGGTAATTAATACCGGCGACTAAAATCAGAAGCATTAATAAACTGAAATAGACACCCTGACGACTCGGTAATATAAAAATATTCCGCAAGTTAAGGGTGATTTGCTTCTGCGGCGGTACTCGCCGATTAAGCCATGATCTGAATCGGGCTGAGTCCCACCAACGGCCAAATGGATGCTGTTTAGCATTCATATTAAAACCTAATTAATGACATCTACCTGCGTTAATACCCATGCTCCTGTTGACAGCCGTGTCGAAGCAGTCTTTCCTGACTGATCACGAAGCCTGTGATCGGTAGCAGCGGGGAAAATTGCCTGTACGTCCTCAGGAATCACATAGTCCCGACCACTTAGATAAGCCCAGGATTTGGCCGCACTGAGGACAGCCATAAGCCCCCTGGGAGACAGGCCATAATGTATTAGTTCCGATTGCCGAGTGAATTCAGCCAGCCGTTGCAGATAATCAAGCAAGGCATCGGATACCCTTATTTCGCTAACCCGCTGCTGTAACAGTTTAATCCTCTCTACATCAAGAATGGCTTTAGAATCGGAGATCATGTTTCTACGATTACCACTTTCCAATAGGGTTCGCTCTGAATCTGAATCCGGATACCCAAGCTGGATTCTCAACATAAACCGATCCAGTTGAGACTCTGGTAATGGATAAGTTCCGGTCTGATGGTTCGGATTCTGGGTCGCTATAACGAAAAATGGCTCAGGCAAGGCTCGCGTCACGCCTTCGGTGGTTACTTTGCCCTCTTCCATTGCCTCTAAAAGAGCGCTCTGACTCTTTGGTGTAGTCCGATTAATCTCATCTGCCAAAAGAAAATTACAGAAAATTGGCCCTTCGTGGAAACTGAATTCTCCACTTTGCTGATTAAAAACTGTAACGCCAACCACATCAGAGGGCAAAACATCACTGGTAAACTGGATACGCTGGTGTGAGAGTCCAAGCACCTTCGACATGGCCTGGGCCAAGGTAGTCTTGCCCATGCCGGGCAGATCCTCTATCAACAAATGTCCAGCTGCAAGCACCGCGGTCAAGGCCAGCTTAATTTCTCCCGGCTTACCCAGAACAATCGAATTCAATGCAACCAGGGTGTCCTCAAGGTACTGTTTGATTTCTGCATCCAAGATACTAGCCTTTTTGGTATTTAGGCGTGATTATGTAATTCGATCACGCCACGCCTTTCTGCTTCGAGCTTCTCTTTGGCAGAATCATTTCGTTGCCGTTCTATTCGATTAAGGTACCTATCATCAACGCCACCGGTGACGTAATGACCATCAAATACGGAGCAATCAAATCGCTCTATACGAGGATTAATTCCCATGGCACAGGATTGCAAATCCTCAAGGTCCTGATAAATCAGCCAATCAACACCAATATAATCAGCTATCTCATCAACGGTCTGGTCATGAGCAACAAACTCATTTGCCGCGGGCATATCAATACCATAAACATTTGGAAATCGAACCGGTGGAGCAGCCGATGCCAGGTAGACCTTGGCAGCCCCAGCATCCCTGGCCATCTGCACGATTTGCCTGGAAGTGGTACCTCTAACAATCGAGTCGTCCACCAGTAGGACATTTTTACCTTTGAACTCAAGCTCTATGGTGTTGAGTTTTCGACGCACAGATTTATGCCGTTCCTCCTGGCCTGGCATTATAAAGGTCCTGCCCACATAACGATTCTTAACTAACCCTTCTCGATACTTAACACCCAATCTGTGCGCCATAGGTAATGCAGCCGTCGTACTGGTATCGGGTATCGGGATAATCACGTCGATATCATGTTCAGGGTGCAATCTGAGGATCTTATCAGCCAGCTTTTCTCCCATTTTCAATCGCGCCTTGTACACGGACACACCATCCATAATGGAATCTGGTCTTGCCAGGTAGACATGTTCAAATATGCAGGGATTCCAACTCACGTCTTCAGCACACTGCTGACGATGGACTTTCCCATTAGTCTCAATATAGACGGCTTCACCAGGAGAGATATCGTCAATGACATTAAAACCCAGCACACCCAGGGCGACACTTTCTGATGCAATCATATAATCAGGCCCGGACGGACCCTGCCTTTCACCCAGTACTATCGGTCGAATGCCATTAGGGTCCCGGAAGCCAACAATTCCATAACCGGTAATCAGTGCGACAACCGCATAAGCACCTATGGCTCTTTTATGAACTCGCTTAACCGCTTCAAATACTTCCTCCGGTTGCAGTCGCAGGCCAGAGACATCCTGAAGTTCATGGGCAAATACATTCAACAATACTTCCGAATCAGAACTGGTATTAATATGGCGCCGGTCAGATCTAAACAAATCCTCATTCAAAGCTTCAGCATTGGTTAAGTTACCATTATGCGCCATACATATACCGAAGGGTGAATTAACATACATGGGCTGGGCTTCGGCTGAACTTGCCGTTCCTGCAGTCGGATAGCGGACATGCGCAATACCCATCGAACCCTTTAATGTGTCCATCTGATCTTGGCTGAAAACGTCCCGCACCAGGCCATTTTCCTTACGTAAATGAAGTTTGTCTCCATCACAGGTCATCATCCCAGCAGCATCCTGGCCTCGATGCTGCAGTAAGGTCAACGCATCGTAAAGGTCGTAACTGACTGCTTTATTGCCTACCATAGCGACTAAACCACACATTCTGCCTATCCTTTTAAAGTATGCTGAGGGGTTGTAAACCTGTATTACCGGATACCATCAAGTCGCTGGCCTGGTAACTACCAGCAAAAAAATTACCACTACCAAGCGTATTCAGCAGGACATTAGCTTGATTGAAGATCAGGGGCCGAACCCATTCAATCAACTGCAACACCTGCGGTATCAACAGGGACTCCTGCCACCAGTCCTCCTCTTGAAACTCCGTCAAGTAGTACATTACCGCAACCACAATCATGACCACTATGAGGCCTCGCGCAGCACCAAAAAACAAACCGATCAGGCGATCGGTACTACTCAGGCCAGTCCGCCGGACAAGATCACTGACCGCATTAGTCAACAGTGCCCCTATAAAAAGGGTCGCGATTATCAGAACCACATAAGACACGCCCAGTCGCATTGTCGAGTTTTCAATATAGGGTCTGAGTATTTCCGCAACGGGACCAGACAGAACTCTGGCAACAACCAAAGCCAACACCCAAACGCCCAGGGATAAAGCTTCTCTGACGAAACCCCGCAACAGGGATATCGCCGTCGAGATCCCCACTACCGAAACAATAATAATATCCACATTGTTCATCAGCATATTCAGCCGCCTACCTGGCCTGAATCGTCTTCGACTCGATAACGCGTTATCTGGGTTGTCAGATTCAACTTTTCAGCGAGTTCTTCGCCCGTTTTCTCTAAGCGCGACTTATCCAGGGAAGGTCCCACCAGAACTTGATAAAACAGGCCTTTGTTAGTGAGGCTTTCCAGAATATAACTCTTGTGGCCCAGGTCTCGTATTTCAGCTCTCAGTCGACGGGCTTTTTGGTTATCTTTAAAACTGGACACCTGTAGGCTCCAGCCTACCGGCAAACCGTTTTCATCCAAGGTTAAACTTTGAGATGCTGGGTATTCCCTGTGATCTACTACTTCGGTGGGTAGCTTGGCAGCGCTGGATGCTTCCAGGCTCTGCATACCCGCTTTTATCTCGGCAACAGAGACTCTTTCTACTGAAATTTCTGGCGGTTTGGGGATCGTGGTAGTCAGCCTCAGACGCTCTTCATTTGAACCGTCAAACAGCATGGGAAGAAAAATGATTGCAAGTGAAGCCACTACGATCATCCCCATTAAACGCTGTTTTAACTTGAGCTCCACAATACTCGGATTTCCATTCAAAAAGGTTCAACTTCCAGTAAATCGAGCACCGTACCCACCACCGGAAAGGAACCAAACACCAGTACAATCGTTCCCGGCCTACTGGCCTCAAATGCCGCCTCAAAAGCGGTTACTACTTTAGCATAACAACGAGCAACGGGTTGGATTTCTTCAGCGAGTGCTTTTTTTAATTCTGTGCTCGACGCAGATCGAGATTCGTCAGTTTCGGCAAAATACCAGGCGTCAATGACCCCATTCATCAAATTCAGTACCGCAGGAAAATCCTTGTCCGCATACATGCCAACCACCGCCAACACCCTCCCCCTGTCGGGTATCTGACTTATCTGCTGGTACAAAAATTCAGCCGCGCTTGGGTTATGGGCGACGTCCAGGATCAGGTGTCTGCCATGCCATTGAATCTGCTGCATGCGTCCCGCAAGACGAGTCTGACTCAGGATCTCATTAAATCGAGGCTGATCTGGTGCAAAGCCGCCAAAATGGGCGGCCTGTAAAGCACCTGCGACGCTGGCACTGGGTAGCCAGCCCATATGCTCTACGCTATAGACCCGATTTTCTCCACCCGAATCTCGGCACCAATATCGACCGGATCGATACCCGAATTCATCGCCTAGTTGGCTCACCGGCGACGCCTGCCTTTTTGCCTCGGCCAGTATGGATTGCGTTGCTGGCGTATCAAGCAGAACAAGCGGCACGCCAGAACGCAAAATTCCAGCCTTTTCCAAGCCAATGTCCTCTTTGGTCTCGCCCAGATAATCCTGATGATCCAGAGCAATCTGCGTGATAATACATAGATCGGGAGTCACTAGATTCATTGCATCCAGTCGCCCGCCCAGGCCTACTTCTAAAATCGCAATATCCACCGCTGCTTCGCTGAAGATCAGCATTGCAGCCAAAGCAGAAAATTCAAAGTAACTCAGCGAAATAGAACCCCTTGCTGCGTCAATTTGTTCGAACGCAGCTACAATTTGTGCATCGGCTACGGCTACGCCATTGATTCGTATCCGCTCATTGTAGGCAATCAAATGCGGTGAGGTGGTTAATCCCACCTTCTTTCCTGCCGCAAGGGCCATTGCCTGTAAATATTCACAGGTTGTCCCCTTACCATTGGTACCGGCAACGACAATGACCTGCCCTCCCGGATGCTCGACGCCCAGCATAGAACCTACCCGGGAGACTCGTTCAAGACCCAGATCCCATTTTACGGGATGTAACTGCTGAATATAATCAAGCCAGGATTCAAGCGCTGATAGCATCTAAAGCAGACCTTATCTCTCCGGTGAGCTCGACTACTGATTTTTCGAGCAGTCCTCGGTCTGTCTCGTGACGCGCCATAATATCAACAATAGCTGAGCCAACGACCACACCGTCTGCAACTGAACCCACCGCTGCTGCTGTTTCCCCATTTTTGATACCAAAGCCGACAAACAGTGGAATTTTGGCGATAGTCTTCAGGTCGCGAACTTTTTCAGATACTTCTGTCACATCAAGACTACCGGCTCCAGTAGTCCCTTTGAGAGAAACATAATAAACGAAGCCCCTGCTGTGAGCGCAAATTTTTGCAGCACGTTCGGGAGTCGTTGTCGGGGCTAGCAAATACACACTTTCAACATCATGCTTTTCAAGGTAGAACGATAGATCACTTGCCTCTTCCGGGGGCAGATTAACGATAATGGTTCCATCTATCCCGCAACGCGCTGCACGCTCCGCAAAATTTTCATAGCCCATTTTTTCGATCGGGTTTAAGTAGCCCATTAACACGACCGGTGTCGACTGATCTTTATCACGAAACTCAGCCACTAACTGCATTACATCAATCAGGGATGTACCGGATCTTAATGCTCGTTCATGAGCTAGTTGTATGACCGGGCCTTCTGCCTCTGGATCAGAAAAAGGCACTCCCAGTTCAATGACATCCACTCCGGCTGAGACCATTTTGTGCATCAGGGATACGGTGCTGCTCGGTTCAGGGTCACCAGCGACAATATAGGTAACCAGCGCCTTTTTGTTCAGGTCATGCAATGAACTTACTGTTCGTGATAATCGGCTCATGTCGCTCCCTAGGCTATGGAAATTCCGTCTAATCCAGCCATCGTCGGCACATCTTTGTCGCCACGACCAGACAGGTTTACTATGATATTTTGCTCTGGGGACAGGGTTGCAGCTAACTGCATGGCGTAAGCCAGCGCATGACTCGATTCCAGCGCAGGCAGTATTCCTTCAAGAAGATTAAGTTGTCGAAATGCAGCCAGCGCTTCCTGATCCGTCACCGCAACATATTCAGCCCGCTTGATATCTTTTAGCCAAGCATGTTCTGGGCCGACACCTGGATAATCAAGGCCGGCGGATACTGAATGAGTCTCCGCAATCAAGCCATTTTCATCCTGCATCAAATAGGTTCTATTACCATGTAAAACACCCACTATACCGTCATTGAGCGGCGCTGCGTGTTGCCCGGATTGAAGACCCCTGCCAGCTGCTTCAACGCCAACCAATCGCACATCCTGGTCATCGAGGAAGGGATAGAAAATCCCCATCGCGTTAGACCCGCCACCGACGCAGGCAATCACGACATCAGGCAAGCCGCCCTGCCGTGAAGCAAATTGCTGCTTCGCTTCGCGGCCGATAACGGATTGAAAATCACGAACGATCATAGGATAGGGATGCGGCCCGGCTACGGTACCAATAATATAATGCGTATCATCAATATTGGTTACCCAATCGCGCATGGCTTCATTCAGTGCATCCTTTAGCGTTTTTGAGCCTGAGGTCACGGGTACGACTTCAGCGCCCAGTAATTTCATTCTGTAGACATTAAGACTCTGCCGCTTAATGTCTTCACTGCCCATATAGACACAACAGGACAAACCCAACCTAGCTGCGACCGTGGCTGAAGCAACGCCATGCTGACCTGCTCCGGTTTCTGCAATAATACGGGGCTTACCCATATGCTTGGCAAGAATGGCTTGACCGATGCAATTATTAATCTTGTGTGCGCCAGTATGGTTTAGATCTTCACGCTTGAGCCAGATCTGGGCTCCGCCAGCTTCCAGGGTCAATCGTTCAGCATGATAAAGAGGTGAAGCCCGCCCGACATAATGCTCCAGATCACTATTGAGCGTTTCCAGGAAATCTACATCCGTCTTTAACCGTCTGTATTCTTTTTCCAGATCATCCAACGCTGCCATCAGCGTTTCCGAGACAAACTTGCCTCCATAGGTACCAAAATGACCCTGCTCATCAGGAAAAAGTGAATGACCTTCATTTAATCCTAGAAGTTGCTTACTCATAACGACTGCCTCGATCAGCGGCTGCAACTACAGCCAGAAATTCCTTTATCTTAGTAGCATCCTTAACACCAGGCGCCGACTCCACGCCACTACACACATCTACGGCGTAGGGTTTGACCGTGGCAATAGCCTGACTAACGTTCGCCTTAGTCAAGCCACCTGCCAGAATCAGCGGCTTATCAAAGTCGGGTAAACCCTGCCAATCAAACACCTGGCCCGTTCCGCCCTGCTGCCCAGGCACCATTGAATCAACCAAAATGCCTTGGCTGGATGGGAAGTGCCTGACCCGGGTAGCCAATTCGGCACCGCTTTCCACCTTGAATACCTTTATATAGGGTAAGTCAAACTGCCTACAATAAGCTTCATCTTCATCTCCATGAAACTGTAACAAATCGACCGAAACATGCTCCAGAAAGGCCTTGACCTCAGCGACTGTCTCATTCACGAATAGGGCAACCTTCGTGACAAAAGCAGGCACTTGTTTACTAATATCGATAGCATCCTGAACAGAAACATACCGTGGGCTGTGCGGATAACGATTCAAACCAATTGCATCCGCACCTGCCTGAACAGCTGCTCTGGCATCGCCGACAGAGGTGATCCCGCATATTTTCGCCCTGGTTCTAGTCACTTGCCAGATCTCCATCCAGATAGGATTTCAAAAAAAACGCTAGTCTAACACGACCCGTCTAATGGATGGACAAAAGTCCCATTAGATGAGGTAATTCGGGGACATCTGGTAGCAGAAAATGGTCAGGGTAGATTACATTGATCAGGTACAGACCACAGGCCGGGGCCATTTTCCCGGCACGAGACCTATCCTTCATCTGCAGCAAATCCTCGACCCAGTCCAAAGGCTTGCTGCCAGCTCCGACCTGCTCCAGCACACCGATAATATTACGGACCATGTGATGAAGGAACGCATTCGCCGTTATATCCACAAATATGAGACTACCTTGTTGCTTAACCGTAATGCTGTGAATATTTCTGAACGGAGTTAATGCCTGACATTGGGCAGATCGAAACGAGGAAAAATCCTGTTCACCCAACAATGTCTGCGCTGCCTTATGCATCACTTGAGGTTGTAGTGGCCTAAAAAAACGAGCGTACAGCTTAGGCCCAATTGGACTACGACGTTTCTCGTTAGCGATAATATACAGATAACGGCGCGCTTGAGCAGAATGACGGGCATCAAAATCACTCGATACCGACTTCATCCAGACGATGGCAATATCATCCGGAAGCTGTGAATTAGTGCCCTCGATCCAGGCTTTACTGGTTCGATCAACCGTTGCGTCAAAATGCACGACCTGCTGCGTTGCATGAACACCAGTATCTGTACGACCAGCACAGTTTACCGTTACCGCGCCATTAGCAATTTTACTCAGGGCGCTTTCCACCTCGGCCTGAACTGTCCGAACCCCTTTTTGTCTTTGCCAGCCATGATATGCTGTACCATCGTAGGCTATGCCCAATGCAACCCTTTTCAAACCGAATCATCTTCCCTGAAGTCTATATCTGTTTGAGTTCAGCTAGCATCTGCTTGGCTTCATCAACTTCGGACTGCTGCCCTTGCTCGGCAACCTGTTCGAGTAACTTAATAGCACCTTCGGTATCACCCATCTCAAGATAGGCTCTGGCCAGGTCCAGTTTATTACCCGTGTTATCATCTAAATCGAGTTCCTCTAAAGCCTCATCCAGGTCAAGATCAGCCGCCTCAGCGGTTTCATCCTGCTCTGCCTGAACCACCTCATCAGCAGCAGCCAGCGGCTCGAGTTCTGCTTCCAAATCAAGCTCTTGCATATCCTCATCGGACTGATCCATCTCTAGTTCTGTGTCGAGATCAATGTCCAGATCCAAATCCAGGTCGATCTCCTCACTGAGGTCTATTTCAGCATCATCTAGATTTACTTGGTCGAGATCAATTTCAGGGTCATCGCGGCTGGCATCGTCATCCAGTCCGAGAGGTGGATCTTCTTTAAATGCCACCGTCACTTCCTCGCCGGCTGAATCGGTCTGTTCAGCCTGGTCACCACTAAGCCCGCTGGCGTCATCTGAAGATTCGAATTCCTCAAGTTGATCTGAACGCTGGATTGCGACCGTGTCTGCATCGAGATCGACCCCAGAAACCTCATCCTGCGCGGCCGCCTCGTCTTCTGTTTCTTCTTCTGTTTCTTCTTCTCTTTCTTCTTCCTGGTCGGGGACTGCTGCTTCCAGGTCAGGATCTGGATCGACTACCACCTCATCCTGATCATCTATTTCCTCTGGCTCCGACTGATCTTCTGTTTCTTGTTCCGGGCTCGGATCAGGACCAGGTTCAGGCTCAGCGTTTTGGTCTATAGAGGCGCTGTCTGCAGTACCCTGCTCTGCCTGTAACGGCGCTACCGGATCCATGGCATTAATTTCCTGCCGGCGTCGTCTTGCATAAAGCATTACCGTGACCACTAGCAGCACGACTAAGCCGGCCAGTAAAAGCTGTACGTAGGTATTGCCTAACAAGCCCAGAGGAGCTGGTTGCTCAGCTTGTTTTGAACGTTGTTGTTCGAGTTCAGCCAGTTGGGTCTGCAGAGCCGCTAACTGCTGGTCCTTCAGCTTGACCAGGCTCCCTAAATCAAGCATCTGGTTTTCAATCTGATCCAACCTGTCGCTCAAAGCCGCATTTTCTCTTAAAGCGAGATCGAGGTCTTCTTCAGCAACGGCCAGCGCTATTTCCGCAACCTCTACTTGCTGCTGACTCTCAACTGTGGCGGTTGAGGTATCTTCGTTGGATACTAACCTGAGTTCAGCTCCTGAGCCGGTGGCGTTCCCTATATCCGACGAACCAGGATTTTTTTTTTGATTCCCGGCAGCCATTTGCGAATTGGGATTCAACTGCGATTCTCTGAACCAGTCGTTCTGCTGCGCCACCTCTTTGATAGCATCAGACTGGCTGGAAGCTTCCATGGCGTTCAGGTCCGGCAGCTCAAGGCGGTAACCCGCTTTAAGTCTATTAATATTGTTATTAATAAACGCCTCTGGATTGGCTTTTTGAAGGGCCAGCATAATCTGTTGAATACTGACAGATTTATCTGGGCGAATTCGAGATGCGATTAACCAAAGAGTATCACCAGCACCGGTCATCGCCTGCCAGGGTTTGATGTCTTCCTTGTAAGTGGGAAGCCTTGCCTGGGAACTTTTATCTTTCGAGCTTGATCTGAATCCTTGCAACTGGGTGACTGCTGGCGAGGTGAGCACCGGTGGGTCCAGGAGAACGGTATATTCTCGCACCAATCTGCCGGATGGCCATATCACCTCTATAACAAAATTCAGGAAAGGCTCAACAATCGGGTTTCGACTATTTACCCTGATAATGGTTTTGCCATCAGCATCGAAAGCCACTTCGAACCGGAGGTCATACAAATCAGCACGCCGTTCTACATTCAACTGCTCAAAATCTTCCTGCGTCGCCAGGTTGGGCAGTATTTCTTCAACGCCCAAACCTTCTCGATTAATAATTTCAATTTCTGCAGAAAACGCCTGATTAAGCGCTGATTTTAACTGTAAACGACCCAATCCCAGGCTGAGTGCAGCCGGTGCGCTAAACACCAGGACCAGTGCCAACAGCCATTGAACAGAACCCATTGTTTTAATAAGAAACAAAGTAAATCGTCCCAGTTGCACCACGATACTGACTCCTCTCTTAATTTTCGTGCAGAAAAAAAATATCTATTTGCCAGTATCTTATTACAATTGTTCTAACAAATACTCTGCTATTTGTACACTATTCAAAGCCGCTCCTTTACGAACATTGTCGGAAACAACCCAACAATGCAAACCAAGCTCATTAACGACATCCTTACGAATACGGCCGACAAAAACTGGGTCCGTTGCAGCGGCCTCTCCTACCGCAGTTGGAAAGCCATTCTCATTCACATCATCAATGACTTCAATACCTGGACCTTCCGCAAATAGTTGCCTTGCCTGGGTTGCTGATATCGGTTTTTTAGTTTCGACATAGACCGCTTCTGAATGACCATAAAATACGGGAACCCTTACACAGGTAGGACTGACCTGGATAGTATCGTCCTCGAATATTTTATGCGTTTCCCACACCATTTTCATTTCTTCATTGGTAAAGCCATTTGCCTCGAAATCGCCGATAGCCGGAATAGCATTAAAAGCAATCTGTGTCGGGTAAACACTCGGCTCTATAGTCTGTGCATTCAATAATCTGGCCGTCTGGCCGGCTAACTCTTCCACTCCTGATTTGCCCGAACCGGATACAGCCTGGTAAGTACTGACATGAATCCTGGAAATTCCTACAGCATCATAAATCGGCTTTAGCGCAACCAGCATCTGGATAGTTGAACAATTGGGGTTAGCAATAATATTTCTACGAGCATAGTCTGGCAGACGGTGCAGATTCACTTCAGGAATCAGCAACGGAATCTCCGGGTCTCTTCTGAAATAAGATGTATTATCGATCACAATACAACCCGCTGCCGCAGCTTTGGGTGCAAATTCAGCGGAGACTGAACCGCCGGCAGAAAACAATCCTATATCGGCCTGACTGAAATCAAACTCTGCCAGGTTCTCCACTCTAATATTTTTACTACCAAAAGACAGCCTCGACCCTGCACTTCTTTCACTAGCCAGAAGGTATAGGTTATCAACAGGAAATTTACGCGCTTGCAGCAGCTCGAGCATCACCTCTCCAACCGCCCCGGTTGCCCCTACTATAGCGACATTCTTACCACTCATACCAATCGTCTCCTCTCTCACTGAACAACATGTCATCCTCCTGAAATTCAATCCTGTTAATCTAAAGCCTACAAACGGAGCCTTCTCGCCTGATTAGCCTGATAGCTAAAAGGAAAAGGTAATCTTGCTCCATGGGATCCTAAAACGGTCAGACAAAACCCACGTTAATACCCTAAATAGTGATAACGCCAATCTATGGCAGTCCGTTTTGGCCTCTTTGCCGCAGCACATGATCCATAACTACGATTGCCAGCATTGCCTCGGCTATAGGCGTTGCTCGCACACCCACACACGGATCATGCCTGCCTTTAGTGCTTACCAGTGTCTCCTGACCATCAGAGGTAATTGTACGAGCTGGCTGGGTTATGCTTGATGTCGGCTTGAGCGCAATACTGACGAGCAGGTCTTGACCAGTCGATATACCACCGAGGATTCCACCGGCACCGTTTGAAACAAACCCCTGCGCGGTAATTTCATCTCTATGAACCGACCCCAGTTGCTGAACAACCTGAAAGCCATCACCAATCTCAACCCCTTTTACTGCATTTATACTCATCATCGCAGAAGCTATATCGGCGTCCAGTTTATCAAAAACAGGTTCTCCAAGGCCACTGATCATGCCCTCTGCAACCACATTAATTCTTGCCCCGATAGAATCGCCCTGGCGTCGTAACTGATCGATCAAGGCTTCCATTTCCGGGACTCTAGCGGCATCCGGGCAGAAAAAAGAATTCCTGCTTACCTGATCCCAATCTAACTCCGAAATACTGATATCGCCCATTTCAGCAAGATATCCGCGCACCTGAATACCACACAAATTCGCCAGGTATTTTTTAGCAATAGCACCGGCAGCGACACGCATGGCTGTTTCTCGAGCTGAAGCTCGTCCGCCACCTCGATAATCGCGAACACCATACTTTTTCTGGTAGGTAAAATCAGCGTGAGCGGGGCGAAATACATCTTTGATGTCATTATAGTCTTTTGACTTTTGATCCATGTTTTCAATTAACAGACCAATACTGGTACCCGTTGTTACGCCTTCAAAGACACCCGATAAGATCCTCACCTGGTCCAATTCTTTTCGTTGACTGGTATATTTTGAGCCACCTGGCCGGCGACGATTCAAGTCCTCCTGAATGTCTTGCTCAGACAACGGTAAACCAGCCGGGCAACCATCGACAACGCAACCGAGAGCCACACCATGACTCTCACCAAAGGTGGTTACTTTGAACATTTCACCAATACTGCTTCCCGGCATCGGACCTGCCTCTTAAAATCCTAGATTATAACCTAAGATTGACGCAGTTTATCTTTACCCTGAATATCATTTCGCTTAGTGTTAGCTTTTTTTGGACGAGGTGAACCCTATGGAACGGGCATTTGCGAAGATATTAGAAAGTATAGGAGAGGATCCTCAGCGAGACGGCCTGCTTGATACTCCAGCCCGGGCTGCCAATGCCATGCAGTTTCTGACTAAAGGCTACCATGAGACCCTTGAAGAGATCGTTAATAATGCTCTGTTTGCATCTGATACCAGCGAGATTATTATCGTCCAGGATATCGAGTTGTATTCCATGTGCGAGCATCACTTATTACCCTTTATCGGCAAATGTCATGTTGCCTACCTGCCGACAGGTAAGGTCCTAGGATTATCCAAGGTGGCACGGATCGTTGATATGTATGCAAGGCGCTTGCAGATTCAGGAGAACTTGACTAAACAAATTGCTGAGGCAATCAAAGAAGTGACTATGGCAGCCGGTGTAGGTGTCATCATCGAGGCAGAGCACATGTGCATGAAGATGAGAGGGGTAGAGAAGCAGAATTCAATTATGAAAACCTCGATGATGCTCGGTCAATTTCAGCAAAATCAAGCCACTCGCTTGGAGTTCTTATCGCTACTGCAACTCCACAACTAATTACCAGCGGTTACCGAGGTAGCAGCACCAGTTCTACGCGAGGGTACTGCAGTTCTCCGCCAGGGCTTAACGGACCGATACCATAAGCCTCCAGGCGCTGCCCGGCAAGTCCTTGATTGATCAGCTGGCGTTTTAGGCGTTCTGCCTGGTTGCTTGTACGATCAATAGCCTGCTCCAGCGTTTCCAATTCCTGCTGGTAGTCATGCACTACAATTGCCACCCTTGTAGTGGAGTTTTCCGGCAGTTGCCTGAGCAGTACCACAGCAAGTTCATCAAGGTCAGCTTCAAACTCAGACAACGGCAAGCGGATAATCCCCGAACTTCCAAACTGCATGCCGTTAATAGCCCTAGCAACGCCTTGATTTTCAACCACAATAGCCTCATGTTGCAGATAGATCTTCTGGGTACCCCGTCTACCCAGATAAACCAGGTGATAATGCTTGGTTGCATTATCCTGACCCACCCAATAATACTGAAACTGTTCAGGTCCATAGAGGATACTGTTCTTGAATACAGTGTTAGCCCAATAATTACTACTACCGCAAGTCCGTCCCTGACAGGTAAACAGGGTTTCATATCCCTGCGCAGCACTGTCCTTGTAATGCTCAATGACTACCTCTACGTTGCGCACGCCGGGCACATAATACGTTTGCGTACTGCGACTTCCTCGCACGCTAATAATTTGATCTGGTTCAAGCACATTTCGGATTTTCTTTAATGAGCTTAATATGATCTGATTGCGCTCAACCGCTCCGCCCGATTGGGATTCAACCAATTCAGCGCCAGGATAAACTGGCAGTCCCGCCGCGGAAGCGGTCAAGGTTCCCAGGCTTAACACTATCAAGCCCAGCAGAACCCGGGGCAGCCAGGTTCGATCTTGCCTGGCAGTCAGATATTCCATCGTATTTCTGCCCCTGTCGTCTTCCCTGTCGGCAGCGCCATGGAAAAAACCGAAGCTGTTGGTACGGTTAACCTTTTTCCCGTCAGCGCATCAATCAACAGTGCAATCAAGGGCATATGTAACACCAGAAAGATTGGGCTGTTACGTTGGGAAATCAACTCCAGCACATTTTCCACATTTCCCGCTGGGGTAATTTCCGGCCAGGGAGTCTCTATCAATAGCTGATTGGACTCGGCAACGATTTCAGCCGTCTGCCTGGCACGCAGGTACGGGCTGGAAATTATTGAATCCGGCAAATCAAAGCCTGCTAATTGCCCGGCAACCTCCCGGACCTCCTGTCGACCAGATTCAGTTAACGGCCTCAACGCATCTGATCGAGCGATCGCTGTTGCGGCCCCATGACGCATCAGAGTAATTAACAAACGCAGGCCCTACCTGAAGCTCTTCTGGAGTGCCCCATTCTGCCGGCACAGCGAAGTCATGCGGTTAATTCCAGTAGTAGCTTATTCAGTTTCTGCACGTAATTAGCTGGATCCTGGAGCTGCCCCCCTTCTGCGAGCAACGCTTGATCATATAAAACCCGCGTCAGACTTTTAAACCTGTCAACATCTACCTCCTGGTCGAGGCGTACAATCAACGGATGCTCAGGGTTAATTTCAAATATACGTTTTGACTCCGGGACTTCCTGGCCAGCAGAGGCAAGAATTCGTCGCATCTGCATACCCATATCATCTTCAGTTACGACCAGACAGGCGGGTGAATCAGTTAACCGGTGAGTCACTCTGACCTGTTCTACTTCCTCGCCTAACTCATCATTGAGTCGAGTTACCAGGTCAGAGAATTCCTTAGCAATTTCCTCGGTCGCTTTCTTTTCTTCAGAATCCTCTAATCCGCCAAGGTCAAGAGAACCTTTTGCTACATCCTGGAGCGACTTTCCGTCGAATTCCATGAGATGATTAACCAGCCACTCATCTATCCGGTCCGTCAGCAACAAGACTTCAATCCCTTTCTTTCTGAATACTTCAAGATGCGGGCTGTTTGATGCTGTCTGGAAGTTCTCCGCAGCAACATAATATATTTTCGACTGCTCAGGTTGCATCCGAGAAAGGTAGGCATCAAGTGACTGATTTTGAATCTCTGAGCCAGTATGAGTGGTAGAGAAGCGAAGCAACTTGGCTATTTTTTCCTTATTACTAAAATCCTCGGCAGGTCCCTCCTTTAAGACCTGACCAAACTCATCCCAAAACTGCTGATACTGCTCTTCTTCTTTCTTGGCAAGTTTATCCAGCATATCCAGACTACGTTTAGTTAATGCAGCTCGCATTGACTCAATAGCCGGGTCGCTCTGCAATATTTCTCTTGAAACATTCAAGGACAAATCATTGGAATCAACAATACCCTTAACGAAGCGCAGGTAGAGGGGTAAAAACTGTTCAGCGTCATCCATAATAAACACGCGCTGCACATAGAGTTTGAGCCCCTTGATCGATTCACGATTCCATAAATCGAAAGGCGCTTTACTCGGTATGAAAATAAGACTGGTGTAATCCAGCTTCCCTTCTACTTTATTATGGCTCCAGGTCAGAGGATTCTCAAAGTCATGCGAGAGGTGCTTGTAAAATTCCTCATACTCATCTTTTTTAACTTTGCTCCTCGAACGAGTCCAAAGTGCCGTTGCACTATTAACGACTTCCTCATTCACTTCGGTAGCAGTGCTGGCATCATCCGAATCGCTATCTTCAGTAGTCTCTGAATCAGGCTCAACGGGAATTGCCATGACTACCGGCACGGAAACATGGTCCGCATATTTCTTTATAACGTTCTTTAGGCGGAAGTTGTCCAGATACTCTTCATTGTCTGATTGTAAATGCAGCGTTACCTGGGTTCCTCTTGCTTCCCGGGTGATCGTCTCGACCTCGAAATCCGCCTCTCCTGTCGACGTCCAGCGTACTGCTTCTTCAGCCCCTACCCTGGCGGAGCGAGATTCCACCACGACTTTATCTGCCACTATAAAAGAAGAATAAAAGCCTACCCCAAACTGGCCGATTAACTGAGAATCTTTTTGCTGATCGCCAGTTAATTCAGACAAAAACTGGGCTGTACCAGATTTGGCAATCGTTCCCAGATTGGCAATGGCTTCGTCTCTCGACATGCCTATACCATTATCAATCAGACTTAAGGTTTTCGCGTCTGCATCTACCTCTATCCGGATTCTTAAATCATCATCACTGAGCAACAGGTCAGTTTCTGTGAGGCTGGCGAATCGAAACTTATCAATCGCATCTGACGCATTTGATATCAGTTCCCTCAGGAAAATTTCTTTATTTGAATATAAAGAATGAATCATCAGATGCAGTAGCTGTTTAGCTTCCGTTTGAAAACCCATTTTTTTCTTTTTTGCAGTCCTGGCCATTTTATTTACTCGCTCCATCGAATCGATGTCAGTTAGCTTGGGGCGGCGCAGCAAAAATTCAACCCCCGACATGGGGTTAAATCAACCGCATTAAGTTCAGATTATCGCGCTGAGGTTATTGCCAGCCAGTCATGTCAGCTAATGCTGAGCCTATTGAATCCAGGCTTTTAACGGTACGTACGCCAGCTTGAGACAAAGCAGCAAATTTATCCTCAGCTGTCCCCTTACCACCGGCGATTATCGCGCCAGCATGCCCCATCCGTTTGCCTGCTGGCGCGGTAACACCAGCAATATAACTAACCACTGGCTTGGTCACATTAGCTTCAATAAAAGCAGCCGCCTCTTCTTCAGCGGTGCCACCAATTTCCCCAACCATGACTATCGCCTCGGTCGCAGGATCTTCCTGAAACAGTGTTAAAATATCGATAAAATTACTGCCAGGGATAGGGTCTCCGCCGATACCTACGCAACTGCTTTGTCCAAACCCAAGCTCCGTCGTCTGTTTTACAGCCTCATAGGTGAGGGTACCGGAACGCGACACGATGCCCACTCGTCCTGGCAAGTGAATATCACCCGGCATTATGCCTATTTTGCACTCACCGGGAGTAATGACCCCCGGGCAATTAGGTCCTATCAGGCGAACACCTAACTCATCTGTTCTGACTTTAACCGCTAGCATATCGAGAGTCGGCACGCCTTCCGTTATACAGACAATTAGTTTTATGCCAGCCTCCGCTGCTTCAAGGATACCATCCTTGGCAAAAGGCGCTGGCACATAAATCACACTGGCATCTGCTCCGACTTGCTGTACGGCATCGGCGACGGTATTAAATACCGGCAATCCCAAATGCTTCTGACCACCTTTTCCTGGGGTTATCCCACCGACCATATTAGTGCCATAGGCAATCGCCTGCTGAGAATGCAATGTTCCCTGCGAGCCCGTAAAACCCTGGCAGATAACCCGGGTATCTTTCCCAATCAGTATACTCACGATGTGACTCCTGCAGCCCTGACCACTTGCTCGACCGCGTCCGTTAGACTGGTAGCTGCAATAATGTCAACGTCACTACTGGCTAAAGTCTCTACCCCTAACGTAGCATTATTACCTTCAAACCGAACGACTACTGGAACTTTGACACCTACATCCTTTACTGCCCCGATTATGCCCTCGGCGATGATGTCACACTGCACGATACCTCCGAAGATATTAATCAGGATCGCTTTTACAGCGCTGTCTGAGAGGATAATTTTAAACGCTTCACTAACGGCTTCCTTTGTGGCCCCGCCACCCACATCAAGAAAATTAGCCGGCTCACCGCCGCCTAATTTAACCAGGTCCATGGTTCCCATAGCCAGACCAGCACCGTTCACCATGCACCCAATATTTCCCTCGAGAGCAACATAGTTAAGGCCAAACTCTCCAGCTTGCCGCTCTCTTTCGTCCTCCTGGCTCGGATCACGCATCGCTAGCAGGTCCTGCTGTCTGTATAGAGCATTACTGTCTATTGAGACTTTTGCGTCGAGACAATGTACGTCTCCGGCATCAGTCACCACCAGTGGGTTAATTTCCAGAAGCGACAGGTCTCGCTCCTCAAACATTTTCGCCAAAGCCATAAATATTTTGGCAAACTGATTAATCTGCTTACCTTCCAGGCCCAGCTTGAAAGCAAGCTGACGACCTTGATAAGCCTGCGCTCCTTGTGAGGGTTCGATAACAGCCCTGATGATTTTTTCAGGCGTATCTCGAGCGACCTGTTCTATCTCGACCCCACCCTCTGTGGAGGCCATAAATACAACCCTCCTGGACGACCGATCAACTACAGCACCCAGATAGAGTTCGCGAGATATGCCGGTACAGGCCTCTACAAAAATTTTATTAATGGGTTGGCCTATTTCGTCGGTCTGGACCGTGACCAAACGGGAGCCGATTAAACTGTCTGCAAATTCGCCCACTTCCTCAAGAGACGAAAACAACTTAACACCACCCGCCTTACCTCTGCCACCGGCATGGACTTGCGCTTTCACAGCCCATTTTTCGCCACCCATCGCCTTGGCTGCAGCAATCGCCTCAGCGCCCGAGTCTACCGCTTGGCCTTCCGATATGGGCAGACCGTACTGGGCAAATAACTGTTTTGCCTGATATTCATGAAGGTTCATATGCTCTCTATCCTTAACCTGCCATCCCACGAAACCCTAAAACCAAAAGAATAGCCATTCAGGTACGTCGTTTACGATTGCTGATGTGTATGGCGCGACCTGAAACGGCTAGCGCTGCCTCATGCAGGCCTTCCGATAACGAGGGATGAGCAAACATCGTCAACCCCAAGTCTTCAGCAGTAGCACCAAACTCCATCGCAATAACAGCTTCTGAGATTAACTCCGAAGCATGAGCACCCATTATATGGACGCCCAGAATCTGGTCTGAATCTTCCTTAGCCAGAACTTTTATCAACCCAGCAGTTTCTTTGCTGGCAAGCGCTCTTCCACTGGCCGCCATCGGGAATACGCCGCTTTTATACCCCACACCATCAGCCTTCAATTGCTCCTCAGACTGGCCAACCCAGGCAATTTCCGGATGAGTATAAATAACAGAAGGAACACAGTCATAGTTAACCAGGGGTTTTTCTCCTGCAATTCGCTCTGCAACCATTATCCCTTCTTCCATCCCTTTATGTGCCAGCATGGGGCCGCGGACCACGTCACCCACCGCAAAAATACCAGGTGCGTCGGTCGCACACAAATCATTAACATGAATAAAGCCTCGCTCATCCAATTGCACACCGCATTCGGCTGATAGGACCCCTTCAGTGAAGGGCTTACGGCCGACCGCGACGATTACCTTATCGACAACTAATTCATGATCTGCATCCGTATCAGTGTAGCTCACCACTACACCGTCGGCCTCCACCCGGGTAGCCGTTACTCGAGTAGCCAGCCGAATATCCAGGCCTTGCTTCTTGAATTGTTTAGCCGCTTCCTTAGACAGTTGTCGGTCAGCACTGGGTAGAAACTCGTCCAATGCTTCCAGGACTACTACTTCGGATCCCAGGCGACTCCACACACTCCCGAGCTCCAGGCCGATTACGCCAGCACCAATAACGCCGAGCCTGGCAGGAACCGCAGTCAGCTCAAGTGCGCCTTCAGAGTCAATGACTGATTCTCCATCCATCGGGCAGGGTGGAATATCTACCGGAACCGACCCGGTAGCCAGAATCACATTGGCCGCACTGATCTCCTTCATCTGGCTATCGCTACTGAGCAATTTTACTTTTCTACCAGCGCCTAATTCGGCTGTTGCTGTAAAAACCTCAACACCGTTTGCTTTCAACAAGCCTGCTACACCCCGGGTCAATCCCTTGACTACTTCGCGCTTGTTCTTCTGCATCGTCGCGATATCAATGTCTACTTTTTGCGTGGTGATACCAATCGCGGAAAAGTCATCTTTTGCCTGTTTATATTTATGCGAGATATCCAGCAGTGTTTTTGACGGAATACAGCCCACGTTCAAACAAGTGCCACCCAACACAGCCGCCCCAGAGGCATCAACCCATTTATCAACACAGGCAGTATTCAATCCAAGTTGCGCCGCTCTAATGGCTGCGTGATAACCTGCCGGACCAGCACCAATCACTATTACATCATAATAATCGCTCAAATCTGTAGTCTCCAAAGTCAGATATCTAACAGGATCTTGGCCGGATCCTCAAGAAACTCTTTGACCGTCACCAGGAATCTCACGGCCTCCTGACCATCGATCAATCGATGGTCATACGATAACGCCAGATACATCATAGGACGAATCACCACCGTTCCATTGACAGCAATGGGCCTTTCCTGGATTTTATGCATCCCTAATATGCCGGTCTGAGGTGGGTTTAAAATAGGCGTCGATAGTAAGGACCCAAATATACCACCATTAGACAGCGTGAAGGTTCCACCAGTGATCTCTTCAATCGTTAATTTACCATCCCGGGCCTTATCACCGAAAACCTTTACCCTTTCCTCAATTTCGGCTAAGCCTAAACTATCGGCATCGCGAAGAACCGGGACAACCAACCCCCTCGGCGATCCGACTGCCACGCCAATATCCTGGTATCCATGATAGACAATATCACTTCCGTCAATGGACGCATTAACACCAGGAAATCGCTTCAGAGCCTCCACGCAGGCTCGTACAAAAAAAGACATAAAACCCAATCGAACGCCTCCATGTGCTTGCGCAAAAGCCTCTTTATACTTGCTCCGCAACTCCATCACGGCTTGCATATCGACTTCATTAAAAGTCGTCAGCATGGCTGCTGTCTGCTGGGCTTCGACTAACCGCTGGGCGATGCTGCGCCTCAACCGGGTCATGGGAACACGACGCTCAACTCGTCCTGTATCACCAGCATTACCAACCGGCTCAGGTTTGCCTGGTGGTTGCTTGGGTTCCTGCTCTTCAAGCTGACTCAGAGGCACTGCGCCCGGAGTTGCTGCTTCGTCCCGCGCCTGGGCTTGTTTTAAAACATCACCTCGGGTTACCAATCCACCCTTGCCCGTTCCAGCTACTCCGCTAATTGGCACGTTCCTTTCACTGGCCAATTTCCTTGCCGATGGGCTTGCTCTGGTTGCCACCTCAGTGGCAGCTTCATTTGTAACTGCGCCAGCATCTTCACTATTACCGACAGTCTGGTGATCCGTACCAACTTCAAAAACGGCAAGCACATCTTCGGACAGAATAGTCTCTCCCGTGGTCTTAAGGATGCTGGTCACCTTACCATCTGCTGGTGCGACAACCTCCAACACCACTTTATCCGTTTCAATTTCTACCAGAATCTGGTCTCGATGCACAAATTCCTGCTCTACAACATGCCATTGAGCGATCTCTCCATCTGCAATGGACTCTGGGAAATCAGGCGCTTTAATGTCCATAATATGTTTTCCTAAATCTTATCATCAGCCAGCTACTCGGTACGCCCCGTTAACGCTTCCAGCACCAGCTGCTTCTGCTGCTGGACATGAACTGACAGATAACCTGCTGCCGCTGCCGCCGAGCCTGCCCGGCCTGCATAATCGAGGTTCATTCCAGGAAAAAGGCGCTGAATGACCCGGCGCATGTGGTGCTGACTACTGTACCAAGCTCCCTGGTTCATCGGCTCTTCCTGACACCACACTACATCAGTGACATTATGATACTGCCCGACAATCTGTTCCAGTAATTGTTCCGGAAAAGGATACAACTGCTCAATTCTAATGATAGAGACCTGCTCCAAAGCTGCATCATTTTTTGCTTCCAGCAGGTCAAAATACACTTTGCCACTACAGAGGATTATTCGGGTCACCTTATCATTAGATCCACTGTCAGGTTTGTCATCAATGACCGGCGAAAACTCTCCCTCAGTCAAATCTTCGAGACTGGAAACCGCTAACCGATGTCGCAATAAACTCTTCGGCGACAGCACAATCAATGGCTTCCTGAGGGGACGGATCATTTGGCGGCGCAGCACGTGAAAAATCTGCGCTGGTGTTGTTGGAATACAAACCTGGATATTATGTTCAGCACTCAGTTGCAGATAGCGCTCCAGCCTGGCTGAAGAATGTTCTGGGCCGGCACCCTCGTAACCATGTGGCAACAACATCGTCAACCCCGAGAGCCGACCCCACTTATGCTCACCACTGGTAATAAACTGATCGATTACCACCTGGGCCCCATTCGCAAAATCCCCGAACTGAGCCTCCCATACTACCAGCGTATCTGGACTGGTCTGCGAGTAGCCATATTCAAATGCCAGCACGGCCTCTTCGGAAAGAAACGAGTCGTAAAGCATGAATTTCCCGGCGAGATCAGCATGCCCCAAGGGAGAAAAATCTTGATCACTACGTTGATCATGGAGTATCGCGTGCCGATGGGCAAAAGTACCTCTACCAACATCTTGACCCGTCAAACGAATATTAAAGCCTTCCTCCAGTAAAGTTGCATAAGCCATCATCTCGGCAAAGCCCCAGTTAATCAACTTCGCCCCGAAAGCCATCTTCTTCCGGTCAGCTGCAATCTTCTCAACCTGGCGGTGTAATGAGAATTCGGCTGGTAATGCTAATAACTGGCCTGCAAGGGCCTGGAATTTTTTGGTACTGACCTGTGTATCAGCAGGTAAATCCCAGTCATGATCCAGATAGGGTCGCCAATCCACATGTAAAGCAGTATTTGACTCCTTCAAGTAGTCCCAGGCAACGGCATTACCGGTATCCAGTGCATCTCTGTATGCTGCTATGCGGCGCTGGTACTCTGGCCTGTCAATAGCACCTTCACTAATTAACTTTTCTGAAAACTGATCGAGGGTCGTGGGGTGCTTCCTGATTTTCTGATACATCAGCGGTTGGGTAATAGAAGGCTCGTCACCTTCGTTATGTCCCCGTCTTCGATAGCAGATAATGTCGATTACAACATCCTTATTAAATGTCATGCGATAATCTAACGCCATCTGCGAAACGAAAAGAACAGCCTCTGGGTCATCGCCGTTAACGTGAAAAATAGGCGCCTGAACCAGTTTCGCGACTTCCGTGCAATACTCAGTCGAACGAGCATCCTCGCGTTTACTGACTGTATAACCGATCTGATTATTGATAATGATATGAACCGTACCACCGGTATGGAAGCCTCTGGTCTGGGACATCTGGAATGTCTCCATCACGACCCCTTGGCCTGCGAAAGCCGCATCTCCATGCACGTTGATGGCCAGCACCTTCTTACCCGCAGGGTCTTCACGACGATCCATACGCGCCCTCACCGAGCCTACGATGACAGGCGCGCCTATCTCCAGGTGGCTGGGGTTAAAACCTAGTGCCAGATGCATTTCACCGCCTGGTGTCATTAAATTGGAAGAAAAGCCCTGGTGATACTTCACATCTCCGGAGCCTTTATCAACTTTAAATCGCCCCTCGAACTCATCAAACAGTTCCGCCGGGTCTTTACCCAATAGATTCACCAGCACATTGAGTCGACCGCGGTGGGCCATACCAATAACGGTTTCTACTACTCCTGCAGCCCCTGCCCGATGTATCAACTCAGCCAGTGAGCAAATAAACGTTTCAGCACCTTCAAGGCCGAAGCGTTTAGTACCAGGATATTTTTTACCGAGATACTGCTCCAGCCCCTCCGCCGCCAGAATTCTATCGAGCAATCGTCGTTTTGTTCCATTCCCAAATCGAGGTCGTGATCGGGTGCTCTCCATTCTCTGCTGTACCCAGCTTAATTCCTGCTGGTTAGTTATGTGCATATACTCCGCACCCACTGAGCCACAGTAGGTGTCTTCAAGAACCTGGACTATGTCACTCAACTTGGCTTCGGATTCACCCATGGACAATGAACCCGCCTGAAACCGGGTATCGTAGTCAGCCTGGGATAGGCCGTGATAGGCTAATTCCAGAGAAGGTACAGCTGCTACCTTAGCCAGGCCTAACGGATCAAGCCGGGCCTTTAGGTGACCTCTGCGCCGGTATCCATAAATTAGTTCACCGACGGCAAACTGCTTCTGCTCATAATTGGACGTAATGCTGGCCGCTGAAACAGGCTCTACCCTGTTCTGGTTCTTGGACAGTAAAAGGAAGTGCTCGCGAATCGTTGCGTGAGACAGATCCGGACCAGATACCCCTTCCTGATGTGGTAGCGAATCAAAAAAACTGCGCCACCGATCGGGACTATTGGCTGGCTCCAGCAGGTAGTCCTCATAGAGAGACTCGACATAGGATGCATTGCCTCCGGAAATATGGCTACTCCGCCACATTCTTTCCATGAAGCTATCTGACATCTGAATTCATCTCGATTTAGGAATGTTATCCAATTGTAACGGAGCTACTCGGCAAGTTGTATGTTTAAAAGTGAATACCGGACTGATTGGCCGTTCACTTTAACCGGTTCGCTCCATTAACATATTTCGTATGTGGCCAATGGCTCGCGTTGGATTAAGACCCTTGGGACATACGCTGACACAATTCATAACCCCCCTGCAACGGAAAACACTGAACGGGTCGCCCAATTCATCGAGGCGATCATCTGTGGCCGTATCCCGACTGTCAGCCAGGAAGCGGTAAGCCTGAAGCAAACCTGCAGGGCCAATAAATTTATCAGGGTTCCACCAGAAAGAAGGGCAGGAGGTGGTGCAGCAAGCGCACAAGATACATTCATACAAGCCATCTAGTTTTTCTCTTTCTTCCTGAGACTGCAACCGCTCCATAGCAGGTGGCGGATTATCATTTATAAGATACGGCTTTACTGCTTTATAATTGTCGTAGAACTGGGTCATATCGACGACCAGGTCTCGGACCACAGGCAAGCCCGGAAGCGGCCGTAATTTAAGCTTGCCATCAGCGGCTACTTCGGATATCGGCGTAATACAGGCAAGGCCATTTTTGCCATTCATGTTTATGCCATCAGAGCCACAGACGCCTTCCCGGCAGGAACGTCGATACGAAAGCGAAGGATCCTGTTCCTTGAGCAACGCCATAACATCCAGAACCATCAAATCTCGACCTGCCGGAATGTCTAATTGAAAATCCTGCATAAAAGGCTTTTCATCCGTTTCAGGATTAAATCGATAAACGCTAACCTGCATGTGCCTTACCTCAATAAATTGATCTATTTTCTACTCGCGCACTTAGCTAAAACTGCTTTATGCATTCTTTGAACGTACTGCATCACCCGTATTAACAGCATCGTCTAGTACTCAGTTACCTATCTAGTAAGTCCTGATCTGGGGCTGGAAAGTATCAACGGTCGCCGGTTCGAAATTAACCGCTCTCTTGGTCAGCGTCTTTGCCACCGGATCATAAATTGAGTGCGCGAGCCAATTTTCGTCATCGCGGTCTTTGTAGTCATCCCTAGCATGAGCGCCTCTACTTTCTTTTCTACCTTCCGCACTGAATGCTGTTGCTTCGGCAACTTCAAGCAGGTTATCGAGTTCAAGCGCCTCCAGCCTAGCGGTATTAAAAGTATCGCTTTTATCTTGCAAATAAGCCTGGCTAATTCGCTCTCGCAAGCCAGCCAATGCCTTAATACCTTGCTGCATGGGCTGTTCTTTTCTAAACACCCCGAAATTCATCTGCATGCAATCCTGCAATTCCTTCCTCAATTCTGCCGGTGATTCTCCCGAAGCAGTAGAATTATTCCAACGATCCAATCGTTGCATAGCCTCATCAAGATCAGATCCAACTGATGCTTGGTGATGCACTCCTTCAGTCAGCGCAGCATTAATAAAAAGACCCGCTGAACGTCCAAACACGACTAAATCCAATAACGAATTTCCGCCGAGGCGGTTAGCGCCATGAACAGAGACACAGGCAGCTTCGCCCACGGCGTAGAGACCATCTATAATCTGGTCCTGGCCTTGTGCATCGAGTGTGATTGCCTGGCCATGAACATTGGTCGGCAATCCACCCATCATATAGTGACAGGTCGGCACCACCGGTATCGGTTCTTTGACGGGATCAACATGGGCAAAGGTTTTCGATAACTCGACGATACCGGGGAGACGCGAATGTAGAATATCCTCACCAAGATGATCTAACTTAAGAAATACATGATCGCCATTTTCGCCTGCGCCACGGCCATCAAGTATTTCCAATATCATACTTCTAGCAACAACATCTCGGCCTGCCAAGTCTTTGGCATTGGGGGCATAACGTTCCATAAAACGTTCGCCATCCTTGTTAATCAGATAACCACCCTCTCCCCGACAGCCTTCAGTAACTAGCGTCCCCGCGCCAGCAATACCGGTGGGATGAAACTGCCACATCTCCATATCCTGGAGTACAAAACCAGCTCTCAATGCCATGGCAGTGCCGTCACCGGTATTCATCAACGCGTTGGTGGTCGAAGCATAAATCCTGCCTGCACCGCCAGTGGCCAGTACAGTCGCCTTCGACTTTAGGTAATTCACTTCTCCAGTTTCTATACAAATCGCGATCACGCCGGTAACCGCCCCTGCCGAATTTTTTACCAGGTCGACAGCAAACCATTCACTGAATACGGTTGAACCAGCCTGAACGTTGCCCTGGTATAGCGTGTGCAACAAGGCGTGTCCGGTTCTATCCGCCGCTGCACAGGTTCTGGCTGCCTGGCCACCCTTGCCAAAATCTTTTGATTGGCCACCAAATGGTCGCTGGTAAATTCTGCCGCTTTCAGTTCTGGAAAACGGTAATCCCATGTGCTCGAGCTCGAAAACCGCCTCTGGCCCTACGCTGCACATGTACTCAATGGCATCCTGATCACCTATATAATCTGAGCCCTTAACCGTGTCATACATATGCCAGCGCCAGTCGTCGTCCGGATCATCGCTGGCGATGGCGCAGGTAATACCGCCCTGGGCTGAGACCGTATGAGACCGGGTCGGAAAGACTTTGGATACAATCGCCGTCTTGTGACCCGATTGGGCCAACTGCAGTCCAGCCCTCAATCCGGAACCACCCCCACCGATAATAATTGCGTCAAATTCCAGTTCTGCATATTTAGACATTTTATTGATTTCCCCAAAGGATCCTGATTCCCCAGATGACATAAATGATGAGTATCAACAGACAAATGCTCTGATACAGGTAACGCAGGCGATTGGCCTTGCTTCCAGCATTTTGGCTACTCAGGTAATCAGTACCAATGGTCCACATCCCGACCCAGGCGTGCAGGGCAATCGCCAACAAAGCGATCAGCGTTGCTATCTGCATCCAGGTCGTTAAAAACAGCTCGCGCCAGGATTCAAAATCAAACTCTGGCAGCAATAGTATTACCACCAGCAGCAGTACTGAATAGGCAGCAAGCAGTACCGACGAGACTCGCTGAATACGCCAGTCACGAATCCCAATTTTACTCAAACTTTTAATCTGTTCAGCCATTTCCCTTCCAACTCAATTTCATCAAATATGTGTTGTTACACTTTCTCTCATATCTGCGAATGATTCCGCGCACTTTCTGTTATCACCTATCACCGCGCGGCCATGTCAGATTTTGATCACTTCAGGCCCAGCACCCTTCAAAAAATCCAATAAGCGGCCAGACCAGCAAGAACAGCCGTTAGTGTAAAAACGCTCTTGGCAGCAAATATCCCAGCCTGCAGGGTGTGGGTATCCTTACCATCAACAATGAGGTGCTTAATCCCTGCCACAAAGTGATATGCCAGGGCTGTCAAAATACCCCAGCAGATCAGCTGACCAGGAAAAGATTCCAGATAACTTTTGATTTCTGCAAAACTTTCTCTTGATTCCAACGACTCCTGCAACGCGTATAACATCAAGCCCATCACTATAAAGAGAACAACCCCAGCGATGCGGTGACTAATAGACGCCAGCGCAGTAATTGGCCAACTGAACTGAAGTAAATCGCCCAGTCCCACATTGGTTGGTCGGGATTTATGTTTCACCGATTTTATCTCCAGTATTGAGTTAAATTGTACATGCCAAGGCGAGGCCTTGGTATAATAACTTGTCGCTCACCCTGCTTTTAACTGCCCATCTGACAGCAGGGCTTTTGCTCCGTATCCTAATTCGCCGGTGCCGGATTACAAGTCGCAAAACATTTTTAAACAAGCAGTAGATGACTCAAGCTATCAGAGGCCAACTCAGGCGCGAGCCATGATAAAATTTTCGTCATAAAATTACAATTGGCAGGGCTAAAGCAATCAAGTCTGTTAGACTGTACAAATCCTGCGGGTTTTGCTTTGATATCCTGTGCCAACGCCAAACCAGCCAAATAATGGCCAAACTATTTGGATGCCAAGCTGATTTGCAGGTTAAATCAGCACTGTACCGTAAGGTCAAATCGGCTAATCGGTTGGTTGAGAAATTATTTTAGGCGGTGGTAATTTAGTACTTATTCGAAACACTGGTAATTTAGACAATTAACGTCACATATAGACTTATTGACAAGACTTACTGAAAAAACTTATCAAAATAATTGAAAACTGTTTAAGTAATGGAAAGAGATATGAAACAGACAGTCACGCTAAATATAGATGGCAAATCATTAGAATTGCCTGTCCTTGAAGCAGTAGCAGGTGCTAGTGTCATTGATGTGCGCAGCCTCAGCAGCGCAGGGGTATTCACCTATGACCCAGGTTTTTTATCCACCGCCAGTTGCGACTCCAAAATCACCTTCATCGATGGTGATGCAGGCATCCTCATGCATCGAGGCTACCCGATAGAACAACTCGCAGATCAATCCGAGCACTTGGAAGTATGTTACCTCCTGCTGCATGGTGAATTACCCAGGCAGGATCAATTGGCTACTTTCAAAAACGAGATCAACGAGCGTATGCCTATTGATGACCAGTTTGCCAAAATCTTTGATGGCTTTACCAGTTCTGCCCACCCCATGTCGATGCTATGCGCTGCCATCGCCGGTCTCGCAGCCCAATTTCATGAAGGCCTGGACATCTACAATGAGGACCACAGAAAAGAGTCAGCCTTGCAACTGATTGCAAAAATGCCAACCCTGGCGGCAATGACCTACAGAAAGATCACCGAACAGCCGTTTATCGACCCTAATCCAGAACTTGGTTACGCCGAGAATTTTCTAAACATGTGTTTTGGTGAACCGGGCCGTGCATCGCAAGTCAGCAGCACCATGGCCGATGCGCTGGATAAGATATTCATTCTTCATGCCGACCATGAACAAAATGCATCGACCTCGACGGTCCGCCTGTCAGGGTCTACTGAGGCGAATCCATATGCTGCAATGGCTGCAGGTATAGCCGCATTATGGGGGCCCTCCCACGGCGGCGCTAACGAGGCTGTGCTCAATATGCTGGAAGAAATCGGTGATATCGATGAAGTTGCCCGTTATGTTGATAAAGCTAAAGACAAAGATGATTCCTTCAAACTGATGGGCTTTGGACATCGCGTCTACAAGAATTTTGATCCTCGTGCCCTGGTTATGCAAGATAGCTGCCATGCCGTACTCGCTGAAAAAAATGCTCAAGACGAACCTTTGCTGGAGATAGCCAAACAACTTGAAAAAATCGCCAGAGAAGAACCCTATTTTATCGAACGCAAGCTCTATCCAAACATTGATTTCTATTCCGGAATAACCCTTAAGGCAATGGGAATTCCCACCAGCATGTATACGGTCCTGTTCGCTCTGGGTCGAACGCCAGGATGGATCAGCCATTGGTGCGAGATGCTCTCAGAACCGTTTAAAATAGGTCGTCCCCGGCAGTTGTATCTTGGCAGCCCGCAGCGTGACTATACCGATATCGGTTCTCGTTAACCCGTAACCAACGTTATCCACCCAATCTCTACAATACAAGGAACCTCCATTGACAATCAGCGCGATTATAGTAACCAACAAAGGCACCATTAACCTCGACCTATATGCTGACCAGACACCTCTGACGGTTGCAAATTTTGTCAACCTGGGAACAAAAGGCTATTACAATGACCTGACTTTCCATCGCGTTATAGGTGATTTTATGATCCAGGGAGGCTGCCCTCTTGGAACCGGTACCGGCGGGCCCGGGTATCGCTTTGAAGACGAATTTTCCAGTGACCTCAGGCACGATAGACCCGGCATTCTGTCAATGGCAAATGCAGGTCCCGCCACTAATGGCAGTCAGTTCTTTATTACCCATGTTGCCACGCCTCATCTGGATGGAAGTCACACCGTTTTCGGTGCGGTTGCTAGCAGCGACGACCAGAATGTAGTCAACTCGATCAATCAAGGGGACCAGATTATCAGCCTAACGTTTGAGGGAGAAGTTGAAGCTTTGCTCGAGTCCCAGAGCGCTCAGGTTGGGCAATGGAATGAAGCATTGGCTTCCGCCTTTCCCGATCTGTGAAACACGGATCGCTATACAGGAACATAACTGCAACAACCTAAACCAAGGCCCGACTCGATATGAAAGGTGTTATTCTCGATAGCAATAGCCTTGGAAATCAGCTTGATCTTTCCCCTATTACTTCTACGTTAACTCAGTGGCAGGTTTACCCAACCACAAGAGACGAGGATATCCTCGGCCGAATCAATGATGCACAGGTTGTTTTAACGAATAAAATTGTAATCGACCGCACTGCCTTTGAGCTCAATCCCCAGCTTCAACTGGTCAGCATTATGGCCACCGGAAGCAATAATATTGACCTGAAGGCAGCCCAAACCGAAGGCGTCACCGTTTGCAACGCCATCGCTTACGCGACACCCTCGGTTGTCCAGCATACGTTGACACTCATATTGAACCTTTTTACCAATATGCCCAAGTATCTGGCAGATACCCGGGATGGTCGCTGGCAGCAGTCTGATGTCTTCTGCCGCTTGGATCACCCGATTATCGAAATGAAAAACAAGACCCTGGGCATCATTGGTTTGGGGGAGTTGGGTCAAGCAGTTGCAACAGCAGCACAGGCGCTTGGTATGCAGGTCATTGCAGCAACCAGCAACCCGGCCGGACGCAGTAATCGCGCTGGATCAGGTGATATCTCCCGAGTGGAACTCGATGAGTTGCTCCGCAGTGCTGATGTCGTTTCCCTGCACTGTCCACTCACTGCAGACAACCACCAACTCATCAATGCTGAAAAGCTGGCTTTAATGAAACCCAGCAGCTTCTTGATCAATACTGCTCGTGGTGGCCTGATTGACAGTCAGGCCCTGATCAATTCTCTCGCCAATAATAGACTGGCTGGTGCTGCAGTAGATGTGCTGGACCGTGAGCCTGCAACCCATGATGAACTGCTACTGCTGCATCCAGACCTGAACCTACTCGTCACACCCCATAACGCCTGGGGCGCCCTTGAATCCAGACAAAGACTGGTAATTCAAATGCAGGAAAATATCCAGGGCTACCTCAACAAGAAGCCCGTCAGGATGTTGGCTGGCCCAACAATCACATAAAGCGTTCTTTACAGTCCCATTATCGGTTCCAGTTGCCTTCACCTTTATGTCACGGCATACCACAGGCGTCAGCCACAAGCCTATTCATAACATCTAGATAGGCGTTACCAACACGATACCAATTGATTGGCGCAGGCGCCTGCCGAAATACAAAGGGCTCGTCCCAAGGATCGAAACCCAGCATTCATTTTATTCATTTAGAGAAAATATATATCCCCATCAACATTACCTGAGCGAGTATTTCATCCCCCTGGAGAGCCCAGGCTAGACCCCACCACCCGGCCGCCACCAAATGACCTGGTTAAAGACTATCAACCGGAAAGCAGCCAAGTTTGCCGCTGGTAACAGTTTGGCGACTGAGTTGGCCAGACAAAAAAATACCGATTCTTTTCATCAATAGCGCCTACAGCAACGATAACCAGAGTAAATCCTGGATTCTACCAGCTGGACTTCTGGGTGCTATACTAATCAGATGGATGCATCGAAAGCTATGTCAAACCAAGCCTCGAGAGATGAATTGTTAATGTCTCTGGAACTGATGACTCGGCTCTATCAACGACCTCAATCAGCACAGGGGCTAGCAGCTGGACTGCCCATGATTGACGGTAAAATGAACGAAAGGCTCTTCCTTCGAGCGGCTGCTCGAGCCGGCTTCAAGGCCAGCATTCAACAAAGAGCAGTGGCAGAGATCCCTGACCAGATCCTCCCCTGCGTGCTGTTATTATCCGAGCAACGCGCTTGCATTCTAGTCGGCCGTCATAAAACCCTTTTGAAAGTAATTTTCCCGGATCAATCCGATGCTGTTTTGGACTGCAGCTATGAAGATATCAACCAGGCTTACTCAGGGAATTGCATCTTCTTCAAGGATGAGGCCAGCGGTGATCCTGACAATCAGGATCACCCAACGAGAAGTCACTGGTTCTTCAGTGCCATTGCAAAGTCCAAGGGTCTCTATTTCGAGGTCATATTGGCTTCACTGCTAGTGAATTTATTTGCCCTGGTCACGCCTTTATTCATCATGAACGTATACGACCGAGTGGTACCTAATAACGCAATAGACACCTTATGGGTACTCGCTTCAGGAGTATCGATCGTCCTTGTTTTTGACTTTCTAATGAAGTCAATGCGCGGCTACTTCATTGATACAGCAGGAAAGCGTGCGGATATCATGCTATCAGCTAACACCTTTGAAAAAGTCATGCACATGCGCGTTGCCGAGCGACCAGCGAAGGTGGGAAGCTTCTCCAATAACCTTCAGGAATTTGACCAGTTCAGAGAGTTTTTTACCTCCACCACGCTAATAACGGTCATCGACCTGCCTTTTATCCTGCTCTTCATCACCCTTATATATGGTATCGCAGGTAATCTAGCGCTGATTCCCCTATTGATGATTCCGACCATAATTGTAATCGGACTGTTATTCCAAAATCGACTGCAAACAACGATTCAGGACATATTCACTGAATCCTCACGTAAGACAGCAATGCTCATTGAGGCACTATATTCGCTGGAGGCGATCAAAGCAGCCCAGGCTGAAGGGGCCATGCAATCTCGCTGGGAATCTCACAACAGCAAGTTAGCTAAAATGGGCTTGCGCTCCAGGCTGCTTTCTTTAACAACCCTTAACCTGACACAATTAGGCCAACAGCTTGCTTCCGTAGGAATCGTAATTGGTGGCGTATACGCGATTCAGGCTGGAGACCTCTCGGTCGGTGGACTGATTGCCTGCACTATCCTGACAGGACGATGTCTTGTCCCCATGACACAGGTTGCCAGCATATTGACTCGCTATCACCATTCCATGGCTGCCTATCGCACTATTGATGCCATGATGGCATTGCCAGCGGAAAGAGAGCCCGGACAGAAGTTTCTGCATCGACCTGATTTGTCACCTGATTGCGAGTTCAGAGAAGTTACCTTTGCTTACCCAGGACATGAAACAACCGCTTTGGATGGTATCTCTTTTAAAATCGCATCAGGTGAAAAAGTTGGCGTTATTGGTCGAACAGGATCCGGCAAGAGCACCCTGCACAGACTAATGAGCAAATTCTATCTACCTGATTCAGGATCAATCCTCATTGGCGGCACGGACATAAGGCAACTCGACCCTGCAGACTTGAGACGCAGCATTAACTACGTACCTCAGGATGTCACCTTAATCAGTGGCACAGTGAGAGATAATATTACCTTTGGAAATACCCTGGCCACAGATGCCGATATCCTTAGAGCGGCCGAGCTAGCGGGGATTGCTCATTACCTTAATGAGCATCCACAAGGCTTCGATCTACAGGTTGGAGAGCGAGGCCGGCAACTTTCCGGTGGTCAACGACAGGGTATTGCCATCGCACGGGCATTGTTGAGCCAGGCATCTCTGCTGCTGCTGGATGAACCCAGCAATGCAATGGATAACGTCACCGAGTTAAACTTTGTCTCAGGCCTAAAAGATTACATCCAGGACAAGACCCTGGTACTGGTGACACATCGTTCCTCAATGCTGAGTCTGGTTGATCGGCTTATTGTCCTGAATGAGGGGCGAGTTATCCTTGACGGTCCTAAGCAAGATGTACTGGATAGACTATCCCGCACTGGCAGCAAATCATGAGCCGCCTCAAAGACAGGGACTTTATGCCCGACAGGATCGTTGCCGAGACAGAGGCCGCTCCCCTGCTAACCCACGGAATTGTTTTACTCACAGCACTATTTGTTTTGATCGCATTGGTATGGGCAAATTATGCCAGTTTGGAGGAGGTTGCACGGGCACAGGGCAGGGTAATTTCATCGACCCAGATCCAAATCATTCAAAACCTCGAAGGCGGTATTATAGCCGAGGTGATGGTTTCTAATGGCGACCTCGTGGTGAAGGGCCAACCCCTTATTCGCATCGATGATACTCGATTTGCCTCGTCTTTTAACCAGAGTCAATCCTCAATAGATGCTCTACGGTATCGGGCGGCGCGCCTGACAGCTGAATTATCCGGTGAAAACCTGAACACCCCAAAGGATTTGGGCATCGGTCAACTTGAACTGTTCAAGAATGAAGTCAGCCTCTACCAAACTAGAAAAATCCAACTGCAGAGTAGCCTTGACATCCTAAAACAGCAGTTAAAGCAGCACATCCAAGCCAGACAAGGCTTACTGAGCGAATATCAGAAATTCAAAACCAACGCAGACCTTGCCCGGCAAGAACTCGAGCTGACAGCCCCCGCCGTCAAAACAGGTGCCGTGTCACAAATAGAACTACTCAGACTGCAAAGAGCTGTCAATGATGCCGATGGTCTCATGGAGGAAACCCGGTTGAAATTGCCCTCAGCTGAAGCAGTGGTGGAAGAAGCAAGAAAGAAGATAGACGAACGACGCCAGCAGTTTTTGTCCACCTCACAGGCGGAATTCACTGAGGTGACAGCAGAACTGAATCGCCTTACATTTTCTAACGCGGCGTTGGAAGACAGAGTGGCACGAACGTCAGTTCGATCGCCCGTCGATGGTATCGTCAACCAGGTTCTAGTCAATACTATCGGCGCAGTGGTCCAGCCCGGTATGGACCTCATTGAAATAGCACCCAGCAATGATACTCTCCTAGTCGACGCAAAAATCAGGCCGGCCGATATTGCTTTTATCAGACCAGGCCAAGCCGCCACGGTCAAACTCACGGCCTATGACTACTCAATTTATGGAGGCCTAGATGCTGTTCTGGAGCGCATTAGCGCCGATACCATAACTGATGAAAGCGGCGAGCATTTCTTCAAGATTCAGGTAAGAACCGAAAAAAACTATCTCGGCTCCAGCCGTGATCCGCTGCCCATTATTCCAGGAATGACCGCGACTGTAGATATCATGACGGGAACAAAGACCGTCATGGATTACCTCTTAAAACCACTCAAACGGGCCCAGGCCAACGCCTTAAGGGAACGTTAGACCTCACCATTTTCCGACCCACCCAGGCCTGGAAAAATGGCTCTAGCGACCGTTAAATACAGGTTTTCGCTTAGCCATGAAAGCCCTTCGGCCTTCAACATAATCCTCGCTATTAAAACACACGTCGATCATCTCACTGACTCTATCCAGATCTCTGATAGATTCGTCCTTAACGACTTCATTAATCGCCGCCTTCGCAGCCTTGACCGTCAGCGGTGCATTACCGGATATCACCTCGGCATAATTGCTCACTGTTTGTTCTAATTCGGAACCTTCAACGACGAAATTAACCAACCCCATCTGCAGTGCCTCTTGGGCGTTCAGAAAGCGGGCTGACATCATAATATCCTTTGCCCGGGAGGGCCCGACAATACTAGTGAGTACATCCAGCCCTGCATATTCATAACCCAGCCCCAGTTTCGCAGCCGGAATAGCAAAAATCGAATCAGGAGTGGCGAACCTGATATCGGCATTCAGTGCTGTGGCAAGACCCCCACCAATACAGTACCCCTGAATCATTGCAATCAAGGGTTTATCTAATTGACTCAACCAACGATTAGCCTTTGCTGCAACCCTGCCATATTCCAGCTTCTGTTCAGCATTAGCTCGATGCGCATCAAACTCTGAGATATCAGCCCCAGACACAAATGCCTTACCCCCGGCGCCTTTCATTACTACGACTCGAACCGCCTCATCATGTTGAAATGCCTCTAATATAGTCCCAAGTCCACGCCACATTTCCAGAGAAATTGCATTCCTGCGGTCAGGATTATTGAAAGTCACCCAGCCAATCCCATCGTGAATTTCTGCCATCATTTTCGTTGTTTCTAATTCCACTTGTATCACCTAAAAATCAATTTGTTAAATTACCTTTGCGACTCTTAAAGCTGATATTTCATCTTCAGAAATTCCAGCCTCAATCAATATCTCATCCGTATGTTCACCTAGTTCTGGAGCCGGGAGGGAAAATGATGCTTCATATTCGGACCCAGCGAAATTAATCGGTGAACGAATTAGGTCTATATTACCTAGAACAGGATGACTTGCCGTGCGAGTCATTTTCAGCGATTGAACCTGCTCATCTTCAAAAGCCTCGCCGATATCATAGATCGGCCCACAGGGACAACCGGCCTCATTTAATTTAGTGACTAATTCAGCGACGGTCATCTGGCACGTTCGACTATTGATCTCGGCTGTCAAATCAGTTCGGTGCTGAATTCGTCCGGCTGCCTTTATAAAACGCTGATCCCGCAACAAAGATTCTGCCCTGATAACCCGGCAGAGATTTGCGAACATCTTATTGCTGCTAGCAGCCAGGTTTACTTGCCCATCTTGGGCTTGAAACACACCCATTGGGGAATTAGTTGGATGATGGTTACCAGCCCGAGCAGGAACGTCCCCCGACATCGTGTATCTGGCGCCCTGGAAATCAAGCTTACAAAGCATCGATTCCAAAAGACTAGTATGCACCCATTGACCCTCTCCTGTCTGGTCTCGTGCTATCAGTGCCAAAAGTATCCCCTGGCCCAGGAACATACCTGCCGAAGTATCGCTAATGGCGATGCCCACTCTAGTAGGCTCCCCGTTGGCCTCTCCTGTAATACTCATCAGCCCACTCGTGCCCTGGACGATTTGATCCACTCCGGGCCTCTCACTATAAGGACCAGTCTGGCCGAATCCGGAAATACTGGCATAAATGATCTTGGGGTTTATTTTTTTCAGCGAGTCGTAGTCAATCTTGAGGCGGTATTTAACATCACGGCGGAAATTTTCCACTACTACATCAGCCTGAGCTACAAGTTTTAGAAAGACCTCCAGGCCCTCTGGCGCTTTAAGGTTCAGGCATAGCCCACGTTTATTTCTATGCAGGTTTTGTGAGTCGGGCGAGTGCCGGGCCCCACTTAGGCCCCCACTAGCAGTCTTCGCAGGGGGTTCTATGCGCGTGACTTTCGCCCCCCAATCGGCCAACAGCCTTACTGCAGTCGGGCCCGCCCGGGCCAGCGTTAGGTCTAAAACCTTAATATGACTGAGCGGTTTCATCATTGTGTCCGCTGATCACTCCAGGATCGTTCTGAGCTGCCCGGCTATATCACTGATTTTTGACTGAAGGCGGCGCGTGTTAGCAGGCCCCATCCTGACCAGTTGCTTCTGTGCTGGACTTAACGACTCAAGCGTGGGATCGCTAAAGTGATACATCACCACGGGTTGCTCTAGACTGATATCACCCTCTACAACCGGGGTCTCTAACAACCTGCCAATGGCTTTGAACAACACGGCATTGAAACTACCATCATCGTTGCCTAACTCAGTGTAAGCCTCTTCTAACAAAGGCTGAATCAACACATATAATTCAGCTACCATCTGACTGTCCAGGGAATCAAAGATTCCTACAAACACCGAATATCGTTCATAACTACCTCGATCCATTAGATATCTATCATTAGACAGCTTCAAGGCTTTAAATGACCCAATTGGTCCCAGCACCTGCACGGGTTCCTTGCTGACTTCTCCATTGGCAATACCATTGGTAAAGCCCACAAACTTACGGATCAACTGATCAACGGACACCCATCTGTTGATACCCTCATGACGACTCAGACTAATCAAGCCGTCTCTTATCAGCGCATCACTACTATTGAGTAATGGCAGAACAAAAACTGGCTCCTCCGGCTCTTCGACGATAGCTTCCTGTTCGTCCAGCAATAGCGGTGGCTCGGCGTCAGTGAGCAACTGCGGGGCAGACTCCTGTTCCGGTTGCAAAACCGGTGCCGGCTCTGGTTCCGGTAAAACGGCTACCGCCTCTGGTTCGGGAATGGGAATCGGCTTCGCTTCAACAATCTGCTGATCAGAGGGACCTGAAAAATAATAAACTGAACCTCCTATCAACGCGATAAGCGCAATTCCCAGTGCTATGAGAATGGGTTTGTTATCAGCCATCAATTCTCCCTAAAAGATAAAGTACCCTATTGTTGAACTTTAAAGCAGGCAAATACAAGTGCGCCAGCAATAATCTGGCGAAATTTCATGACCAAATGACCAATATCCGATCTACCGCTTCAAAATCAGTGTTACCTTTCGTCTTTACCCACACCGTGTAAAGGGCATTTAAAGCTTCAGGGCAGGCCGTAAAACAATCAACCAAGTAAACCGCTGGCATCCTCCAAGGCTGAGACTGGCGCAGGACAATATTATTATTTTGGCAACCTTAAAGTGTTACCCGGGACGTGCTAACGGGCTTTCCGGTTTCGGTGAGGAAACTTTTCCAACTCGACTTAAGCACCCGACAACTCAAAAATCCGTAACTGCTCGTAACTTGGCCTGTCTATAATGCCTTTTTCAGTAATCAAACCAGTAATTAGATCCGCAGGGGTTACATCAAAAGCAGGATTAAAGACGGCGACATCATCCGGTGCACTCGGTTGGCCCAGAACCTGGCGAACTTCTTCTGCTGCTCGTTCTTCAATCTCAATGTCGGAGCCTGTTTCAGTGTTCAGGTCGATCGTTGAACAAGGACAGGCGACATAAAAAGGAATGTTGAAGTGCCTGCAGAGAATAGCCAAGTTCAATGTACCTATTTTATTTGCCGCATCACCATTAGCTGCAACTCGATCAGCCCCTACAATAACCAGGTCGACTCTACCTAAAGCCATTACATGGGCAGCCATATTATCGGATATCAGCGTACAATCCACACCCTGGCGACCCAGCTCGAAAGCAGTCAGTCGTGAACCCTGCAGCAGCGGCCTGGTCTCATCCACATAAACATGCACCGGCACACCTCTTTGGTTAGCAAGATATATTGGTGCCAAGGCGGTACCAAATTCGGATACTGCGAGAGACCCAGCATTACAGTGAGTCAACACCTGAGGATACCGTTCAACCAAATGCCAGGCATTTTCACCGATGGCCTGGCAGGCTTCTCTATCTTCTTCATAAATCGAATCGGCAGCATCCATCAGGACACTGGCCAGATGCTGCCCCATCTGCCCGGATATTAAACCTGCCTTCTGCCGTTGCAGATCAAAAAAAGATTCAGCATTAACCAGCATACGATCGACAGCCCAGCACAAATTGACGGCGGTTGGTCGAGCCGCTTTTAGCTGGGAGGCACGGGATAGCACTTCGTCGCGTAATCCCGACTGATCATCCGAAGATGATTCCAAACCCAGAATCATGGCATAGGCAGCAGCGATACCGATTGCAGGTGCTCCACGAACTGACAGCTCGCGGATTGCCTCGATCACCTGGGTGACGGACGTGCACTCAAGATAGACTTCTTTCCCTGGAAGCAGCCTCTGATCCAGGATTCTTAGAACACCACCTTCAAAAACCACACTCCTGGGTATTTCCATTACTGGTGCAGATTTCAGGCGCTTCGCAACTGAGCAACCATGTCCAGTCGCTGATCTGCATCTACGAACCCAAAGGATCCCCCAGTACGATCAGTAAAATCGCCGTAACGCTTTTGCATTTCAGTGACTATATTACCAGGCTCGCCCATAACCCCGAAGGCATTCAACATATCATCGGTAATAAGACCCGCCATTTCCTGCCAGAGGCCCTGTTTTGACATGGCATTTAATTCTGGTTGCAGATCACCCCAACCATGAACGCCTAACACACCTTTGTAAGCTGGTGTCGACGCGTAAAATGAAATACGCGCCCGGGCAGCGGATTTTTCCGATTGGAACGAGGATTCATCCTTGCCAGAAACGATAAAAGGACTGTAAGTGATTTCAAAATCTTCCCGGACTCGGCCTGATTTGGCCAATCCACGCTCAACAGCAGGCAGGGTGACTTCACGAATATACTTTTCATTACTAAACGGATGAATAATCAAACCATCAGCGACTTCAGCTGCGATTTCCGTCATGATGGGCCCCACCGCTGCCAAGATGACTTTAGGAGCACCAAACTCCTTATCCTGGGGTGTAAAAGCGGGGGTCATAAGAGTATGGCTGTAATATTTACCTTCAAACCTCAGGGGCTCGCCTTCATACCAATTTGCCCAGATAGCCTGCATCGCTTGCACAAGCTCTTTCATCTGGGCAGCGGGTGCCCCCCATGGCATGCTGAACCGTTTAGTGATGTGTGCTCTGATCTGCGATCCTAACCCCATGGTAAATCGACCTTTGGAATAAGCATTCAGATCATGACCGAGGTTCGCTAAAATCATTGGCGAACGAGCAAAAGCAACCGCAATACCAGTGTGTAATTCAATATTCTCGCTATGCTCTGCAGCTAATAACAATGGCATAAACGGATCATGATTCATTTCAGCCGTTCCAACACCATCATAGCCTTCTGCTTCAAGTGTTTTAATATGCTGCGGTATTTTCTGCCAGTTCGGGGTTAGGTGATTGTCAACTTTCATAATGGCTCCTATTTTCAAATATCGATCGCAGAACCTTATCCTAAATAGCAAACAATCACATCCATTGCCAATCGCTATGAATTGAATGAATTACGCTGCTGAGCCTGCAGTAATTCAACCGCTTTTTCCTCAGGAGAGCCATCATTGAGAAATTGCCCCGCACCGGTTTCCATTCCAGCCAGAAATTTCTGTAACCCGGGTGCCCGCATCATTGGGAGAATCTGGACATGACAGCGATAATCACTTATGTCGGATTCAGATACCGGGGCTTGATGTATGGTCAAAATATAGGGCTGAGGTTGATCCCATAGCTGATCGAGGGCTGTTAAAAGAATTTTGAGCCCCCTGGCCAGAGATTCGATCTCGGCTTTGGAACAATCCCTTAGATCACCAATGTCAGACCTTGGCAACAAGTACATCTCGTAAGGCAGTTTCGCAAAATACGGTACAAAACCCAGCCAATACTCATCTGAGTACAGAATTCTCCTACCATCTTCCTGCTCTGCCTGAATGATCTGAGTAAACAAGTTCATATTGTTTTGCTGCCGATAACGTTGAGTCGCTGCAAGTTCTCGAGCAATTGTATCGACGATAAAAGGCACGGCATAAATCTGACAATGCGGATGTGGATTCGAAACACCGACCAATTCACCTCGGTTTTCAAAGATGAAAACCGTTTTAACCTGCTTTTCCTGATACAACTCACAACTCTGCTCAACCCAGTTATCCACTACAGCTTTTATCTGAAGTTCAGATAATTGGCCTAGTGCAACCTGGTGTCTAGGGTCATAGCACATGACCCGGCAAATTCCTCCAGCCTGCGAGTTCTCATAAAATTTACCCGGTGATTCAGGAATCGAGGCTATAAAATCAAAGGAAGGGTGGTCATTGTCAAATACGAAGACCGCATTGTAATCCGGATTCATCTCTCCTGAGACACGCGTATTTCCAGGACACAGATAACAGGCAGGGTCATATTTCACTATAGACATCTCGCCTGTGTCAGCCCTCGTTCCAGACCAGGGCCTGCCCCCCCTGTGACTGGAGATAGTAACCCATTGTTCTAATAACGGATGCCAGCGATTTTCCCAGACCATCAAATGCCTCATCGACGCGATAATTAGCTAACTTTTAGATGCTGGATTCAGCTTCATCCGGGTGTAATTCATCAAGGTAGTCACTATGCTGCATGAGGGCGTAATGGTAAGCCTCGGTAAGAGCAAGCCAACTGGCTTTGATTATATCGACATTGACACCGATGGTTCCAAAACTTTCGCCAGCGAACTGATGCTCGAGAAAGACTCGTACTTTGGCCGCAGTCTCCTCTGTTGAGTTGACTACCCGGACTGTGTAGTCAGTCAAATGCAGATCAAGCACCACCGGATATTCGACTTCCAGAGCTTTTCTCAGGGCCTGATTTAAAGCATCGATTGGTCCACTGCCTTCTGCTGCACAAAGCATTTCCGTGTTTTTAATCCTGATTTTGACCGATGCTTCTATAGTCCCCGCCAATTCAGTATCAGTCTGTTCCGCAACCAGTTCATTACTGGGCGAATAGATCCTGTAGAAAACCGTCTCAAAACAAGGCCGGTATTTGCCAATGTGGCGGCGGACTAATAAATCAAAACTACCGTCAGCATTTTCATAGGAATAGCCCGAGTGTTCTTTATCCTGTACCTCTTCGAGGATGCCTTGACTAACCTGCCTACCTTCGAGTTCGGGGTATCGGTTAGCCAGCTTGGCTTTTAGATTAGAACTTCCAGAAAGCTCACTGATCAATATTTTACGGCTATTACCAACCACCTCAGGAGCAATATGTTCATAAGTCTCGGGATTGCGCTGAACCGCAGAAACATGGACACCACCTTTATGCGCAAACGCTGATCGTCCAACAAAAGGCTGCGTCGATGGTCCATCCATCGCCAGAACTTCCCAGACTTTCCTGGAAACCAACTGTAAACCACTGATATGCCCTGAAGGCAGACATTGATAACCCAGCTTTAACTCCAGGTTACTGATAACCGAGGTTAAATCGACATTACCACACCTTTCGCCAATGCCATTGATTGTGCCTTGAACTTGGACTGCGCCGGCTGAAATGGCTTGTAGCGTATTAGCAACGGCCAAACCGCCATCATTGTGGACATGGATGCCAAGCTGAATATCAGGAATACTAGAGCGAACTGCCTCAACCGCAACCTGAACTTCACTGGGTAAAACGCCCCCATTGGTATCACAAAGAATGATGCGCTCTGCACCAGCATCATGCGCGACCTGGAGCGAGGCCAAGGTATAGCCAGGATCACTTTTAAAGCCATCAAAAAAATGCTCGGCATCATAAAATACTGGCTTTTTAGTCGTTTCAACTAGATAAGCGATAGACCCTTCGATCATCTCAAGATTTCGATCCGCAGTTATACGCAGTGCCTGCTCTACATGGAGATCCCAGGATTTGCCAAAAATACACACTAGATCAGCATTAGCCTCGACCAATTTAGCCAGGAAAAAATCATCTTCCGGTAGACTATCAGCCCGGTGAGTAGAGCCAAAGGCTGCCACTCTGGTATGATTCAGGCCCATATCCCTGGCAGCAATAAAAAAGTCATCATCTTTAGGGTTTGATCCAGGCCAGCCGCCTTCCAGAAAATCAACGCCTAAATGATCCAAAGCCCTGGCTATATCAAGTTTGTTATGCAGGCTGAGATTAACCCCTTCACCCTGATTGCCATCACGGAGCGTCGTGTCGTAAATTTCGATTTTTTTTGCGGCCATAATAGCGCTTTCCTAGCCGTAACCGAGGCTTGATGCAACATCGGAAACCTTGGCTTCATTCTGCAGGAGTTCATCCAGAGGATCGTAGCTGGAGGATAAAAATGCCTCTCTGACACTATCTTTCATAGTGAAGTTAAACGACTGATTAAGCAGGCTTATTTGCAGGGTTTCAATATCAAAGAATAACTCTTCCTGGGGGTTTTCCTGAACCAGCTTAACTAATTCAGAGCGTGCTTCCTTAGCCATGATCAAGCAGGGAATACCCAGAGTCGTGCAATTTCCATGGAAAATTTCTGCGAAAGATTCTGCTATTACCGCTTTAAAACCGAATTTCTGAATCGCCTGAGGTGCGTGTTCCCGACTCGAGCCACAACCAAAATTAGCATCCGATATCAAAAACTCAGCACCCTGAAACTCTGCCATATCGAGCACATGCCCCTTTGACTCACCGGAATCATGAAATCGCTCGTCACAAAACAATGCCGGGCCTAACTCATCGAATGTGACGCATTTCAAATATCGAGCGGGAATGATCCTATCGGTATCAATATCATTACCCTGGACATAAACACCGCGGCCAGCCATTTTAGTAAGAGTACTCATTTGCCCGCTCCCAGATTGAACGTCGTCCTGACATCGCTGACTTGTCCTTCTATAGCTGCAGCGGCGACCATCACTGGACTCATCAGAATAGTCCTTCCCGTTGAGGAGCCCTGCCTGCCAATGAAATTTCGGTTAGAACTCGATGCACAGACCTCATCTCCTATCAGCTTATCAGGATTCATTGCCAGGCACATTGAACAACCCGGCATCCGCCACTCAAAACCGGCGGCTTCAAATATCTCATGTAATCCCAGACGTCTGGCTTCCAAATCAACCTGTTCCGACCCAGGTACGGCAATGGCACGAACATGCTCAGCAACCTGGCGACCCTTGATGAAACCTGCGACCTCTTCAAAGTCACTTAATCGACCATTAGTACAACTGCCTAGAAAAGCAACATCTATTCGTACGCCGTCAATGGCTTGATTTGCCTGTAGTTGCATATAGGCGAGCGCGTCAGAGACTAAATTCTTGTCAAGGCCTGACATCTCCTCGGGGTCCGGAACCAATTCAGTAACCGATATTGCCTGGCCTGGTGTCACTCCCCAGGTCACAGTGGGTTGAATCGAGCCACCATCAATCAGGATCTCATCATCAAACACCGCATCTGCATCACTGCCATAGGAAAGCCATTTTTCTGCTGCAACATCAAATTCCGCCCCTTTAGGAACTCGCTCACGATTCCTTAAATACTCAATCGTGACGTCATCAGGACAGATATAACCACATCGAGCGCCGCCTTCAATACTCATATTGCAGACAGTCATACGCTCTTCCATAGTCATTGACTCAATGACTTCTCCAGCATACTCATAAGCAAAGCCAACGCCTCCGTTTACCCCAAGCGTCCGGATAATATGAAGTATCACATCTTTTGCAGTGACACCCGGAGACAGACTTCCTTCAACTCGTATCCGACGCACTTTCAGAGGGTCCATAGCCAGTGTTTGGCTTGCAAGCACATCCCTTACCTGACTGGTACCAATCCCGAGGGCAATACAACCAAAGGCACCATGGGTCGAAGTATGGCTATCACCACAACAGATGGTCATTCCTGGCTGGGTAAGACCTAACTCGGGCCCAACCACATGGACTATTCCCTGGCGACCCGAATTTGGCGCAAAAAATTCAATTCCGTTATCACTACACGCTTCACTCAACACGGTTATCATTTTTTCAGCCATCTCGTCTTGCAACGGTCGAGCCTGGTCCGTGGTGGGAATGATATGGTCGACCGTAGCAAAGGTACGTCCCGGATAAGCGACACCCAGACCTTTGTCATTCAGCATCCCAAATGCTTGCGGGCTGGTCACCTCGTGTATGAGATGTAAACCGATAAAGAGCTGATACTGCCCACTATCGAGTTGACTAACCACATGGCTTTCCCATATTTTTTGGTATAAATTCTTTCCCACGACTTTTGGACCCTGTTTTTGCGAAGCGGCAAGTTTAACATGAACTGCCAAATATCCTAGGATCCTTAGGAACCAATAATGACCTGCTTTCCGGTAATAGCCTACTTATGACTAATTTGCCCGACCTACCGACGCAATTTGAGACAAAACGCCTGCTCATAAGGTCCCTTGTACCGGAAGATAACATCCTGATCTGTGCTGCTGTTCAGGCATCCCACCCGGAATTGTCGCAATTTATGCCCTGGTGCCATCCTACCTACGGTTTAAAGGATGCAACCACCTGGATTTCCCAAGCTAGGGCCAAATGGCAACTCCGGGAGCATTTTACCTTTGCTATTATAGAAAAGTTATCCGGACAGTTAATCGGCAGCGTAGGCTTAAATACCATCGCCAAGAAAGACACAGCAAACCTTGGCTATTGGATCCATTCCGAATATTGCAATCGCGGCTTTGCTTCTGAATCAACATTAGGATTATTCAGCTATAGCGAAAGATATCTGCGCTTTAGGCGGCTCGAGATTGTAATGTCGACTCGCAATATGGCCAGTCGCCAGGTTGCCATCAATGTAAAGGCCCTGTTTGAGGGCACAACCAGCCATAGATCTGTCAGCACAGACGAAAATCAGGACGCTTTCGTATATGCTCTTTATCCTGGGCAGGCCAATTAATAAGGAAATCAACTATGAGTGAATCCAATCTCAGCAGTAACGATGACATGAACAATATACTGGAACTGCAGAAAAGAGCGCATATTACAGCAGGAGCGGTCTCCGCAAAGGTGAGGATCGACCGGTTGAACAGAGCTATCAGTGTACTCGAAAACAACTCCAGCCAGTTCTGCGAGGCCATGTCTGAAGATTTTGGCAATCGAAGTATCCAGCAATCAAAGATGACCGACATCGACGGCGCAATCGCCCCGCTAAAACATGCTATCAAACATCTACACAACTGGATGAAGCCAGAAAAAAGACCAACCACATTTCCCTTTAATCTACTTGGCGGTAGAAGTCACATTGAATATCAACCCCTGGGCGTAGTTGGCTGCATCAGCCCCTGGAACTTTCCTGTACAACTGACATTTTCGCCCCTGGCCGGTGTCTTCGGGGCTGGTAACCGAACCATGATT